>Ga0049105_1000698_pt1 | contig 12695 bp, 9 predicted proteins | sample WorMetvaBAHAMAS1_FD_61260 | JGI IMG/M metagenome (GOLD analysis project Ga0049105, IMG submission 61260) | Worm MetaG Olavius vacuus BAHAMAS.1 | ecosystem: Host-associated > Annelida > Digestive system > Unclassified | place: Germany: Marburg | collected 2013-04-09
TTGATTTAATCGAAGCGAAATGTAAATAATTCTGTACATTTTTGTTAGTTTGTATGAAAAAAAATGTACAATAGAATAACTTACCTCGCTGAGTAAAACGATATACGGAAGTGAACAAGTCTGTATCTGGTGGCATAGTACAGGTGTGTATTGTACAGCTAAACTAACGTTTTCACACGGTTCTCCAGCATATTGTACAAGTGTGCATATTGTATTCGAGATTTTACGGTACATACTTTGCACAGTCCAGGTCATCAGAGTCATGGGTCGCAGTGGTTGGTAGAGGACGCATGGCATCTGGGTGCAAGTCTGGCAGTGACATCTGGTTGTCTCCACAACTGAAGTACGCGTGCTCCAGTTCTGCTATGTGAGCACAGCATCTGAACAACAGCAATCACATTTACCATCACAACATCGCATCGAGCGACACTGAACAGAATAAAATAATGTAAAATACGACAAAACTAATATAAAAATTAAACGAAAATTATAGTTCAACTAGAAGTTAATGATTATTCAGATGCACAGTACGCTTCCATAAAGACTAGTCTTTAGATGGCGCTTAAAAGTCGCGACATAGTCCATTTGACGGATAGATGAGGGTATTCCACGCTTGTGAACCAGCAATGGAAAAAGCGCAGGAACCGACCGACTGTGACACTTATGGTACGTCGTACTGTCCAATGTCCACTGCCAGCAGATGTGCTCTTCCGGGTAGCATCGAGAATGGTACGACAGCTTCTAATAGGTAAGCGGCACACAACTGGTGTACTGCAGTGAAGTCTGAATAGCAGCAACGTCCTTATCAACCTAGTTGATCACAGTGGCCGACACCGTCTTTAATCACCAACTGACAGAACATGCATCAACCCACGTACGGACAACACCTTTGGCGACAAGACGTTGTCGCTGGTCCGCGGTGTGGAACAATCTAAGTAACTTATGATGAGACAGGAGCTACGGACAATTCAGACGGCACCAAAAACATTTCTACATTTAAACATTTCTGCACGCTTCATCGTGTGGCAACCTCTTCGTGCCACAGACACGTCGACGAATTGGCGACAGAGCCTTTTCTGTTGCTGCACCGCGAGCATGGAACAGGCTACCGACAGAGCTGAAACTGCTGCGATCGACGGACTCGTTTCGTAGTGATCTGAAAACATTTCTGTTTCATTCTGTCTACTGGCACCAGGATACGGATTGACTCTGTGATGCGCCCTCGGTTTTCTAATAAGGAGCGCAATACAAGTGCCTCAGTTACAGTTACTTGACAATTCCGCTATCTGGGACCTGACCTTCAGTGCAGAGTGTTTAAGACGTTTGCTTAAAACAAATTTGTTCGCTCGATACTAGTGCATTCAGCACATTAGAGGTTCTTGACGATTACTGCGCCATCTAAATCTACTTACTTACTAACTTACTTACTCAACAAACTAACCACGGCACATCGTGGCTGCTTATTTGCACCTTAAAAATGCTATTATGTAATTACTTACTTATTGATAATGGCGGAGAAACCAAGACAATCTGCTCTGCCTTCACTCAGTAAAGTAGCCTTACACCAAACTGGTTTCACAGACTCCACAACTGTTTTACGGATTTATTTTGCTCATCTTTTTTTATTATTTTAATTCTGAAAACTGGTTAAGATGTGACAAAATTACCGCTGCGAGTTGGTGGTCTGGTTTTTTGGGGACGACAGCAAATAGGAAATATTTACTGAAATGTTCGCTGTAATCAAATTCGACACGATTGGTTCAATTCAAACTTAAGACTATAATCAGCTACATGTATCAGCAGTGACTGAGCACCTGAAGACGTGTTTCCAGCATGCATGCGTGTGAGTTCCCATCTCCAGAGCCATACTCAGCAACACATCCATACTCAACGCGTGTGCTGCGTGCAATCGTGCGAGCTTCGGCCGACCGCCGAGAACCGAGGATATCACCGAGACCGGCGATGCCTTCTTGTCTGCCGGAACAGTGGTGGCTGGCTGCTGAGACTGAGCCTGGGATGATGATGATGATGATACAGGACGACGGATATCATCAGCTTCAACAGAGCATGATGCCACCGCAAGATGCTCAAAGACAGCACCGCAGCGATCATACAGACCTGCATTCACCATGCACTATACAACATATCGCCGTGGTCAATATGACTGTAACTAGTGTATATGACGACACAGAAAGGCAATCCACATATTCAAATATTCATATTCAAATTCAATAAACAACAAAGGGATCATTAAATTTGAATATATCATTGCTTTTCTGAATTGTGAACACTGAGGGAATTGTGTACAATTAGGCTAATGAAGTTCGTGCTTGAATCAGTTACTATTTTTGATGTAATGTGGTTTCTCTGAACTTATGCAAAAAATATTTAAATATGATAAAAAGCTGAATATTTTGATACATGGAACAACTTCCTACAGCATCACATACATGAGTTATAAACTTCCAAAAATTGACATGAGTGTTTTGGGCCCACCCTGTATATTACACTGACAATGATAGTGGGGAGATGAGAATAAAAGATGTGGAGATGGGGAGAAGTAATGTGGGGACGGGAGATAAGTTTTTGGGTGCAGGATGAGATGGGAATACGTTATATAATGCACAGTTCCAGTACACTTCCATACCAGATTAACTAACCGTACCGAGCTCGTTGGAAAGCCGAGCGGCTTTCTGCAGTCCAGACAGACTGGTACAGATAGCTTGACGGACTCGCCGACTCTCCTCGCGTGCATTGAACATGACTGCAGCTGCGAGACTCGACGTGACGCCACAACAACTACGACCGCTCGTCAACACCGACAACACGTCAAGGACTGCATCCCAGCACAACGTCAGGACACGCCGACCAAACCGCACCACACCTGAACACAGAAATCGACTGCATTCAGCAGCATTAGCATGGTTGATAGCATTAAGTGTTTCACTTCACATAACGCAGAACACTACGTCAAACTGCGTGCAAATATTAAGTAAGCAGGTAAGTAAGTTTCTAAAAGCAACAGTCACTAGGTGCCAATTAGCTAGTTGCCTAATTTATGCATGGGCACTTCCGGCACACTCCTACAATATGTAACTGTTGATCGTTTGCGTGCGTTCTTTCGTTGAACCATATATATTTGACAACAATGTACCGTTCGACAATACCACTCCGATATATCTGATCAATCTGCTCTGGAAATTAGTGTAAGGATTACGATTAGACTTACAGTTGCACTATTTTAGCATTTTCCACAGAGAATAATGAAAATGAGCACCTTATCTTCCACGAATTTCACAGAAGGTAACATGATGCTAAAAGAACACACCCAAATGATCAACAACAAAATAAAATTACATATTCTAGGAGTGGCTATGAATAAATTAGGCAATTGGCTAATAGTGGAGGTGACAGCAGCTGACAGTGTCTCCTGGTGAAAACTGCTAGCCAATATGTGACAAAAGACCACAGAAGTTAAGTGCTAACTGAAGTCATAGAGAGAGTTCAGATGGTTCATACAATAATGCAGAACAACACCAAGCAGCTACTGAAGAGTATGCAGCCCATGCCGAAGAGTGTATGTTGCAGTGATAGATAGATAGAGCAAGGTTTAATGTCCCACCAAACACATTACAGGTCATATCAGGGATGGGTTTTTACAGGTCAAATGACCCAACCAACAGTGTCAAAGCACTGAGGGAAGATAGTTTCTAAGGATCAGGCTTCAATCCCATCAGGTCCACCCCACCACGCTCACAATAATACAAAAACTATGCAGTATGAAACAACAACACACAAACTGCCGACGACGGGATTCAATCCTGTAATCTCATACTCGGCACTCAAGACACATCACCACGAGATCACTGCGACCTGCAAGTATTGGACGACTGTAAGAACTTAGACATCGCACATATCAATTACTGCTAACAAACATGCAGATAATGAAAGCTGCGACATTTCAATCTCTGACCTGGCGGACGTGTTTTCCAGCTGTGAGACACGGATACGGCAGCTGGGTCAGATGGTTTTCCATTCTCTGCCGATGTCACGTGCTCATCATGCTCAATGATTGATCCATCAATTTCTGCATCAGAATGACACCAAATACCACCAATATTGTCAAAAAAGAGTCTACAGGCTCTGACAAACAGCTAGAGAAATTGGGGCAATCAATTTTTCATTAAAAAAATGATTTTGGGGGACATGTGGGGGATTTTCCAGGGTAAAATGTTGGGGTTATTTAGGGGAAAATTTTGGGGAAAGGGTTAATTTTTCACAGGGAAAATGTGAGGGGAATGTCTCTGGAAACTGCCCCGGGTGCGTGTCCAGATCCCCATGCAAAATTACAAGTCTCTGTGTGCAGCTGTTATGATTTGTGCCACCCTGGTTAACATACACACACACACACAGACAGCTTTTGACCAATTATACTATTAGCTCAGCCAGCAGAGCTAAAAAATATACTGATTAGTGATATCATTGCAAAGGCGCTGCAAGGGTACTTTAGACGGTGAAGCTGGAAACGCATTACGGATGTTGATGTAACAATATGACAGTACGGGAGACTTATCATTCTTATCTGATCTCACACATGTCAGTTCGTCTTTTCCTTCATCACCACTGTCACCATCCATTACTCCTTCTCTCTTCCACTCCAGGCTCAAAACTCATCTTTTCCACGAATCCTTTCCTCCATAGTTCTTCTACCTTTCCATCCATCAGACTGACTCCACGGACTCCAGCTGTTTTTCGTTTTTCTCGGGCATACCGGTTTTAACTTTGGCACTCTGTGCTAGGCTAAGCTGGCTTCTAGTCAGGTTTTACGTGCACATTAAATCATTGCACATCATCATCATCATCAGCTAATTAAACTCAATGATGACAATGTCGATGAACATAGTAAATTACCCGAGAGAAGTGTAGTCAGAACTTGAGTGTCAGCAGCAATGACCGATGTAAACAGGTCTTGAGTGATAATGAGATGAAAAACTTGCGACAGCCACGAACGCGAGGCATACAGCAGGAGACCAGTGTTGAGAATTTCATCAATGAACTGTTGCTGTAACCGGCCAGCACAATACACCACTCTATCAACCAATAGTAGTAGCAGTAGCATCATCATCATCATCAACATCATCAATATTTTTAAAGTGGCCTAAATAATGAAGTTATTGCTAGGTCCACACAGGTGTAGAAAAAATACACAGTTTGTAGGTTAAGTGACAATGTCAGGGTATGAGCGCGAGAACAGAAATGTCTTAAGGCGCTGTCTGAAGACCGCGAGTGACGGCGCAGCTGTGACGTGAGCCGGCAGCAGCAGAGATTCAATGCAGTTCTTTTTGGCGAAAGTGTTTTTGGCTGCCTGTGATGACCCGAGCATGTAGTCACACCAATGATCGGTTTTAAACACCACTTTTAACCCTGGAATCTTTATTACTGGAAGTATAAAAACAAAATTAAACAAACAACAATAAAATTACGTGATGATGATAACGACGATAATATATACACTTTAATGCTGCCACAAGGTTGTAACTCCATCGGCGGCAACAGTCAGAGATTACCAAATACACTGCTGAAACCTCTTAAGTCTGCGAAATTAATCTTGGATGAGACAACACATCTTTGCTTAGTAAACTACTGTATGTTTTAAAGAAGCAAGTAAGGTAAGGTAATGTAAAGTAAAGTAAACGTGGATTTGTACAGCGCCTGTTGTGAACACACCTCTAAGGCGCTCAGGTATGGCACGCGTTCTCAAGGGATCTCACAGTTTTACCTGCACACCAAGCGTTCATCTGCTAACGGAATGAACCATACCTGCCTTTGCCTTCCCAGCCAAAGCTGGTAATCATTAACCGACCTCGAAGGGATGGAAGGCTGAAGACATCAAAGGTATCAAAATTATCAATCAACTCACTCATTACTGATGAGTGTTCCAACTCTGTATTGTCCATTTTAAGGCTACACGCATCGCAAATAAACATCTGTCATGACTGTTCGTAATCACTAAAGTAAAAGTAAGCAAGTAAGTAAGAAGATTTCTAGTTCAGACACGAGGCGCAGCGGCGCAGCTAACCAAACATAAACGTAAAACATAAAAGTAAACTAAAAAGTGCTAAATGTTATGGTACCTCAGACATAGGAAGACTTTTCTCAGAGCTGGTGAAGTACGCCGAGTGATGCAGTACCATCGTCAGATGAAGTACTGAGTATGTTGTCACATAGACTGCATCGGCATTCAGAACCACCGTCTCCGAACCACTTGACAACAGCTCTAACACCATCATTATCATCATATCAATATCTGACATTGTGTACTTTGGACTCATCAATGAGGCAAGGTGAACGTGAATTTGTACAGCATCTCATCGTGAACACACCTCTAACGCGCTCAGTTACGGCTTGCGTTCCCAGTTTTACCTGCACACCCCACGTTCATCCGCTAATGAAACGAACCATACCTGCCTTTTCCTTCCCAGCAGAAGCTGGTCCTCATTCACCGACCGCGGAGGGATGGAAGGCTGAGTTGGCCTGGGTGGCTGGTTACATACCGAAATAAATGTCCGGCACCGGTAACTGAACCCGGACATGGTCACCCATCTCAGAACTAACCGGGACCAACGTAGATTAACTTCGTTGATCGAGACCAACGTGCTACTGCTACACCAAACCACCACCAATAACACATACGTGCATTCATCATTGCTTCTGGTACGTTTTGTATACAGCATGGCTTCAAGCCAATTTCTGCTTTTAAGCCCAAACAGAAGATGCACGTCAACAAACTGCCTGCAAACAGAAAATATGCAACCCTGAAGAGTTAACCCTTTCCACTGATCATTTAACCCATCGTGGATTATTCACCTTATAAAACTGGTACACATTAGTTACTCTCAAGGTTAGTATACAAAGGCCACTGTGTTACTGAATATGTCATATCTAATATGCGAGTTAAAATTCTAAAAGTTCATTAAAAGTCACGTATCAGGTAACTTGCATGTAACGCACCTAACATTTCTACCTGTAGTACTTGTAACACCTGTTCTACCTGTACAGAATGTGGATGAGAAATCTTGCAGCAGTCTGTCGGCGTCCAGTGACGACGTCGCGCTGCTGACAAGTGTTGCTATAAACTGTGACAAATGACGGACATAGAGCGCTGCCGACTGCTGCTCAGCGACATCTAACTGATGCCGGCTGTCACGCCTGTCACTCAGAACACTGTCAACAGCTGTCAGTTTCACTTCTGCGTCCGACATTTGCCATCGAGCATCATTGTCATCAGCATCATCAGCTGCTACCGTATCTGTATCTACAAGCGGCTCTGCTGCTGAACTTTCCGTTTCACTGACACAGCCGTTCTCGCCTGACAAACATAATCAAATGAACTCACTATCCTGCACCATTTCCAAGTTATGGCCGATTATTGGTCAAATTTTTTTTTCTAGTGACAGAGAAGTGCCTCACTTTAATGCCCTCAATGGGGGTGATCCACTGCGAATATCCAGATAAACATTACCTCTCCAGAAACTAGAAGAATTGTCCTACATGACACTGAAAACTGCACGATCGTATGTACAAAACATTGGAATGTGACAAAAAGACAGAAGGACGGACGGAATCCCATAGCTAGTACAGCGGTCTGCATTGCGAGCAATGTGGATGCGTTATAATAAAATCTACTGAATGTATCTTTAAGAAAATTTTCAGACAGATGTATACGGGCATAAGAAAGAACTGATTAAAGTTTGGAACTAGTCCATTTCTGGATCACAAAGACACAAAAATAAAAATCTTCAACATTTTGGTCTTTTTTTTTCCTGGACACAGTGTACATCTTAAGTAAACCGGCATACACTTCATTGTTGCAAACGTACATCATTTTTTCTACAATTTGGCCTTGGTAGAAGTGCGCAGTCTCTGATTGCTCGTTTTAGTACTGAGTCACTGTGTACTAAGTAGTTTCATCGGAACTGATTGTATCGTTCCCCTATGCCACCGTTTTTACTTTCTTACTTTATGAATGAATGAATCAAAAGTGCACTGATTTTAAGTGCATTCAAAACCGACCAAATGCTTAGTCTAGCACACCATGCAAATAAATACGGTCGCTGAGCAGAATATAAACATTAAACGGTATGTGAGTCTGTGGAATCAGTACAGTAGGAGTAAGGAGTAAACATACTTTTCATACGTTATGTATGATTTTGTAATAAATATGTGTATAACTTACCAACAAATATTTCACATATCCTGGTAAAGTACTACTACTACTCAGTGCAGTGTGACGCACGATTCTCTGCGCTATATAAATATTCTTACTTACTTACTTACTTACTTACAGGTAACAAAGGAGCCACTGATGTATCGTTCAATAAAGCACGTAACTACCGATACCCATATTGGCCTCGACAGAAGGAGCTGGGTCAGACGGTGACGGCAACAGTGAGACGTCGCTGTTAACGAGCTGTTCCAAAGAAGTCAAGAGATCATTGACGATATCAATGCTGGCGATGACGACCGACATATCATTGCAGTGACAGCACTCCTGCAGCGAGTCCACAATCCTACACAGATAAACGGTAATGCAGACAAGGTCAAAGGTCGTTCAGAAGGTCATCATCATCATCATCATTCACGAATTTCATGGCGACACAAGTCTCAAACAAAACTTCATGGCCGCAGTAAATGTCACGTATTAGGCTAGTGTCAGTGCTGCTGTTGCCGCTAGTGTGTGTTGTCGTACGATCTGCGAAACAGTTCCGTCTTCAATGCATGCTTGAAAGTCTGCAGTGACGGCAATGACGTGATCGCCGGTGGTAGCATATTCCAGACTCTCGCGGCGGCAACGGGAAAGGCACAGTCACCGAAGGTCAAAGACAGAATAACGACAACATGGTAAAGGTCACAAGAAGATCATCAACAAAGTCAACGACGGCAATAACCAACTGCACTGAAGTCGGTAAATATGGTGGAAGTCCCACAAGCGGTTTATGAGATGACGTGTTAACAAACTTTTAGTACATGATTAAGGATGCATGCACAAACAACCTGAAAACAGAATCCCTACAGGAATGTACCAAAAGTGGCAATGGCATAAAGTGTAAAAAAAGCCTAGCTGCTCATGACGGCTTGCGATACGACACAAAAATGCAATAAAATTAGCAAAGTAATTACAGTTTCAGGAGCGCCAGATCGGCATCACGTTTCTGTTTCGGTCCACCAGGGGTCGCTGCAGGCTTGGAAGAGCCGTCGTCGACGAGAGGGCCAGCCAGTGTGAGGAGGCCTTGAGGTGAGCTTACCAGCTGTAAGCAACACAATCAATGTTCACATAAATACATCATTGTACTGTAACATCACAGTACCAGCCATCATCCAGTGTCATTATATGCTGAGATGAAAGTTACCTCTGAATCTGATAATTTCTGACAGCTTTTCCGAATCACAATAGTCCAGGCAAATTATAATAAGTAAGTAAGTAAATGTCCATTTGTACAGCGCGATTAAGTAGCACCTGATAGTTCGGCTTTTGCCTTTATGTATGTCGCAATGGATTTTCTTGCGTTTATTGTATTTGATTTCATGGACACTCTAGTGCTCATTGTGATTTACCGTGATTTCTTGTGCTATTTGGTGTATCGACCACAAGGTTGTAATAAACTTGAGTAATTGACCTCTAATGCGCTAACGCTTCAAATGTCAGCAAACAGATACGTCTTCAGGTCCCGCCTAAATTGTTCGCAGTCAACGGGCTGGATTCACAGATAATCAGGAATTTCAGTTTATCAGGTGCGTTAACAGTCACTCGTAACAACTGTGACAGATAAGATATATCTTGAAATAGTTTTAACGTGAGTCAGTATCTACGAAGTCTGAATATCACAAGACTAACTGCTGCATGCAAGTGTCCATAGTGCAGAGAACAGATAATTAATCTAGATTCCCTTTCTCTGCCTACTGTAGTACTGCACTACCGTGTCCTCCATGGTCACCAAATTCTGCCAAACAAAGGCATGAAATTTTCAGTCTGTATTAGTTCATGTCCGTCATTTAATGGGCCTAAAAATAATATAATAACTTTATTACCGTCTGAACAGACTTAATAGCTTCCAGACGATGCATCGGCGCATGATAAAGAAATATTCTATGAAACAGAGATTCGATGACTGGACATAGAGACGTACATCTACCGACCGACTGAACCAACTCGACAGCGATACTGAACACACCACACGACAGATAACATCCACACTGTCATCATCATTGTATTCCACACTGGCGGTAAACAAATTATAATAATAATAATAACAGCATTTGTATAGCGCCATAAAATCTGTAGATACAGAGGCGCAATAATAATGATATTATGATCCACAAGCTGCATGTGGCCCAACGATGCATTTTAACTGGCATGTGACTGCTTTTTGAACTTGTACAGTAAACAGCCTGTTAACATTTCACATTTTATTTTTTTACCTGTTTTTATTCACACTAATAAACACTGCTTGCCTCTGTATTCTTGTGAACCTACTGATTCTACCGTTTGACATAGAAGTACTGCAGGCCTCGTTACGGCAGTCTAGTTGGATATTGGTACTATTAAATATCTATCAGTTGATGGCATTATCGAATTAAAACTTGTATGTCCGGCCAACGAAGCACATCAAGGATCATGTTTGAACACAGAAAGTTTGCCTACTCCTGTGCTACTATCACTACCTGGAAAAAATCAAAATACTACACAATATCATATGAATCTTTTTTAACCAACTCAACTGATTTTACCTCACTTCATTCAGCTGCTATTTTAAACAGTTTTATGTTACTCTCTACTGCCTAGCCGGTCCGGCTGGCGTACGATGGGCATTGAAGACACTTTTATTAGATTAGATTAGATTAGAATCTAGCATCACATTAGGACAACCGATGAACTAATTTAAACAATTAAATTGTTTTACAGTCAAAATTCGACTAACGCATATTAGTGTAGTCATTTGTTTTTTTTCGGAAAGTAAATCTTGCTATCAAGAGCATAATTTTCCTCAACCAGCTGTCCCTGCAAAGACTAATTTCTGCACAACTACAACATTCTGTTTTTTTGCTAGCAACGTTACATGGTAAAAGCACCATCAATTATCACATCAAAGCTTCAGGAATAGAATGTCTCAAAGACTCTTTGCACAAAAACCAAATAAATTCAGTAAACATATTCCGTTCAAAATTAACATTCACCAAACATAAAATTCTGAAAGTAAAACTATTGAAAGAATTTTAGTAAAATAAATGAAAAAGTAAAAAAAAGTACACAATTAAGGAAAATGTTTAAAAACACACGTGTGTGTGTAAATAAAATATTTAATCAATTAAATAACTAATCATTACCAGTATTAAAATACCCATGTCCACGTCCACCTGGACAATGCACAGGTTTGGTTTAGTAAGGTTTAATGTCGAACTCGACACATAGGTCATTTCGGAGATGATCTTCCCAGGCAATCAATTGCACTGATAATAAGAAGCTAACAAACTAAACAAAGCATGCACCCAGAAACCAAAAAATTAACAAAAATAACATGGCCTATCTAACAATGACCGAAAATCTAAAGCTACAACTGACACTGACCCATAGATGGCTTTAGCCGAGCATCCAGCAATGTTGGGTGGAGCCGCGCTGCAGCCGGAGCCTCGTCCCTCATCATCACTCACAGTACAACGAGCTGATAACGTCTTGTCGACCACCGGGTTCGCTACGATCTGAATCAGACTCGGACACAGCTGCTGCCTGCAACAGTGATATATTTCTAAATAACTTCAATGAAACCGGCCCAATAGCATTATTAATATTGTGTACGACAAATGATCACGGAATCTTCACAAAAATACTGAAATTTGATGAGAATAGTAAACAGCTGGGTTGTAATTATGGCAGCCACAGCATGTGCTAATGCATCATAATTGAGGAGATCCGTATCAGTACAGCAGTTTGTGCGTTGAATATAACACTTTTATTATTTTAAAAGGTAGTATTTGTAATTTACAAGGACAGTTCAAATGGCAAATTGAAACATTTCTGTTAGGAAAAAACTGAGTATGGAGCTTACGTGCACTTCTGAAATACTCTTACTTCCTTACTTACTTACTTAAATAAAGCACTACAATATGTGGCACAACTAACCAGACGATGTTGTGGAACTGAGCCGACTCGGTGACACTAGGTGGCGCTCCATGCAACATTATGAGAATGCCTTCCAATATCAGAGGTTCAGCGTGGTCAGCTGCCTTGCTGGCAGCCAGCTCATCACACAGGTAGCGTAGGATGACGATGTAGTCTGCACTGAGTGCCTCCGCCTCCGCAGCTTTGTCTACAGGTAACATTATCACACGCAGGTAACATTGTCACAAACAGGTGACATTATCACACACACAGCATGATGATGTAGTCTGTACCGAGTGCCTCGGTCTCCACAGCCTTGTCTACAGGTAACATTATCACACACAGGTAAACTTATCACAAACAGGTGACATTATCACACACACAGCATGACGATGTAGTCTGTACCGAGTGCCTCGGTCTCCACAGCCTTGTCTACAGGTAACATTATCACAAACAGGTGACATTATCACACACACAGCATGATGATGTAGTCTGTACTGAGTGCCTCAGTCTCCACAGCCTTGTCTACAGGTAACAT
>Ga0049105_1000699_pt1 | contig 12693 bp, 6 predicted proteins | sample WorMetvaBAHAMAS1_FD_61260 | JGI IMG/M metagenome (GOLD analysis project Ga0049105, IMG submission 61260) | Worm MetaG Olavius vacuus BAHAMAS.1 | ecosystem: Host-associated > Annelida > Digestive system > Unclassified | place: Germany: Marburg | collected 2013-04-09
CCGGCGCCATTTGAAGACATACTTATTCCGCTGCTGTTACAACACTGTCTGATACTGCTGTACTTACTCTGACTATAGTGGTCCTCGTGGTGGCGTTGCTGCTTATGCCACTCTAAAAATACCTGTGATGATGACGATGATGATGATGATGGAGCGCACGAGTTTTTTCTTCGTTTTGAGTCCATATTCAGCTGGCTGAGCTAATAGTATAGCTGTTAAAAGCTGTCTGGGGTGTTAACCAGGGTGCACTAATCGTAACCAATCCATACACGTAGAGACTTGTATTCATGCACGAACAGACGTACCGATGAATTTACTTTGATCACAAACCAAAAACTAGGTCAGTCTGACCCAGTTTACTGGCTTGATAGGTCATCACGCTCCGTCATGCAAGCTGAGCGTCACGTTTTCTATTACGATTAACGGCTGCTTGTTTAATACAAACAGAACAGTTCAGGTGCATATTACTGATTATCGATAACCACTGCCTTATTTTAAAGTGTTTAGAAAAAATGTACTGCTGTTCACTAAACCATATTGTCATCACGACAGAGCAATAAATGTGTTCTAAAATGACAGTAGTTGAAGAAACAACATTTGCGGGAAGTTGCAAATTTTGTCGAGACACCTTTTGAAATCGAAGTACCATGAAGCAAAACTTAAGATATAGAATACTAATGTATGGTAATTCTTAACTAAATCCTGATTTGAAATTATCGTTAAATGTGTTAACATGATACGATAATTTGCATAACACATGAATGTGTCTCATCAAAAAAAAATTTTAATATATATTCATCTGTATTCACCATTTCTGGTAGACAATGAAAACATACAGAAATGAACAGACAGATTAGACAGACAAAATACAAAATTACTCCACAATACATGTCTATCACTGTGTCTCAAAAAATAACGTGGTGTCAAATTTTTGCAATAATTTTATCAACGGTTAACCGATTTTGAAAATTCATACACTGTTGGAGACAGCAATAAATTATCTACAAAATTCTCGGCGTCTCTTGAAAACACCGCTGTACTACCTTGTGAAACATAAAAGTTTAAAAATGTTGCGATTGCTCTACCACTCTTGATCACAAAGCTGTCAACTCCACCATTTATTTTTTAAACACTTAAAGAAACATTAATTTACTTACTTATTTACTGCCTTGTCCAACAGCAAGTGTACCGATCACGAGTTCATGACGTTGAGGAACTGTTGGACATTTGGCACGGTCTTCAATAGAGTGCAGTTGATAGCGCAATTGATGGAGAGCTCGTCTTCTCGCCTGTGTACGGGCCAAAGGAGGACATTTTGAGCTCTGACAATATGCTGATCGAGTGATCGGTCATTGAAACAGTGAAGCAATGTTCCAAATCGTGGAATGTGTTTTTTCAATCAGTTAATAATACAAAACGTTAAAAGTTTCGTACAGCTTTGTCATCAAGAACTGGTAGAGCAAATACAACTTTTTTAATACTTTTATGTTTCACACGGTAGTGCAACGAGGTTTGTAGCAGATGGCTAGAAATAGTATACTTATTTTGTAGATGATTCATTGCTATTTCCCACAGTCAAGAATTTTCGAAATCGGTTAGCAGCTGTTAAAGTTATTATAAAAATTCGACACTACGTTATTTTTGAGAGACAGTGTATATACTTATATTTATAACAAATATTTAGTATTTACAAATGTGCAATTATTTTTAAAATTTTCTTCACAATTATCAGTACGTTTGGCCAGCATCACTCTCGGTAAATTAAAGCCTAAATAGTACTGACAAAATTTGACGATTTCTGTAATGTTCGTTCATGAACAGACGGTTTACAACAAAGTCTATAACGATCGCAACTGTGCTTTGACCAGATGACAAGCTTCCAAACCATAGTAAACAGGTATACATTTACTTTTGATTAGTTCTAAAATAACTTTTTCTGACGCAGTACGATCAATTTTACCAAAAATTACATTGGCTTCGCGATAATAGACCTAAATACTGCCGTTAAATTGAGCAAATGTCGGAAATGTGACACAGACATATTTACAATTTCTACAGACTCGACACGAAGTTAATGCATTGTAACAGTTTCTGCATAAATAGCAAGAAGTGTTGAAATAATAAAGGCCCATTCACACCGAGCGCGTCTACGTCCGTCGACGGACGTAGACGCGCTCGGTGTGAATGGGTCTTAAACGTAAACAATGGATGCGTTACAATGTTAACAATTATTTCGATTGTGCTGACTACCATTACGACCGACTCTCGCTGATATGTGCATGAGAATTATGTCATTAATTTAACTAGAAAAAGTTGCAACTGAATAAGCAGGAACTTGATCTACAGTATTTGATCGATGACTTTGAACAAGTGTCACGAGTAGGGATAACTTTCGTCAACTTTGAACGGTTACACGTGGTTAAACGCTGTACCAAATTTCAGCCAAATCCGACAATACGTGGAGAGGCTTATATGTTTTATAGGGCGAATTTGTAGCCCCTAGTTATCGGGGTTGAATGAAAAGAACTACACCAAATTTGGGAAATTCACAGACGCTTCCTAGCTTTGTTTTAGATGTCCGATATGTTGTTCCGTTTCAAAACTGCAGAGCGCTTCAGAGGCGACTGCGGTGGAAAATCGGGGCCAAATTTCTGAAACTTTGACTACAGTAGAAATTATGGGAGGGGTGATGGCGGCGAAATGTCTTTAGCGAATTTTCTGGCAAAGCGGGTCGCTGGAAAATGCAGGACGTGAACATGATTTGCCAGTTGCCAGTCATGAAAATGAACGTTCGTCTTATGTCAAGACTTTCTGACTTTCTGACTTCAGTGTACTTCACGGGTCCGTAATTTCACGCCTTGATATACGTTGTCCATCAATTTCATGTCCTGCATTTTCAGCGCCCTCTTCACCCCTACCCACCTCCCCCTCCCCCGACGAAGCATGAATTGTTTCTCTCGGCGTCAGTCGCGTGCGTTTCTTCGCGCAAAACTGAGAATCTATGCTTCGATCAGAAATTGATGTTTTTTAAATGTAACTTGGTTGGTATATGCACGACAGAGAATTCTGAAAATAATTAGATTTTGGCAACGTTCGACCTTGACCTTTGACACCGAGAACTAAAATCGATGAGCGCGCAGCTTTGAGCTCTCCCAGAACACGGTTTATTTTGCACTTGTGTATATTTTTGCAATATTCGGAGAGCGTGCGTATGTGTCACGAGAGGTTGACATGGCGGCTGGCTGTAGGACAATTCACCCCCGGGACTTTACCCCCATACATTTCTTCCCTGGTAATGACTACTCAAACCCAAAACAAAAAGCCACATTTCTAACCCCAACCGTAGCCCTAAATTGATATTATTAGTTAGTTTTTTTACTTTAACCGACAGCGGCCAGGGGGATGTCCGAAGAACGACTTGGAATTTATGACAGGCTGACAGCGACGAAGGCAGGTGGCAGCGGTGGTGGCCGTGCGAGGGCTGTGTACCTTTGCATGACCGACACACCGTACGTCAATCACGGTTAAATCTGAACGCGCGCGGTATATCGGTCGGCGGGCGCGAATGACTGGCAGATTGAGCTATGGGGTCGAGGCCATTCGGACCGGGACGATTCACTGCTGAGTCGGTCGGTCGGGCGGGGCCGGGCCAGCGTGGCCTCGCTTCGCCTCGCTCGCCGAGTACGCCTCGCGGGCACCTTGCCAGCTCCCGGTCAACACATCCTCGCTAGAGATGTGCGAAAATTAAAACAAAAATCTCCTGTTAGCCATTCGCAGAGGAGGTTATGTCTTACCCGGAGATTGTCTGTCTGTCTCTCTGGTTGTTTGTTTCTTAGAAACTTCACATAAAACTACTGGTCGGATTTTCATAAAAATTTTACCAGAAGATGTATCTTTGGACAATGATGCATATGTGAAATTTTGGAAGTCATCCGGATCCAGAGTCCGGATATGGACTACAGATTCGGACCGGATTCGCCTTGGAAGAGCTAGGTCTGTGCTCTTAGACTGTTATCATCCATTGCTCCGGTACGTTTAAAACAGTAGCCTGCAAGTGAGCAGAAAACTCAAGCGGAACAGGCTTTTTTCGCAAAAATTGATGATAGCTACGCTTTTAGAAGGCTATATTTATGAAATTAATTCAGATAAGTAAATACCGCCCGTACGGTATTCTGGAGGTGGACGAAGATGTAAGGGCTAGCAATGGGCCATTGACTCTTTCACGGGTTGGATGAAAATGCAAGGAATGGAAGGAATCCAGTATACTAGAGTTGGAAGGTACGGCAATACCGACAAAGTAAGTAAGTAACTCAGACTTCAGTATATTTTTACACGGAAAGCCTTACCAATTCTCACAGTAGTTCGCCAGACCCTAAAATGTAGTTCTAAAGACTAAAACTTCGACAAAATCAAGTACGTTGACTAGTATCTAAGGAGATTAACAGTGCTGGCGTGTAATTATTCTTATTCAAGTAATTATTCCCCGTTTTCGTGGATTTTGCTTGCATGTGATCATGTAAGTATTGACCTATTGCTTTTTCGAGTTCGTATCACGCACACTGCAAGGCGGCAGCAGTGGAAGTTATACAAACACTGAAAGTTTTCAGTCTCAGCCTGTGTTTTCACGGAAAGGGTCATTAATGTTTATCATAAACTACCGAGTCCTAATATGTAGGTTAAACAGTTTGTCGTCATTTATGAAAATGCAGCCGTCTCTCACAGAAGTTTTAGTTCGCAGTTTCGGTATGGCTTTAACAGAGCATAAATGCACTGTTCACCTGGGGAGACAATGACTGCCCCTTTGAACATTCAAGTGACTGTATCACGTAATTACAATGAGCACAGTGCGATCACAGCAAAGCATGTCTGTGACGCTTAATTCTATTTCATACATCGTTATAGTAATAGTATAGTAGCTTATTCAGTTAATTTCGCTTTGCAGTTTTGTCGATTGTGGGTTTAGGGTTAGGGTTAGTTGTAGGGTTAGGGTCAGTGTTAGTTTTATTTTCTCTTGCATTTTTTCGTTTCCGATGTAGGTTAAAAGAGCGAAAATTAGCACCACGCTGATTGCCTCCGTGGCTCAACGGGTAGCGTGTTGGTATTGCACTGCCTGGGTCGCGGGTTCGAATCAAACGCGAGACTATTTTTTTACGTTTTTTAAAAGTTTTTTCCTCAAAGTGTTCTGTACATTACGCTTAGGGTTAGTTTTACGCTTAAGGTTAGTTTTAGGGTTACGGTTACGGTTACGGTAGGGTTAGGGATAAAATGGCAATGACATTGTATGAAGTGGGTATGGCCACCCCGTTACGATGTGTATGAAATGTAAAAATGCGTCTGTGACGTCGTTATGTGCGGTTTACATGTTCCCACGTTTGTTCTGTTTGTTCTTCTGTCTATACGGATCTTTGTGCACATGCAGTCTGAGTCAAAAAAATACTCGTATAAATAAAAATACAGCATTGTGTTATCCGTATCGTTGGCAATTTTGGCAGTGCAGTTTTAAAGTTAGGCGTTGCTACAGCAGTCGTGTTTCCTTGCATTTTACATCCCTGAAATTATGCAAATGATTCCTTAAATTTTTAATTCTTTGCATTTTCCAAACTTGCGAAAATGATGCATTTTCCTTGCATTTTCCATTTCTTGCATTTTAGCGCACCTTCTTTCAAGCTTTTTTGACACATTCACTATAGGCCTAGTGCATGACATGGCCTAATGATAATTTTCTTCACCAGACTAAACATCCGATAAAAATGAAAGAAACTCAACTGACACAAATAAGAAATATGAATGAAATGTAAAATATAAAGTAATATCACTTCATGTCAATGGTATGACATCATAAATAACTGGTGGTCTGGCGTAGTGGTTAGCGCGTTGGCTTCGATCAGCGAAGTTAATCAACGTCAGGCCCGGGTAGTACTGAGGAGGGTGACCGTATCCGGGTTCAATTCCCGGTGAGGGACATTTATCTCGGTATGTGACAAGCCACCCAGGTCAACTCAGCCTGGCCATCCTTTCGTGGGTAGGCGCAATGAGTACCAGCCAAAGGGCGGTGATGCCTTGCGGCTGGGGAGTAAAGGCAGGTATGGTTCGTGTGTGGGTGGCAGGTAAAACTGTGTTATCCTCTTGCTACACGCGGGCCATATCTGAGCGCTTTAGAGATAAGGAGCTTATAATAAAGCGCTATATAAATTCGCCTTCTTTACTTTTACTTTACTTTTAACAGAGTAACGCAACATTAACAAAACGAAATAACGTGCAGGCTAACTACGTAGATGAATAAACACGCTGTCTCAGAAACATCTCGGTTTTTAATTAGCTTTAACTCTGCTATTCATCCACCAGTTTGGATACTTTCTGCTGAAGAAAATTATGAATCTGTTTTAGCATGAAACTGTCACAAAGAGACCGGCGTAATATTGAAATCAGGGTCTACACTAAAGCCATGGCTGATTGGCCCATTTCGATCAAATCGAGAGCGTAGACTGAGTGTAAGACTTCCTAAACGCCCCATCGCAAATGAATGATGCGTCTGTAATGCGATTTAGAGCAAATACAGTAGTTGGTTATTAAACTGAAATCGTCTCATTCTGTACAGAGCCGGCATAAGCCTGAATGAGCCCCCCAATACTCCGATGAGGCCCAACGCGAACATTCTTTTCAACGAACACTTACCTCTATCCCTACCCCACTCCTTTCCTTCCACCCGTTTTCAGGGAATTGCTAACTGGATCTGGAGAAGTACTAGTATACTACATCTACTACATTTGAAAGTGGGAGAGCAGGGAATAAGAGCGAGCGAAAAAAAGACTGCCACCATGCTTAAAGTTCGTCTCTGGGCCCCTTTACCTCTGTGGGCCCATTTACTTCTGAGTGTGGGCCCCTCACTGTTATGGACTCCTTTACCTGCATGAGGCCCTTCCGCTTCCATGTGGCCCTTGCATACCTATACATGACCTTTCGCTACTATATGGGGTCCTTTCACTCCCGTGAGGCCTTTCCGGATGTTAGCAGCACCTTGGCGCCGTCTGTTTCTGGCAGCCTTCTGGGCTATACCTGGTACCTGGTTGTTGCTGTCCTGCGTGACAGGCATATCATCGCTGTCCTGCGTGACAGCTCGTTGTGGTTGAGCGTTCTGTCTTAACTATAATAAAGAGGATTCTTCTTCTTCTTATTAGTATTAAGACCACACAGTCGCACGGCAAAAGCGAACTATTTTCGCATACGGCAGCGGAGTCGTTTTCTTCGAGAAAGCATGGCTATGAAAAGAGCCAGTTGGTCACAGCGAGAGCTCCAAATGGCGGCCCTTTGCCTTATCACATAATGTCGTAAGTGCAATTTCGTAAAACGAGAGAACTTCAAGAAAAAACAATTATAAAGTCATGTAGCAAATCACTGAATTCATAGAATGTGACAGTGTATACGCAGGCAGTGCGTTACAGAACAGCTGATTATCACAGCAAAGTAAACAAAACAATCAAGTCACACATAATGCAGGTTTTGTCACTTTTTTACAAAAGTATAAATGATTAAATGTCGCATTATGTTAGTACAAACATTATGCTATATCCTGCCACTGAAGGTCGTAAGTGGCAAACACTCTACAGTATCCAATGTTTAATCCCAAATGCTTTAAACTAGTCTGCTACTCTAGATTAGTCCATACAGCCGCTATATGCACGTCTTTAATTATGTCCTGCTGCATTAAAATGCAGCCTTCATAACTGCACAGTCGCTTGATGACTAATAGGGCACAGCATTCAGCAGTCACACTAGCAGTAACGCAGCATTCACGATCGAGTTTATAGCGTTTATTCGCCAACAGCCAGCATTTTCATATTAACCTTTTGTTGCAAAAAAAACATTGAAAAGTGTTACCTTCAATCTTCGTTCTTCCGTATATCCATTCCTGGATCCTTCGTGATGCCTCTTTAGCGGAATTCCGCTTTGAACATCTATCAGCTGAGGACGCCATTTTTCTTTTACAGCGGAAGAGTCTGTGGGCTAAACAACTGCCCGCTAGTCCCTGCTACTTACGACCCTCTTGCTGCTTACGACGTTCTGTTAGACTTACGACTTTCTGTTTGTGTGAATAAGTAAGAAAGGAAGCTGCTACTTACGACTTTATGTTACCCAACGTGTGCAGCTGATGGGGGAGGTAGAGAAACACACAAAAAAGTTAAAAAAAAATGTTCACACCCGACAATACGACAATAACAATTACGACAATGTTATTCTATGGACGCGTTGTTCTTCGCTGAACGTCATGTTTACAAACACTGTAGCGATGACAGCACTGACATATTTCATATGCCGCGAAATGGTTGCAAAATTAGGCATATAATACGTGTACATATGTTCCTACCGGACTGATTCCACGGACTGTCGGACCATGCTTATTCTGCTCAACGGCTGGATTTGTTTGCATGGTGTGTCGGCTCTTAGTCGGTTTACGAACGCACTTAAAATCAGTGCACTTTCATTTCATTTCACATCATTTCGTGAGGCAGTTGCGATGTGATGACTGCAGTGGGTTAGATCACGGCCCTCTAGATAAGTCACTTATTTAGAGGGTCGTGGCCGTGGTTAGATGGCGGTTCTGCTGCTGCATCACGCCATCATTGTGGCAGCCATTCATCAGTGGCGTCGTCGATAGGTCCAGATCAGTGATGCATAGATCGTCGTTTTTCCTTTTTTGAATTCGCAATTTCTGTATGTTAGTTCACATGTCTATTATTATCTTTATCATTATCCGTTATGTGCTACCTGTATTCGTGAAATAAAGCGTTGTGTATAGAAACAGAAACTGTTGAGTGTGAGAAGGGTCCGACGCGCATGTGTCGATGAAATAATAATCCAATCAAATGTATGAGATGGAGCATCACTAATCGTTGCCGGTCGGTGCCCCATCAGCAGCTAGTGTCTGCTCGGCGGGCGCCCGGCCGCGAGCTTCCCAGCCGCTGCCGCCGCCGCTGCCGCTGCGGACGCCATTAAAAAGCTTGGCTGTAGCGCCGCCAGCGTCGGCTTAGAGGCCTACGCCGTTAGAGCGGAGCTAAAATCGACAAAGTTCGATTTCATATCGACATGCAAAACGTTGACCCTCTTTGTCTCTCGAGTCTGATTTCATTCACAGTTATCAATGTTTGCATTTTCCGATTCTAGTAGAGGGAAAAGCATCGACTAGTTGCGTCAACTCGTGATGGTGAGCTATAATATGGCTTATTATGACTGTAGTATTTTGATGGCTACAGTGGTTGTGCAAGAAACGACAACTTGGCAAAAAAACTCCATAACCTTCCGGCAAAAAGTCGTGTGTCACCACACCTTTATAGTTGCCTTATGGCGCAGTAGTTAAGATGTGTTCGATTTCTTGCGACAACTCTGCTACGTAGCAACCTTCGACAAGTTGGTCCCAACTTCCCAAGGCCTCCGACGATGACCGTGTAACGCATGTAATTTTAATCTCGTTATAATTCAGGTACTTGCGCGTGTATCCAGTCGGAGTTCACGAAACTGATCGAAGAATCGATTCGATACGACGGCGCAGCTCGTTGACCTAGTTTTGGCGTTATACGGTGGATCAAATGCACAGTACTGTTGTTGTTGACCCGGTATGAAATTCCTCCGCGCTGCCGCTCTCTCGACTACAGCCGCATACAGTGTACGACGTTCCGCTGAAAACATATCCGCATCGTCGTCAAATGTATTTCTCGATCTTCTGCCTTTAACGGTAAGTTGACATCAGTAACCTTACTCTCGTTCCGCCGAATACTTTATTGTATTACGCATTTAAAGTGATATCGTAAAACTGTCGAAACTCTATTTCGAACTGGACTGATAGAAGGCCGCAGACAACATCGTGAGATGATCGACACGTTTTTTCCGCGCTGCATGGAATGCCAGCGCGGACTAGCGATGAAAGGTGTCCGTCTGTCCGTCCGTCTGTCAAACGCGTGCATTGTGACAAAACGGAAGAAAGACCTGTCCACATTTTTATACCGTACGAAAAATCATTTAGCCTAATTTTCTGAGAAGAAGACTGGTTGGTGGGGGCACCCCTTCTACCTGAATGGTGCGGAAGAGATAGATTCTAAAATATTACACGGTTTCGTTGGAACTAATAGTTTTGGTTTCCAGTGGTGATAGGATTTTGAAAATCGGTTAAGATTCGCTGAGATTATCCAACGAACGCCTGCTTTTTGTCACACCGTGTGCTACACGTGAAGTTAAGCGTCTATTTTTGGGGCATCACTTTGAATCACCATAACCATTACCAAGTCATTTTAAAATGATCTGGGTCTAGTTATGTCAATTCAGGAACGTTCTGCATTGTGTCCTAATTAAGGCTATTTTTTGTTATTACTGTATTTTTTACTCTTTTTATGTGTTCTCTGCCATTATGGCGAATAAAGATGATAAGAAACAAAATGTTCCAGTATAGAGCTGCTGAATTTGGCCGTTTAGCGCTGTTGTGGTATTTGACGTATCCATTGGTACACATAATATATACAACCTTATTCGCCATATAGGCAGCCAGAGTGAAAAAAGAAAAGTAAAAAATATAAGGAGATAATAAGCAAAGCACTCACAACATATGTCATTCGCAAACGTACAAAACTTATACTAGAGTCAATCGTACAATACTGTAACGAATATTAGGCTCGCTTCGTTCCCCTGCTTCAGCATGCTCGACGGCATGTGCTTCGCTATCCGAAGCGGCCACTTTTACATCCTCAAAATTGACCATTAGGTCCCATTAGGTCAACAGGTTTATATTGCAGTCGTATCTGGAGGACGCGATGACCTCAGCAGATGATGTTGTGTACCAAAAGTAGCCACAGCAGAGATAAACATGGTTTGTGTCTATCCATGGGTAACAAGGGTTGGGTTGGATGAAAATGTTTTAATTTTATTTATCGATTATGATAAACTTTCTTTTACCATAATGGTAGAGATCGAGAGTAAGAGGGAAAAAGAAAATACAATATTAACAAAAATAGCCTTAACTAGGACGCAATACAGTACAGACTATCAGGTAATTTAAGCATCACATTTTCATATTTTCATTAACAGCATTTCCCAAAAATGTCGTAAAATGTCTCTGAAGCTGTACAGATAGTAAGTTGACATGAAAGAAATATCTGCACTGTTCGATAATTGCTGTAGGCCTAGATAGAAATTTAAAAAATAACTTCATTAGGACACGATTTGCTGTAAAGTCAAGAGACTGCAGTACTCTTTTAGGCAATTTATGTTCTATTTTTTCGTTAGTAATTGATGTGTAAAACAGTCGTGCACATGTTACAGGGAGTAGGCTTAATAATGGGGGCGCTGAAATTGCAGGACATGCGAATGCAGGACATGGTATTGACGGACAGCGTGTCGATGCGTGAAATGATGGGCCTGTGCAGTGCACTGTTTTATCTTCGACAGTTTTCATGTTCCGCAGTTTCCAGCGACTTGACCTAATGCCGACGCAGTGAGAATGCTGAATGCTATATCACAGAGGATTACTCATGAGCAGATAGTCATTTAAACATTGTGGAGACCGAGTGATACTGTATAGCAGTCTAATTTGCATGCAATCTGTTTGGCAGAATATTGTCATTTATTTATTTCCAGAATTTAGGATGCAGCCATACAACAGCAAAAGCAGAGAACACAATACAATATATGCATACATGGATACTAAAGGACGAATGTGTCGCCACTTACATAGCACCAATAAAACAAAAAAATGCATCTAATTAATACATTGTCGGTACACGGTATTATATGAAGGCGATTGGGGATACTAGAATTAATCGCACGAGTATTTTAAGTAAGGAGAGAAATCATTTTTTTGTGCAAGCATGACAACATAAATTAAATATTCACGTTGATATAGGTAGTGGATGGGTTGGGTTGGGTGAAGAAAAATTGACCCGCCTCCTTCGCTGAGCCATTGTTAACGAGTGGCGATAATCAACATATGTGGTTGTTTTGATGTATGGATTATATGTCTGCAACGACAAGCAAATAAAAGACAACAATGCAAATAGAAAACAGAAAAATCGAAATTCCTGTAACGATAGTCGATGTTGTGTGTGCTATACAGACGCTGGCATCGGACAGGCGTATTCACGGTTTATCTGCGTTGCCGAACTGAAGGACTGGTCGTGATCCGCAGTGGCGTCGCCAGCTATGGGGCACTGGGGCACGTGCCCCCCCCCCCTCGGCTTCCAAATCTGAGAGCCAACTATCCAAGTATTGTGTAGTTTGCGAGATTAGCTGATGCAGATATCAATAACTCACAGCTCTTTCGATCAGTATAGGCCTACTGCAATAGTCACAAAATTATTAGTCATCGAGTAGCTGCTGCACCCGGCCCCGAATTCCACCGTGACTGCCCCATGACATAATTTCAATCTTTGCCCCTCCTCGCAACAAATCCTGGCGACGCCACTGAGTGATTCGTCTGACGTGTGTTTAACAACAACAATGCGAAAACGGCATGGCTCTCAATCCAAATAAATCAGTTGCTATTCTGTTCGGCACCTCACAAAGGCTCAAGTCTCTGTCTGGGCTTCAATATGTAAATGTAGCTGGTGCAGTCATTCCACTCTCAGATAAAGTTAAGATCCTTGGTGCCACGCTTGATGCCAATCTCTCTATGGCACCACACATTAAGGCTTTATCAAGCTCCTGCTTTTA
>Ga0049105_1000700_pt1 | contig 12690 bp, 4 predicted proteins | sample WorMetvaBAHAMAS1_FD_61260 | JGI IMG/M metagenome (GOLD analysis project Ga0049105, IMG submission 61260) | Worm MetaG Olavius vacuus BAHAMAS.1 | ecosystem: Host-associated > Annelida > Digestive system > Unclassified | place: Germany: Marburg | collected 2013-04-09
TGTGTATATCACATTCAAAATACTAAAATTTCACAACAGCAAAACTGGATGGTCTTCAGCGGCCAACCGTCAACCAGCAAGCCTTCGCTTGCCGGAAAAGTACCATTTTGAACAAACTATGTATTTGGTCTCATCGCGACATTAACCATTACTGACCGTTTGTGCTCTAAACCTAATCAGCTCGTCTTTGTCCCCAACCGCACCTTATTTGGTGAAATTCCCACAAGATATCGCGTTCATCACAAACTTATAGCATATGACCACACGTGGACGCATACACAGAAAATACCTGCCTTCTGTGGCTAATCGCCGGCAAAAACATAAAAAATAATTAGACAATTAATTGCCGAAAAAAGATGCTGCTGTTCAGACAGCAGTGATCTTACAAGAAAGACTTGAGTCATGTTTGAGACTTGAGTCGCCACGAAATTCGTGGATGATGATGATGATGAAGCTGATGAAAATGGTGCATGGCAAACATGACATTGAACACTCCACAATGAGCCATCACAGCTACAACAGCGACATGGTCACCTGTTGCTTTCTCTTTTCACTCGTCTTTGTGTGGATCTGTTAATTTGTCTTTCTGACTGGAACTCGCTGCCGCAGTCAGCAGTCTTTAAGCAAATACATGCATTTCCTATCATATCATACGAGAGAAAGCTCGTTCACTGTTTCCTGAAACATCCACGCCTACAGACTGAAGGCCTTTACTAGTACTACAATGATCCTAACAAGGAGTACAGGTAACGAAGTGATTTGTCGGACAGGCCTGCTTCTGGAGATGAAGAATTATGAAGATATTATTTTATGGACAGTTCACAGTAGCTGCAAAAAGCTGTTTGGTTGGCATAATCTGAAAGTTAGACTAGCTGGTGTTAGATATCAGTAAGTTAACTGAGGCACCTGGTGGTCAGTCAACATCAGACGCTGACAGTTATAGAACTGGTCGGCGGAGGCGTCCAGTCGCCAGTTTCTTGCTCGTAGTTCAACAAGCTGCAGCAGCAGCACACAGACCAGCACGTCGTTGGTCAGAAGCAGGTGCTGTCTGACGACGAACATCACTGCCATCACCAGCTCTACAACAGTACGACCAGTTCACACTAACATCCCTGTCATCTGCTGTACTGGACAAATTATTGTTGTATGGCTTAGAAGTTCGGAGAAGAAGAAGAGACCGCATATCACCTCTTAGATGCAGTGTCATGATGATGGCTCGTTATTCCATATTGGGATCATACTTAATGGATGTCACAGAACTTCAACAAGTTCAACCACACACTCTTTTGAGGTTTGCAAAAGCCTCAAAGAGATTTATATAACCTTCTGGTTATCTCGGGGATGTGCATTGGGCCGAAACTGATTACGGCCTCAGCGCTGTTGTCTGACCTGGTGGCTCAACAGTCGATCAACTCCCAGGCATGCCAAATAATTTGTGTCAAGATTAAGTGCACATGCTTTGGTTGGTTGGTTGAGCAAGGTCTAACGTCCACCCACCAAACACATTATAGGTCATATTGGGGACAGGTTTTTATGGGTCAAATGACCCAACCAAAAGTGTCAAAGCACTAAAGGAAGATAGGTCATAAGGATTAGGCTTCAATCCCATCAGGTTCACCTCACCGTGCTCACAATAATACAACAACTATGCAATATGAAACAAAAACACACACAAAATACACACAGATAAACACAAATAAATCGACGCACAGTGAAATGGGCCCAGTGTGACAAAACGCAATCCAGAGAACTGTAAGAACTACTGGGCCCTGACAAAGCCGAGAAACTTGTCAAAGCTTTCTGGTACCTATTTTGTGGTGATGTGCCATTAAGGAATTACTCACTCACTCACTTACCCGGTACCTCATGACAGTGATGAGCCCGACTGGTAGTGGTGGAGCCGATAAACATAGGGAAGACAACAGTTCTGTGACATGGCATGACTCAAAATTTATGCTATGTGTAATATGCATTGACTTCAATAAAATTTTTTTTAAACTTTAAACGATCTGTTAAAAAACATCTTGAAAACTGAAAGTTTGTTACAGAATTATCACTATTATCACTGTTCACTATCAGGGTTTTTATTTAGCTTCACCAATAGTTTAAAATATTTACAAACTAGCAGACGGATTACTCATGGGCTTAAAGGCTTTAGTCACTCTTTAATTATTAGTGGCACCAGAACTGGATTAATTGTGAGTCGGTTTTTTGTTGGGTTTTTTAGCTGGGTTTACATAAAAAAAACCCAGCGGGTTTCTGGGTAGACCCAAGCCTCTTGCAACCCTGCAGCACTAGTTTTTAGGTACACGGTCTTGGTTTCAACAAATCCAATGCACGAAAAAGATCACAGTAGACAGAATGGATAGTCAGAACAGAAACGGTCACGAGATCGTATCGTTACAATGACCTACTGACCCCGATGACGTGTCTCAAGCTCCTGGCAGTTCTCACTCATAACTTTCAGTAATGTCCGTGCCACCTCTTCCGTGCACTGTCCAGCTGACAGCTCGTGGTAAAGTCGACGCAGGACGGCAACTACCATACCATCGTTACCAACTGCTACAAATCACATAAAGTCAAATCCAGTTTATTACTTGCAAACTCAGAGATCCACCAGCTAACATAAAAACACAAACATGTACACACAAGTAACTTAAGAAGCTAAAATCCCTTAAAAGCACTACAGCATATTTCACCGCTGTACCGACATTAAAATAACTTTTTAGCTCAATTATCTCACATGGCCCAGAACTACAGTTTAAACTAGGCAATAGGAAACAGAAAACTGTACCGGTATCTGACTAGCTACCGTATATAGCCAAATTTTAGCAATAATGAATGCTGAATTACAAACTGAAACTGATCGATGCTGGCGATGGCATCTGCTGTGGAGCTGATAACCTGCGTCGCAGCCGAGCACCTCGGCCAACAACATTTGCACTCATTCTCCAACTTGCTCTGTGGACATACAGAAACGAATACTGCACTACTTACCCAACATCAGACAAATGGCATACCGGTAGCTTTATTTCAGTAAGGTATGTCAGATTCTCGGTATTCTGTATAATGATTATGTGAGGCCTCACAGTAAGTCTAAACTTCAGTCAAGATAATGTATTATTATAACAAGTAACTCTTCAGCAGATGGTGATTGTATCATCTCCATGTCAACCTTGAAGCCTGTTAGTAGCTCACGTGTATTTTATACTTACAGTGTGATCGGTTTGGTGAACGCACATGACAAAGGTAGATTGTAGGCTTTCTCTGTAGTCTGTTTTTGAGAAATGTCACCAATTTCTTTCTGTTACTACTGCCATGTGTCCACAGTACATGTTAAAACATACCAACATTAGAATGAAGACAGAAAGATTTAGGCTCGCGTACGACACATATGACAACGTTTAATCGAGCAATTCCGCATCACCGACAATATATCATTAGAATATAGGCATAGCACAGAGTACAGTCAAAGCAAGCGTCGCAAATCAATGCCATGGACTAACAGGGAATGAAAGTTCCTGGAGCGAAAGTTCCCGGGCCATTTTGTGAAAGAGCGGGGAGCGAAAGTTACATGGAACGAAAGGGCCAAGGAGCGAAAGTTCCAGGCAGCGAATTGGCCAGGCTCCTATTGGCACGGGAGCGAAAAAGCTGTGAATCTTACAATATACCCGTTTTATTCAAGTATGAACGATGTGAAGTGCGCAGTGTAAGCTGCTGATTCCAGCCCTTACCAATTACCATAAGCCTGTTTATCACACGTAGGCCCCTAACACTACAATAACATCCAACTGTGACATGAACGTCCTTGAGTATGTAACACAGGCAGGCCTAATTAATGTATTATTTTACTGGTATAATGCATTAATCAGTGGTATATTTATTGAAATTAATATCGAAACTACAGCGTCTGCGTCTTTCGTCTGCTCTTTGTTCAACACATTAGCGTATAGGCAAACCAATATCTGTTGCCAGCGATAACTGACAGAAGGTACAATGACTACAAAGTGCTTCAATTTTACAGAAAACACTAAAATTAAAGCAAATTACCACATTTCCACAACTACAACTAAGTTTCGTAATCAACCACAATCAAAAGCTGTTACCGTGTTTTGGTGATAATTCTCTAACCTTTATCTGCATTTTGTTTTAGCAATACTTAGTACCAGGTTAGCATCAGCCGTATGATGTAAGTATGTAGGTTTTTAATACCCTAGCAAGTTCTACACTCCATCATTGCTTGTTTGTTGTTGTTGTCACATGCAATGAATGCATAAATCAATCTTTTTGTAGCGCTTGGATGGCGTGTGTGGTCGATGGTTTGCACATGTTGATTTCCACGTTTAAAGCGTATGTGTTTAATGCGATAAAATAATGGTAGCCTATCCGCTTCTGTCTTCTCATCTGTCGCTGCAACAAAATCCCTTTCTAGACAAATTTGTAAATATGGACCCGCAGAAGTTCATTTCAGTACTCAAAAGGACCAAAGACTGGAACCTGCAAATACTTCATGTAGCTTGTAGCACCGTAGCACGATGATCGATTGGCTATTAAGTTAAAACACTTCAGTGTACTGTGTACTGTCTATGCTCTAGCACAGCTACAGCCGCTCAGCGTCCTACTGTCAACTAGGCCTCTAGTGCATGGGCTTCATCGGCGGTCTGGCAACTTGATACTGCGACCTAGATGCATGCTCGAGGCCTGACATAATTTATGCATGCCGGTAGCAAGTCATTCTTTCTTGGCCTACGGCTGCCGCCTGCAAGACGATTCGCGAATCGCGATCGGCAATTTCGCACACAGGAGGTTTCCCTAAGTGTCGCCAGCGTCTCATTAAACTTGAAATGAATGAATGAATGAAAGTGCAGTGATTTAAGGTGCGTTCAAAAACCGACCAGGAGTCGGTGTTCATGTGTCAAACTTTCAGCTTAGTCGTATATTTTTGCCATATCTGAAAATTCAGTTAGCAACATCGATAAACTTCATGGCTCTGCAATGTCGGAAAATTGACATTATATTCCGCCTCGTTAAATGACCTCATTTCACATGCCAGATGACTATGTGAGAAAATTTCCCCGAACGAGAATGGCATCGAATGCCCAATCATGAAACCAAAGAAGCTTCGCGCTCAACAAGCAACTTTCTCATCGTACAAAAACCGCAACACACTCAAGGTTCTGGTTAGCAGCTCTCCAGGTGGATTTATCAACCGTGTATCTCCAGCATATGGAGGCTCAGTCAGTGATCGACAGATTTGGACAAGGCATGTGACCCAGGGGATCAGATCATGGCTGACAAGAGCTTCAACATTCAGGACATGACGATGTTCACGTCAACATGCTAACATTCCTAAAAAGGTAGCTATTTTCACCCAAGTCTTGGCTCGTGATCGACAAATTGCCTCAAAACGCCTCCATATTGAGCGACATACAGGGTTAATCAAAACATACAAAATTCTGTGTCAACCTGAATGAGGCCTCCCTTGGTTCATAGATAATTTTTGTGTGCTGCATGCTTTGCAATCTCAGGTCTTTTGCATCATTCGCCAAACAGCATGAAATCTGTGGTCTTGCCGAGGTTGTATATGGAGCACAAATTAGCCTAACAGTCTTATCCAGATGTCTGCAGCTTTATAGCCCAGCTGGCTGAACAAATAGTATCATTGGTCAGAAGCTGTCTGTCGTGTGTCTGTGTGTTAAACAGGGTGGTAAAATTTGTAACTGCTATACACATGGAGACTTGTAGATCCTGCATGTAGAGACCTATTGAGAAACTGGTCGAAAACCGATTGGCTATTGATAAAAACTCGATGTGTTTTGTTTTTCTTACACGCGAAGCACTATGCATGGGGCTTGTATTGTACGTAGGGCTATATGTTAGTCTTGCTACTAAGTTCAAATAGGAAGAGCTCAATTTGTGGTGCTTTGCATATTTTCATTGCGTGATCTGCATTAAACTTTAGTTAAGATCTGTGTTGACGTGATACATGTATGTCTTATGTCTTATGAGTGATCAATATTGTTAGTTGCAGACGTCCTGTATCGGCGGAATTTTTCCTCTCTATTACGGATTTCTTACTGTCATTTGCTCCTGGTCATGTGTGCATCAGTCCAGTATGTTCAGAGTAGCTGATGTGCTACGTGCTGTAGTTATACAGTTGCTGAGGAATTTTTCCTCTCTGTTATGAATTTTTTCCTGTGTGTCATGGTCTACGTCCGTACAGTAGTTTGAGTGATCCATGGTGATACCTGCAGACTCCCTGTGTATATCAGCGGATTTTTTCCTGTCTGTTGAGGATTTTTTTCTGTCATTTACTCCTGGGCATTTGTGTATCGCTCCAGTATGTTCAGAGTAGTTGATGTGCTGTTAGTTATACAGTTGCTGAAGATGAATAGATTTTTTTCCACTTTGTTATGGATTTTTCCTGTGTGTCATGGTATACACCGTGCAGTAGTTTGAGTGATCAGTGGTGTTACCTGCAGACTCCCTGTGTATCGGCGGATTTTTTCCTGTCTGTTGTGGATTTTTTCCTGTCATTCACTCCTGATTCATTATAGTTACAAGAAGCTCAGCTGTCGCAGAGAGACCGTGCGACTGCTTCGAATGACAGTTTTGACCAAATATTTCTGGAAGACGATATTTTGCAGGCCGTTTTAGCCTAACCAAATAAAAGATTATTCATCCTAGTTTTCTGACAAGAAGAATGGTTGGGGGCGACCCCTTGTACGTGAAATTTTGGGCCAAACTGACCCTGTTGGAGTGATCTTTCATGTGGTATAAGAACATGGGCACAAGTTTCTTTTGTTTTGTCACAAAGCACGCGTTTGACAGACAGACGGACAAACAGACAGACAGACAGAAAGACCTTGCAATACCGTGAGTTGCATTACATGCAGTCGCGCGGTAATGATTGGAAAGTTCGTCCATTAAAATGGTTATGCTTAAAAACGGCCTTCGCCCCAGAGTGTACGCATAAAATGATATCTCCGTTTGTGAATAAATGACATTAACGATAACATACAGACAACAATATGTTGACCTCCTGTGCTGACAGTCAACTTGTAACAAGCGCTGGTACTGATTAAAAAATTTATTCGATTAATCGAACCAGTTTAATCGTTAAATAATCTGTTAATTTTCGATTATGCTCAAAACGTAATACCAACACCGTTACGAAACATCACTTGCAAAGTTACCAAACCGCTATAGCGTCCAGTATGACGAAACACAGCGCAAGTCATAGGCCTAATCATCGTCGTCGTCGTCGTCGTCGTCGTCGTCGTCGTCCAGTTTTATTATTAATGTCGCCCGACGTATGTCGGAAGGTCGTTATGTTTTGTTCAAGTCCGGTTTTTTTTCTTTTGATACCCACACTCCAATCTCACACATGGTTGTCAGTTATGAAGCACTCTGTGTCTGAGTGTTGTGAGGCCCGTGACCTTGACCTCTGATCTACTGACGCTGAAATGATAAGGGAAGCTGGGCGTGACGTCACAGCTGTGGGCACCGGTTTACTAAATTTGAACTTTCGAATTTCTAAGCCTTTCATCTTTGAGCTGCAAGTGACGATAGCACACATACACAACCAGCAATTTGTTGCTCTCGTTTCCTTGATCTTTGACCTTTGTTTTAGCTTTTTAATTCTCATTATGCATATTTCCAAAAAAAACGTTGACACCAAGCTTGAAGACTGTACGGTCATCCGATCATGAATTACGGCACATTTCATGACGGAGTTTCGTGAGGTCTGGCGACTACTACCTTTTGATCTAAATATAGCACGAACTTGTCATCGGAATCCTGTGCACAAAATTTCGACTTTGTGGCATTTTTTAGTCAAGGCAGACGCGGTGCAGACGGACAGACAGACAGAGAGCAACGACATACTCGTCCATTACGAGGCGAAGACACAATGATAATTAAACAATTAAGCGGCCTATAACGGCACGGCACGACTTGGTTTAGCCACAGACGAAACAGAATGATCGCTGCTCGAATCAACCGAACCGTGCTATACAACAACAAGAAGCTCCGCTACCGCGAAGAGCACAGCGCGTCCGTCGTGCTTAGTTGGTATACTTTATGAAATCTCTCGGGAGAAAATCTCTTGATGGCTGATCAAACACTTTTACGCAGTTGGCCACGAAAGCTACCGAATTCGGCGAAATAATGCAAAATAATGGCCATTACGCCGTTCAAGGTCATTCAAGGTCACCGATTTTGGTACCAATCGAAAGCCCATATGCGACTTCCTATTAGTCATTAATAGTAACTTACCACCTATCTTTCATCGTTTCCAAGTTATAGCCGATTATTGGTCAAATTTTCGCTATCGACATGGGAGTGCCTCACTTTAAAACCCCCGCTGGGGGTGATCCCCTGCGAATATCCGGATAAGCTTTACCTCTCCAGAAACTAGAATGATTGTTCTACCAGATGCTGAAAACCGCACGATCGTATCTTCGTTCGTCTGTACAAAACACCGGAACGTGACAGACAGACGGACGGACAGACGGACGGACAGAATTGCTCTGTCCTGGACAGTGCAAGCAATGCGGACGCGCTGTAAAAAATCAATCCATAGGCGTAGCTAGGGGGTTCATTTGGGTGCAACTGCAGCCCAGGGCTACAATAGGCCTACCAGTATCAAGCACATTTGTGTAGTTTGCAGGATTTCGATCATGCAGGCACCATGCATCAAAAATGACAGTAGCATATGCCTCTTCCAGACGAAACAAGTAGATCAGCTCTCGCAAAGAAACCGCGCTGCAGGGATTGTCAGTTTTGGCCAATATATAAGTGATATGTGTCCTTTGGCACTGTGCCTGTCATTAATGCATTCGCTCTCAGTAGTCTCGGCGAATATCATCAATGTTGAAATAACATAAAGTGATTTTAGGGACGCAGGCCCGCTGAACAAATAAATAACAATTAAATAACGTTACTGCACTGTCAGTCACTTTGGTAAAGTGAAGTCAAGTTGATGTTCAAGTGTAGACACCTGAGCTGCAGCTAGGTTACGTTACGCTATATACCAAACAGGAAATGATGGCTATCACGTGGGGTATCATACAATCCTGTTTAATCCACCACGATTTATCGGTGGAAATCCATATACATCAGTTTCGGTTTAGTTAGTTGGCGTTGTTACAAATTTTATACTGCACTGTAATCGTTGCGGTGCAAATAAGATGTACATGGTATTTCAATGCTTATCTGCATGGCTGGCATCCGCTCTCGCGCTAACGGGTGGTTCACTTTAAGAAGAAAATTTACCACCAACCATTGTCGCATGAATAGATAGGCCAATGAATGACTTACAACGTCGTCGCTGACGCTTTTCACACAAAGTAACTTTGCAGCAAACTTTCTTCCAAAGAAGTGCAAAATACGAAAAATTGCCGTTTTGCGTTTTCGAGCCCCCTTTGGGGGCTTAGGGGCAACGTACGATGTTCATCTTAAGTTCATTGGAAAGCGCGTGGTCGACTTATATAGTATTAATTGAACTTTTTTCGCTGTGTCACGGCTGATGCGCTACGAGCGAATATCGATTGAAAATCGACGTAATTGCTCGAACTGGGTCAGTTTGGCCCAAAATTAAAGCACAAGAGGTCATCCCCCACCAAACATTCTTCGTACAGGAAAACTGGGATGAACGTTCTCTGATACGGTGTAAAAATCTGGACAGAAGATTCTTTCGTATTATCACAATTTGCGCGTTTGACAGACGGACAGACTGCATGACGAACAGACGGACGGACATATTTGTCATGGCTAATACCGCCTTGCATAATATGCAGCGCGGTAAAAATTCTCCGGAGAGGTGGTTTACGCCGCCCCAGGCACGCCCGCTTTAGTAGTTTAGTACCCCACTTATGCCAAAATGAAACTATGCCCGCGTAAGTGCACCACTCCGGCGAAAATCCGGGCTACGCTTATAGATAAATGATCATCATTAACATAATGGCGTGTGATCGAGGTTCGGCCGCGGCTGCTGCTGCAGCAATTGCGCACATAGTGACGTCACGTGAGGCGAGGTTTATCCGTGACCGCCGTGATGAACTTGTGGCAGTCGGCGTGGTGGAAGTTAGGCGGCGGCGGTTCGACGGTGATTGGCTTGAGCTGACCGGTCACCTTGTCGCGTGCCATCTGCGCGCCCTTCGTGCGTTTCCACTTCATTCGTCTGTTCTGGAACCAGACTTTCACCTGCGCACAACATGCCACATACCTGCTCAAATACGATGCCGCTAAATACCGCAACGACCACAACGGCCCTGAGTTGGATCTCGCTAGTGTCTAAAGTGTAAATTTGGGGGCCCAGGAACTCCATGTCGTCCGAGAGTCGATGACACTCTGCGGGGCCCATCTAGCTCGATGGTCCCAGTTCAACTTGACGAGAATAATGCACGCGATACAACGAATACTGAGCTGGTTTAGACTTTCTCGTTGTAGGGGACAAAAGCATTTGAAAATTGGTAGGGCAAAACTTTTATTTTTTTTGGTAATATTTCTGTTCGACAAGGAAAATTTGCAATTAAAAATTTGCATTTTCAGTGACCCTGTATGCTCAAAGTTACAAGCTCTCCATTAGGCCGTACTGTCTTGATGACTAACAATTATTAAGCGACAGCATAACAAACTGATTGAAATAAAAAATAGACCTAAAACAATACAGTGAACGACAAACAAGTTATCTCGAAACAGTTGCAGAACAAACATAAGCACTCGAAGAGCGTATATATATACCTCCGCCAGGGCGTATTCGGATCCATTCAGACTCTGGATTCCAATTACTTTCAGAATTTAACGGGGACTTTCTCGTTCAAAGATACATCTGTTACAAAATTTTCATAATAAAGATCCGATCAGTTTTCCAGAGATATAAACCAAATTGTAGAGAGAGAAAAATCCTTTCTCGCAATGCTGAAGAATCTTTTTCTAAATTCCTAGATACGCGGATACAGATGTGGATGACTGCCAAGCCCAATATTTAATCAGTTTTTCTGATGTCCTCTGGTAAAATTTTATCAGGATCACCGATCACTAGTTTCTACGTAAGATTGCTAACAGATAGAAAAACAGACAGACAGACAGACAGACAAACGCTGGGTAGAACATCATCCCCTTGGTGGAGGTAACAACAGTTTTGCCTACGATGACGAAATAGCGGAAAGGCTGCTGCTGTACTAGTCCCACATGCTCCGCTGTCTACAGCTGCGGGATATGATATAAGAGAGCAAGAACGATTCCATACACAGCTGAAACGTTCCCATCGAGCCTCTGGGAGCGACTGGACTTCGTGGAACTTCGTGCTGTATAACTGACGTCATCTGTGAGCCGACATTTCGCAGTACCAACGGAAATTTGACTGCTAACTACGGTACCAAGCAAGCACAGGACGATGAAATGGTGGCGCATATTTATACCCAAGCTGAAAAAAGGAAACCACGTCGAACGTCGCATCTGTATAGAAGTGGTATCAGAGTACACAATGCTCCATAAATTATAAAGCATCCTGCAGTCTTCTAACACCAATTCTTCGAAGGACGTCGAATAAACATAGGTACGAATGCGTATTAAGCCACATTATTCTAAATGTCAGCATCGCACGCTGGGTATCGTGTGTCGGAGCGGCGCTCACGTGACGTAAATCGGAAGTTAATTGCTCACGTCCGACTGACTGGCAATAATTTATATACGCTGCAGGCTGGTCGCAGAAACCCGCAGAGCAACTCGCTGCTTCCTTGATTTTGTGCGAAACTTTTCTTCACCCGTTGCTGCAAGGCAACACTTCACAGCGCGCATTACCGTCACCAATATGTGAAATTATTATCATCATCATTTGGCTACCACCGGCGAATGCGGCTGTAGTAATACGTTTGGACGTTTAGCAATTCTACTTATCTACTTACTGAAACCAGTTAACAAGTAGACTCCGTAAACCTAATGCTTTCAGCTCCCTTCGCCGCCAGGTGAAGAACTGTAATGGCATATTATAAATTGATGTCATTAACTGCACACGGAGCGCCGTTATTGAGATCTTAATCCGTCAACGTATAACGAGTCTCGGTGCAAACGAAGATGGCGCGTATAGGGCCCTCCGCTGAGCGAATGATTCGTTCGTCGTGCCACAACAACCGTTTATTTGCACTCTTCCGTAATTGCTTCTCATATTTCCTAACGCGGCGGTGAGGTGAACTAGGGGGAAATTAGGAAGCGGGGTTACTAAGGGGAGTTCGATGTGGAGAGTTGTTGATAGCATCTTCAAGGGGGGGGGTCAGTAATGGGGGCAGTTCGTGTGTGGTCAACGCTCTTAGTTTACTCAATTTGTCTGAGTAATTTATCCAGAGCCATCGTCGAACCCATTGCGAGATTTCCGCAGCTAAAATAAATGGCTCTCAAAAACGAGAAGCTCCGGCAGTACATGTATAGCATGATTAGTCGTGTATTTACACTACGCCCTGGGAGTTTCGTTAACTGCACTCGATGTTGAACGATAAAGTATATCAATTAATATCCATTTCGCACATACGGCTGATAACGTAAATTATTATTATTATTATTATTATTTTATTATTATTACAAAATTTGTATAGCGCACAAATTCAAGCGAGCTCGAGTCAGAGGCGCTGGTGTGGCAAGGTGGGGAACATGACTAGCCGGGGAGAGAAAACAGATAAGTTTTAAGGT
>Ga0049105_1000701_pt1 | contig 12680 bp, 7 predicted proteins | sample WorMetvaBAHAMAS1_FD_61260 | JGI IMG/M metagenome (GOLD analysis project Ga0049105, IMG submission 61260) | Worm MetaG Olavius vacuus BAHAMAS.1 | ecosystem: Host-associated > Annelida > Digestive system > Unclassified | place: Germany: Marburg | collected 2013-04-09
GCCTGGCTGATATACCCAGCTGAAAGCTAGCCAACCAGAACACTTGTCAGAGAGAAAATCTTTTAAAGAACACGTTTTATTCACCGTAAAATACAGAAGCATTTCGTCAAGAAGGTCAAGGCCACTGCATGTCGACTTTATTATTTTTTATTAACTTTATTCGTATATTTGTTTAAAAAACAAGGAATAAAACAGTAAACCAACAATGCGTGGCACTAACTTCATGACACTGTAAAGGTTTAAACTTCACAATAGAGCTAAAATATACTTCAACAGGTAAACCGTTCTAAATACTTACAGCATACTCGCCAGTCCCTTAATACAGACTCTGTATGCGAGTAATAAATCTTTCATCTGATGCACGGCAAATTGTGTATCCGTTAATTGACAGACGACATCGCGTAATTTTTTATTTCCCGAATGCTGTGTCGTAACTGATAAGGCATTATAAAATAGCCTTCAAGAGAGATTGACGACAATTTTGATGTCATTTCGTTCGACTTATTGAAGTATATGCGTCTCGATACTTATTTTAGTATAAAAAAGATTTGACGAAAGTTATCGCAAAAAATAAAACGATGCAGTTTTTACCGCGCTGCATGGAATGCAGACGCGGTCTAGCGATCAGAATTCTGTCTGTCCGTCTGTCTGTCTGTCAAACGCGTGCATTGTGACAAAGCGGAAGAAAGATCTGTCCAGATTTTTATAATAATACGAAAGATCATGTAGCCTAGGTTTATGAGAAGAAGAATGGTTGGTGAGGGCGACCCATTCTACCTGAAATTTTGCGTCAACCGGCCCCCGTTGGAGCGAAATCGTCGATTTTGAACCGATATTCGCTCGTAGCGCCTAAGCCGTAACACCTAGCGAAAAAAGTTCGATTAACACTAATAGGAAGTCCACTACGCGCTTTCCAATGAGCCTAAGATGATCATCGTACGTTGCCCTTAGCCCCCAAAGGGGGGCTCAAAAACGCAAAACGACCGTTTTCCTTCTAAAATCGCGCTTGGCATGAAGAAAGTCTGCTACAAAGTTTCTTTGTGTGAAAACTGTCAGCGACTTAGCAGAGACGATGTGTGACGGTGTAAGTCGAAACCTGGTTGTCACGTAGTCTGGTCAGTGTGGTTGACTATAGAAGCCGTCTAGTGTTCCAGGCAGACAGAACTTCTTGCAGTTTGATACATCATACGATACACGTAATACGTGAGAATACGTGAAGTTGTGATGATAGCGTGTGGCGCTGGTCAGGTCGTCAAACAAGCGCACAGCGCCCGTCACCGTACAACGACCGTCACAACGACCCGGCGACTCACCTACCAGCAGCCACAGCTCATCTCGCTCACACAGTCAACCACCGCCAGGTAACTACTTCGATAATCGATATATCGATGAGTTTGAATGAAGTAGTCAAAGGCCGTTTTCCTACAGTAGTACATTAGCTACATATTTTAGTGTAAAATATAGTAAGTGATGTGTTTATGCATCTTTGGATCTTGTATAGTGCTCTGTGAAGTTCATCATCTTCATCATCATCATCATCATATGTGCATTTCTAGTGCGCCTATTACAAACATGCACATAAGTGCATTACAGCAGTCATAAGAACATAAAATCCACGATGAAAAATATCAGTAAACATTATGGACTGCAGTAAAAAGTGAGTTTTCAGCTGTTTTCGGAACTTAGCTGGGTCAGCCACGGCACACAGAACTTCGGGCAGTCCGTTCCATGCAGACGGTTTTGCGTACGAGAACGCACGTTCAGCAAACTTTGTGCGCAGCCGCGGCAGCGTGTAGTCAAGTTGCACAAGTTGTATGACGACGACGACGACGATGAATTGTTATTATTGTTATGATAGTCCATTACTGCCGTTATTATTATTCATACCTCACTATCGTTCCACTGTTTCCATTGCACTTGCAAGGCGAGTCTTTAATGTCTGTCATTTCTGCTATCGTCTCGCCCGGTATACCTGTAACCTGGTCGCCAAAGAACGAGAGAAAATATCATGGGTAGATAGAAATTAGAACACCCAGTTGCTGCATGTAATCGGCTGCCAACTGCTTGAAAACTTACGCGTTCGACCGCTTCTTAAAAAGCATCTGAAGACTTGTCTGTTCCACGTTGCTTATGAAGTCAAGAGCACTGAATTCATGACTGTGGAGGAATGCGCCGTCATTGTAACTGAATGGCGCGCATTACACGTGTATCTTGTCTCTCTTACTGTTACTACTACCGTATCTATGTACGGCTGGTGTGATGCCACTGGATGAGTTTGAATGAAGTAGTCAAAGGTCGTTTTCCTACAGTAGTACATTAGCTACTGTTTCCATTGCACTTGCAAGGCGAGTCTCTCGCATCTCTTAATGTCTGTCATGCAGTCGTCTCGCACGCTATACCTGTAACCTGGTCGTCAAAGAACGAAAGAAAATATCATGGGTAGATAGAACACTCAGTTGCTGCATGTAACTGCTTGGAAACTTACGCGTTCGACCGCTTCTTTGAAAAAAACATCTGAAGATTTGTCTGTTCCACGTTGCTTATGAAGTCAAGAGCACTGAATTCATGACTGTGGAGAAATGCGCCGTCATTATAACTGAATGGCGCGCATTTTGTCTCTTACTGTTACTGCTACGGTATCTATGTACGGCTGGTGTGATATGGGGCGAGCACAGGACAAACGACGGCGATGCACTCGGACGGTGAAGAGTTCAGCAGCTGGCGACCAAACACCGCAGCCCATACAGTGTTGAGGGGGAGGACACAACATCCGACATCAACCTTCTGGTCGCCGCGTAGTCACGGTCCGTGGTAGTCGTGTCTGTTAACTGTTTTTTCTGTACTTCGATGAATCTCACCGGTTGTTTTATTGATGTAATGTGTTTGGCTGTGACAACTACTGCGGATTGTTACAGCCAGAAAGTCTCTTGCAGTGTACAGTGATCGCATTGGCTGTGCAGTTTGATACCAGAACTGTAATAGCTACTATTATATATTATATAATATTTGCTTGTTCAAGTATCTTAAAAAGCTATTTGATCTGTCTTTCATCGTGGTCGTGGGGCAGTGTTGAAATTAACGACAGTGATATACTGTGTTCAGGACAGCGACGAGCCAAACTGTTTCAACCAATCAATTTCGACTCCAACAACCAGTCGCGTTCGTACTCGCTTCCCGGTCGGTATACACTACCGCAGTAAATTAATTCATCAGGTTGAAATGAACTGATGCCTCTGTTGCTTGTCGTCTGTGTTTGAAAAAAAACGTGTAATGTCATTTTCACCTGCGATGTGAATAGGTCTATATATAATGCAAATACGAGTAGTGTTATAAGCAAAATCTGCAACAAAGGATTTGATACGACAATACGCAGTACGACATTCATGCAGATACTTTGCGTTCGCTCGAAAATTGACGGATAGCTAGCTTAGTTTACCGTGCGACATCACTACTGGAAATAGTGACAAAACTACAGCAGAGTTAATAATAATAATAATTTTTATTTCACTATCGTAACGGCAGATAGGGCATACAATATTATATTAGCATTTGTTTGCAGCGGCGCCGTCAGAGAACGGGATGCCTACAATGCCGTTCATTGCGGAAGCTCAGCAGCATCTAGCCAATACTGCCGTGCCGTCGCACCCGTCGCTGTGGCGCACATGGAACAGTCGGTGTGTCGTGAGTCTGACGGGGCACGACGACGAGCAGCAGGCGTCCGGCCCGACCAAGGAGCTCATTCGCGGCTCGCCGATACCGGTCAGAGCGCGCGATGACGCCGCGTCACCGGTGTTGGGCGCGCCGCCGCCTGGCAGCGTCCGTAAGTTCACGATGGATCAGTTTCAGCGCGAGTTCGGTCCGTGTCGTACGTACAGCGCACCTGCAAGTCCGCTCCGCAAGCGTCCATCCCTCGAGTCGACTGAAGCCATTCCACTGAGCAGTCCGTATCCACGACGGTTCGTCCAGCCGACGTTGGCCGCCGCCGCCTCAGCAGCGGTCCCTGCCACTCTCGGTAAGGGCGGCTGGCGGCCGGTGACCGGTCGGTTTTCTCTGGACAGCTCTTCATCGCCGCGACGATGGGACGACCAACATGTCGGCGACACATCGACGTTTCCACTAGCGCGGAAGCCGCTCCGTGCACTGGACAACGTTCAAGCGGAGAAGACACATGCGGTGAAGTTCTCAGGGTCCTTTGACGAGCCAGGTTGATTCTGCCGCTCTGTTGTAGTGTACGCACATCAGAAACTAAATACTGTTAGATCTGTGAAGTGACACGACAGACCAGTTGTAGCAAATGTTGGTTGCGTTGTGCGGAGTGTTCGGCTGCAGTACGGTGTAGCGTGGGAGTTGTCGACTGTTTCAGCTGCAAGTTCGCCACCGACGACTGCAGAAGCTGTCAAGTCGTCAGCGCTAATACAACTTTCGTCATCACCGCGATGCGGCACGTCGCCTCCGCCAAGACGCATCATAACTGAGGTAGATAGCAATACGACTTGCCATGCAAGTATCTAACGTGCGTTCAGAAGCTCTCTATCACATTATATTAAAATAACAAACAGCCCATGGGCTGTGAAGCTTAGCTGGCAGGACAGCTCTATAAGCAAGATGACCTGTAAACCCAGCCAGCTAGTTTAGACTGGCCTTGTTTTTGGTTTGTAACCGGAGTTTATCAGTACGTCTGTGCGTGCAGGAATACAAGTATCTACGTGTAGCGCTTATGATTTGTGCCATGGTTAACACACAGACACACAGACAGACAGCTTTTGACCGGATACAGCTGAGCTAAAAACTATTGAAATACTAATAAAAACAATAAGAAAAACTGAAAGCAAAAGAAATCCGAAAAAACAGTCAGAGTCTGTGAAGTCATTCCAGTGGATGAAGCAGTCCAAGTTGGATAGAGTTCCTTTCCGTCTTTACTGCCGTAAAACGTCTGCGTAGCAACCTTTAATGATATAGTGATGTGCATGAAGAGAATCGCAAACAGCTGCAATGAAATTGCAGCGGTGTTGTACCGTTCTTGACTGCGTAGATTTCATCGTTACGAAGAGCCTCGAGCAAATCGCCGGAAGCAATTACCGATCAACAGGTGTCTGAAACTGCAGCGAAGCACGACAACTTCGTGGGTGGGCCGCAGGCAAATGGCATAGTGGCAACTGATGCACATGACGCGACTGAACCTGTAATACCACTTTCGCCACCGGACATGTCGACCACTCTGCCGCCGACAAGCAACGGAGGTCATTTAAGAGTTTTGACAGTTTAATTGTCTGCGAGTTTGGTGTTGAACATTGTTGAACATACAAATACAAATATGATGATGAAGATGATGATGATGATGAATGTCGTTATTAATGTCAAAAATAAAAGGGTCCAGTTTTACGGTACACAGTCAAAACTGGACCATTTTTGTGTACAAAAACAACCGCTTAGTGTAGTCATGAAACTTGGCAGACAAATAAGTCTGTGATGTGGCTGTAGATCTGTAGTTCAATAAATAATTATGTAGGTTAATTTGTTATGCATATTGTTATGCACACGATGACACAATCATCCGTGAAGACTGGGAGTGCCTTGACCAGCGTGTCATCAACAACTCAGCTGATGCCTCTGTGCTATTGTGTCTCTGCAAACAGCGGACATTACGAGCATTTGTTATGATATGTGAACGTTGGATATTTTCTGCTGTGAATGATGACTTATGTCGTGACACTGTTCAACTGTTGGAGGCTGATATACCGAAACTCCAGGCTTTCCATATGACATACCAAAGGCGGATACTCGGCATCCACTAATTCGTGAGGAACGAGGAGTAACCAGGCTCCTATGAGCGAAACGACACGACTGCACTGGTGGCAGCTTGGCAGTTGGAGAAGACTACGAGGCCGCCCTCGACAATGCTGGGTGGCACAAATCGTTATAATTACAGGATTCTCTCTCCATGATGATTGGAGTGCTGCAACGGATCAGTAGCCATGGAAGGCGCTACGACCTGCCGACGGTCAAACGTGAAGAACGAGAGAGAGTTTTACACAGTGTCGTAAGCCTAGTTGTAGGCCTATTTCGTTAACACCACGTGACGACTTGTGCACATTTTAATTCGTAATCCAAAACTATGAGAATTATGTCTGTAACATATGATGTGAAAATGTTGTGTCGTCGGATGCTTCGTACTAATTATGTTTTGCTAGCGGAACGTTGAGTCTTAAGTATTTGTTGCGGTTTAGAAATGGACATGTTAGATAGAAGACCTGCAAACAGCCACGATTCGACTGATTTTTCGAAGAAAACTGATGATATTTTGGAGGCATATATGAGTGAACCTGAAGTCGTTCCTGTGATCACGTCAGCACCACAAGATGTAATATTTTATATTGTATTTTATATAATGTATTTTATACGTGTACAAAATTAAACAGGAATATGCCGTCAATTGTCGTTACCCTGTTCAGAGAGCCCATTGGTTGAGTTGAGTCGGATCGGGCGCTCTGAACACTCACGACCAGACTCAACTTAACTCAACTGAGCAGAGTGAGCTTCAGTCGTGACTCAGTTTTCGTCTGGCCACATGATGTCATCACCAATACCAATATCATTTACTTAAGTACTGATGTAATGTATGACGTGTACAGAAATGTACATGGAAATGGAGTTGCTGGAAGGAGAGACTCTTCAGGATTGCCGTGGATATGGATATCCATGGATATATCCATGTGTGGATTACTGGATATCAGACTTAGGACATGCCGTGGATGCATCTACGGATGTGTGATATCAGCGTTTAATTAGTGATATTCGAATTAATGACTTTAATATCTGTGTCTGAGTTGGAGACGCAGACATCCTGTTGTTACTGAGGATGATCTATGCTTTTCTCTTCTCTCTTTGTTCTTCTTATTCCTCTTTCCCACCACATTTACGCTCGCTTCTCCTCTCTAAGATAAATGATCTTTCATGTCGTATAAGAATGGGGACACAAATTTCTTTAGTTTTGTCACAAATCACACGCTTTAGACGGACAGGCAGCTTTATCGTGACTAAACCGCGTTGCATGCAATGCATATGCATGCAGCGCGGTAAAAAGAAAAACAACTAAAAAGCTATTTAAACCGACTATAGGCCTATAAGACGTTGTATTCTTTTGTAGGATGAACAGAACTACAAGGATTGGTATCGCAAAGTGTTTTCTGCACTGCACAAGCCATCGAAAGAGACAGGTATTATGTTATTATAGTTTATCGATATGCACTGTGAGTTTTCTGACAGATATCCTCAGATTGCAAAAAAGACTGCAAGCTTAGTGTTACTGCTGATGTATTCTTTCTTATTTCTCCTTATTGCACTTTAGCACTGCACCGACATTTGTCCAGCTGCTGAAACAAGCGTGATCGACTTGAAACTTTGTCACAGTGTGAACAATAGTCTCAACTCGTGCTTGAGTATTTTTATTTGGACATCTAACCTACACTCAAATAAATTAGAGCCATTCGAAATCCAAGCCCCAACAGCTGTGACAGCAAGTCCATGTCTTTCAGACAGCTAGGGGTGACACAAACACACTGCAGCGAGGCAGGCGTGCTCTGCTGCAGGGTCGCTGCAGAGTGTTAGGTAAGCAAACCGGCTACAATGCAGACAGTTTTTTTTCTCACAAGAAAACTGTAGAATGTAGTTTTGTCATACTGTCGGAAGAAAAACTGGTCGTATAGCCCGCATGGTTGTGAAACTAAAGGCGGGTCAGTGTTTGGTCATCGTGTGTTTTATTGGCAGATTTCACTTTGTACGACGCCATCGCATCCGATACAGAGACGAACGTGATTACTAAGCGTCCACCGATGGATATAAAAGTCAAGTCATCGTAAGACAGTCTTAGTCTTTGAATCATCTGCACTGCACTGTTGCGGTGACATTAGATTTCAGCCGTTGTTTATGACTTTTTCGTTGCATTTATATAACCAACCACATACAGTGTTTTTATGAAACGAAAGGCGTCCAGTTTTCTGCAACGTAACCTGCATTTAATATAAAAAACGTTTTAACATTTTTATTACGTTTTGTTGTTTTATATTTGCTTCAGTACAGCAGTGTTCTAAAGCTTTAGGTTGTTTTATCCGTGGAATCCCAATCCTCTTGACCAGTAGACCTTTGTGTATGTGCATGCAAAAGTGTTGCTATAAATATGTACTAGGATATTAAACAATGTCGTGGACTTTGATCGTTGGTGCCTCCGATGATCAGGCTTTATACTGGCTGTACTGTGAATTTAAGCTGCATGTATTTACATGAATACAGTCGGCTGGTTGTGTCACTGGGTTGCAGCAGCAGCAGCAGCGACAAAGATGCGCAGAGAATGCGGCGAGATGATGGTGTGACGGGTAGCAAAGAACATCCGACCAACAAAGTTCCCAAGTTGCAAGTTTCTGTCACGTCAAAATGTCGCCCAAACCACCCCAGACCATCAAGTTAGTATTAACAAAAGTTACGTACTGAGCGCTATAATCTTGACAGTGAACCGGAAGTAATTGTTTCTTTGTCATTGCAAGCAAAAGAGAACGGTGACTTAGTATAAGTAGGTCTACATTTTATCTTGATAGAAGAGCAGTATTCACATTATTGTAAGCATTTAAATATTCATAGGTTTCAAACATTACATTACGCTGTATATGTCATTAATATTGCCAATGACTATAGAGCTTAGTTGCAGTCGTAAATATTAAGACAGAGTGAGTATTATTCAGCCAAGTAATGGCTAAAGCGTTTGCACTTTTCACTTTCAACCTAATAACACTCGATTATGTTGCCTAAAAACTTAATTTTCGAGACTGTTATGACTGAGAAGTGTAGGAAAACTGTCAGTAGAGCTCATTGATTATAGAATCCTGTAATGTGCCTGTCGTATCTGAGCATAATCTGCTAATGCAGAAAATACTGAACACATAAAAATTGATTTATTATGTGTAATATAACTGTGGTTTGACCAAAATGACGAAATGAAACTATTTGCAATTCTAAAAAAGTTACTAATGATGCTACAAAAACTTTTTTGTGCTTAGTTTTATTTTTTTGCATTAAACTGGCCAGCTAAACGCAAATAGCAATGACAAAACCAAACTTCACATGTTACAGCAAGTTGACTTGACGAGATAAGTGAAACACACATGCAGATATTTGTCTGATCGTACAAATCTGTTGAATGCATTACAGATCACTCAGAAGCAAGCACTAATCACGTCGACTCTGACGTTGACATCCCGTCGGACACGGTACAGCGGACGATTCGCAAACTGGAGCTGGTAAGGTTGTTATGTTGTGTTGATATTGTGGCTTGTATGGGCATGTTGTACTGGCACCGTGCACAACACCAAGTATGGCAGCACGATAAACGTTTTCTTACGCTGTGGACTGTTTTTTTTGCTAGGAAATGAAGCCGCCCAGCAAAGCAAGTCAAGCTGCTGCTGATGTTGCTAGACGCGTTAAGAGACCCTCGACACCTACGTACGTTTATTTTCATCAGCATTATTGCTTTGTCTTATGTGGCATGTCAAGTGATTGAATAGCGTCATTTTGTAGAGATAGAAAGCTGTGGACAGACGGGTACCTTTTGCGATTGGAAAATTGTAATAAACGGCTGAACTATGATTGTAACTTTCATTCATTTCATTGGTACGGTTTTCTCTACGATGCCGTGCAGTATCGTATCTACAGTGGCTGCAACCCCAACAAAAGGAAGTCTCTTGTGGGTACAAGCAGTTGGTGATGGGAAGGATTTGTAAAGAAACATGTGAGTTCTTTTGCTAGGCTAGAGTGGAAGAGTGAATGAGTGATGAAATACGGATAAGAGTGGTGATGATGAAGATGATGATCGAATTGGCATTGTATTAGGGATACTGTATGGCAATGTTTTGTACAGGGAGTTCACTTGTAGTGTTTTGCTATGTCTTAGTTGAGGCTCATTTCATTGTTTTTATGTTGTTATGTGTTGATTGTCTGTATATTTCTGTGTGCTGCACACTGCGCGTATTCAATAAATAATAATAAAATGGGATGAAAGTGAAAAATACCAAACTTCCATGTGCTGTAGTTGAGTGCAACTTTAAACTTCCAGTTTTTTCACCTGCACGATTTATAGCCAATAGGCTACCCGTATTACTGAAGTTTGACTGTCGCTGTTGTAGTAAATCTTCGCTACAAGAACCGTGTCAGATTGTAAAGCCGGAAGACAGCACGCTGTTGACCGGCGACTACTGGCTACGTTTAGCTGAACAACTCGAGAGTGAAAGGTCGACTTTCCATCATTTGCGATTTCTGTGCACACACATCCCTGACATAACAGGAGTTTTGCTACCAGTTTTAATTTTACACGCTAGAAATATCAAATACACGGGCCAGTTATTGAATTGTTCCCCAACTGACTAAATTCTTTGATTCACTCTAGAATGCCCATGAGTGATAAAATAATCCAGAACCAAACATAAATCTGACTTATGGGCGCATCAGGTGAAGTCATGTTTTACAAATTGCATAGGCTATATGGGTTGCAGATGGCATTATGGTCATTTTTACTTGAAAAGTGTAAGTATTATGCATCGTGACAAATGCTGTCATGCGATTTTGGCTTCTAGTAGTGCATATGGTAGTTAGGCTATTTGCATGTCCGTGATTTGTCATTGCAGTACAGTACGTAGATACAATTGCATTAAAATATGAAAACGAAGCAGGTGAAAAACAAGACTTTGATCGTGTTGCAGGTTAAAAGAGCTGTACTCTATACGTGATCAGAAGCAAGTTTATCCATCGAGTAATATTGCTAGTGCGATGCGACAGCTTGTCGAACGCAAACAAGACCAAGCGCCAAAACCTAAGCACAGGTATATGTTTAAAAAAGTAATGGATATGGCTTTGCGAATCACGCAGCCAAATGATGCTGAAACTTTGTATAGCATAGGTTCGGTTTAATAAATATATTTTATAAATATATTTAAGAGAAACTATTATGTAACGTCTCTGAATTCTGATCGGCTGTCAATTGTCAGTAAGTTATGCATTTTATTTCTTTTACTGAGTTATGACATTAGCTTGTGTTTAGGCCTTGGCTCGAACTGTCATCGATGCAGTAAAATACCGTGTTGATGATGGTCACCATTGATGATAATGTCGATGAACAATATTTGTATGCAGCACGCCGACAAAGTCATCGCAGAGATCAGTAAGCACAGTTCATACGCAGCGAAGCGATGCAGATTCTCCACTGTTTCAACTTCCTAGAGACGACCACAAGAGACTTGGCGTTGCACGAGCTCTATTTGCGTTTACGACAAAAAACCCCAGGTACGCTATAATGATACGAACGTTCTGCATACTTGGTAATGCGAACGCCACGCAGGGGCGTAGCCAAGAATTTGTTTGGGGGGTATAAATTTTGACTAGTCAGCGCTATCTCGCAATGACAACGCTTTCTTTTGAAAATTAGGGCAATCTAAATATTATAAATACAATGCACCGATCGGTAGGCATAACTGACTAACTATAAATAGCATTTAGTTAACTAATTAATCAGAAATCCTGCAAACTCTAATTATAATAATTATTAATTAGGAAAAAGCTGCCTAGCTAATTCTAACTGTAAACCAACGTATACCATAGTCTCAGTTGTAGGCCTACTAAGTTATCGCAAATGTAGAAAACAGCTGACAAGAACACAGACGTCATTCAATAAGATGCATGCGCGCGCATTCAACTTGTGCGCTTTCTCGGCTACAATTGCATCGTAAATCCACTTTCACGGACACCGCCTTCCTCCTAGCAGGCTCTACCTCTGCCGTTGCACTGTCTTGCACTTGCAGTGCCCACACTGTGGATCGCGTGACTTGTTTTTCAATGGCCCAGGCCCACCAGTGGTGCCGCTGTCATCTGATTTGACAGTGGCAAATGTCAGGTGTCTGGTCGATGCCATTGACTCTTACAGCTTAGCTCATTAACGATCATTAACACTTGGACTGCCTCACAACAACAGCAGTGGCTGTATACATACAGGCTACATGCCACATCAGCGTCACCATGGGTGGGCAGCCGTGGCATCACTTCCCCTTCTCGGCGTCCGTGATGCAGTGCGTTACGTTCTGGGATCTGGACATGTTCCCTTGGACGTTCCCCTCAGACATTTCCCCTGACAACTACTGCTTAAAGTAACTAACGAAAACTTGCTGAGGATAACAATTTAGGGTTGGGGTTAGGAAAGGTTAGCAAGTTTCTTTACATTTAAGTCGTAGGTTATATGTTAATATTTAATTCTGTATTCTTTATGTTCATGACAGTTTTCATTATCTGTATTCATGCTATTGAAATTAGTTTGTTGTTTTGGCTGGTGTCAGTTAAGTCTATCAAGTGTTCCTAACTAGTAAGGGTAATGTACAAGGGGGTAATACACCCGACGTTTCATGACTGATGAGCTAAGCTGAGCCAATGGCGACACAGCTGTTCTGTCCCTGCCGCGGCGCAATGAATCCTTCCTCGCGAGCTGGCTCTGGTCCTACATGTATTCTGGTTACCGCTGTAGTAATCAAGCTGCAGAATCTTCAACAGCTAGTAAATTTCAGCCTCAAGTTCAGCTACGTAGCTTCAACTAGCTGCAGACTGTTAATGCTCTGACTCATATGAAGAAAAAATACCCCATAAAAATTTTA
>Ga0049105_1000702_pt1 | contig 12675 bp, 5 predicted proteins | sample WorMetvaBAHAMAS1_FD_61260 | JGI IMG/M metagenome (GOLD analysis project Ga0049105, IMG submission 61260) | Worm MetaG Olavius vacuus BAHAMAS.1 | ecosystem: Host-associated > Annelida > Digestive system > Unclassified | place: Germany: Marburg | collected 2013-04-09
TTCGCAACCTGTCAGTGCTGAGCTGTTATTCTCATTCTCTTACACTGACAACAGTTCACGTGATACGACACCTGTTCCCAACGAACCGCACAGGCGCCTCTGCTACGTGTTCCGAATGTGACACTCGCGAGGTTCAATCAGGCTTCTCATGGTGCGATGGAAGTAAATGCAGTGCAAACAGACGGTTTAATTCAAAACTAACAAGAAGCTCAGCTGTCGCAAAGAGACCATGCACCTACTGCGTGGGTCAATTTGGGCAAAATATAACTAGAAGAGGATATTCTGCACCAAACTCTATAGGTCTATCTTCAACCACTGTGACTTAATCGGCCTCCTAATCTATCGAATTCGGTGAAATAACGCAAAATAAGCGCTATTATGCCGTTCAAGATCATTTAAGGTCGCCGATTTCGATACCAATCGAAAGCCCATATGCGACTACCTACTAGTGATTAATAATAACTTGCATCGTATCTCGTACAATTTCCAAGTTATCGCAGATTATTGTTCAAATTTTGGACGAAAAACGGTCACTTTGCGTTTTTGAGCCCCCTTGGGCCTTAAAGACAACGTACGCTGTTCATCTTGGTTTATTGGAAAGCGCATAGTGGACTTCATATTCGTGTTAACTGAACTTTTCGCTAGGTGTTACACTGAGACGCTACGAGCGAATACATCGATTGGAAATCGGCGTTTTTGAAGGCGGTTGGTCAGTTTCGGCCACAAGTTGACGTGAAAGAGGGCGTCCACCACCAACCGTTTTTGCACGGATAGATAGACCAGTAAATGCCTTACAACATTGTTGCTGACAGTATTCACACACAGAAACTTTGTAGCAAAATTTCATCAAGTGAAGTGCACTTTTAGATGGAAAACGGCCATTTTGCGTTTTTGAGCCCCCTTGGGGCGTACAGGCAACGTACGCTGTTCATGTTAGGCTCGTTGGAAAGAGCGTAGTGGACTTCCTGTTAGTGATAATTGAACTTTTTTCGCTAGGTGTTTCGGTACGGCTGAAGCACTACGAGCAAAAATCGATTGAAAATCGGCTTCTTGGAAGGTACGACGAGGTCATAGTCCATAGGCCGGACCGAAAGCCGGTTCCATTCGGGTGGAATTGCTGCCATACATTTTTGGAAAGCCGACATCCTGGGCTTCTTGAAAAATCCGGGTGGACGTGTTTACGCGGTAGCTTATAGGGGAAAATGCGTTGCCATGCCAACCAGATGTCAAATTTCGACGAATGCAAGTGCATAGTTAGGTTGTCTAGATATTTTAACTGGTTACTGAGATATGGCATTTTATATCATCAAGTGCATTCGCCAAAATTTGACATCTGGTTGCCATGGCAACGCATTTCCCCTATTAAGCTACCATTCTGACACGTCCAACCGGATTTTTAAGCAGCGCAGGATGTCGGCTTTCCAAAAATGTATGGTAGAAACTACCACCCGCAATGGTACCGGCAACCAAATTTTCAAGGTCTGGCCCATGGACTATCAGTTTGGCCCAAAATTTCCGGTACAGGGGGTGGTTTCCCAGAAACCATTCTTCTTGTCAGAAAGCTAGGATTGACGATCTCTTATGTGGTATAAGAATGTGGGCACAAGTTTCTTTCATTCTGTCACAATGCACGCGTTTGACAGACGGACAAACAGACGGACAGAAATGTCTTCACAATACCGCGCGTTGCATTGCATGCAGTCGCATGGTAAAAAATAGCCAAAGTCAATCGTCAGATGAATTTTGTCGTAATAAGGACTAATCCCCTTTCAAGGAAGTTGATTACTGCCTGTCGTGGAAGTAACGAAGCTTTGAATTATTAACAACCGTTTCCCGCTTAATACTACAGAGGAAACGTAAAGTCCCTGTAAATAATGCAGTACATGAGAAACGCCCAATATTGTTGCACGCACATCACAAATGATCTAATAATGCTCACTAGTCATTAGTGCGATCATCATTGTTCTTTGCTGATGGCTTCGTCGCGTTCACAAAGTGACTACTGTACTTGTTGCAGAACTTGTACGACAACATTTAGTTTAGTTACTTGAAAAATGTGTACGCTAATTCTAAGCAAACTGCTAGTAAATTGCATAAAGCAGCAATAAAAGTCCAGCTGTCCGGCAGCAGCGTTGCGCTCCACTCTGGGATAATTTTCACCAAGTTTGAACTTGGTCAACCTATCCGTTCCTGAAAACCGCACGATCGTATCTTCATTCGTCTGGACACAATACCGGAACATGACAGACAGACACACGGACAGACAGAATCCCTCTAGCTAGTACAGCGCTCTGCATTGCGAGCAATGCGGACGCGCTGTAAATGACACCAAAGAAATGTACCGTTGTGATTCTGAACCACTAAGGAACCGCGGCTGGTAGTACGGTGCATGCTTATATTGCTATATACGACCGCATGTGCACGGGACGTGAGGCTATCGGAACAATCATCTCATTTTACGGCAACTACGTATAAGGTTATCAAACCTTAGATGCGATATGCCACTGCTTCGCGTAAAACAACTTGATCACGGTTGACTGCATGATTGCGTGTAAGTGTGATGTATTGGTGTCAGTATGTTGTAGACCTACATATTGTGCTGCTGAAGTATGTCCAATATGCTCAGAACGCTAACAAAGCCAAAAAAAGTGTCAAATGTCATTTTAAAGTACGGAAAATTTGAGCAAACGGTCATCAACTGTCGGAATAAGGGCCGTGCCACACGACCGTCATTGTCAGAGTCAGTCTCATGCGGGTTGTTTGACCTTGACGCTGAATCATGTTGTTTTCGTCGCTGAGACGGGCAGTCGGTCACAACTGATACTACAAGTACAAGAGAGAGAGTATGTGTGTGTGTTTGAATGTAGGTAACTGTCTTCATCTCACCACTAAGGCGGCAGTCTATCAAAGCGCGCTGTTCTCAGCATTCTTGCAACTTGCAAGGCTGTGAGACCCGAGGTTTGACTGACCGACGTCATCACCATCGCTTAGAGTTATTTTGCCGCAACAAGCTGCACTACAGAAGAGAGAAGAGAGAGAAGACCGCAATGTCGACAAGTCTAATGTTGAAGATGTGATTGGCAAAGATCAGATGCGTTAGAATGGCCATGCATGCTGTGCAAACGGAACATAGCGGCTAATTGTAGGGCGAATTATAAGAATAAAAGATACACGGGGGGTCAGTATGAACGATTTAAACGGTGTCAGAAGCTAATCCTGCTGTGTCCATGTCAAAAAATGGCAGCCCAAGATCGTAAAGAGTTGCAGGTCGCAGTGATTTAGTGGTAACATATGGTTGATTGTGGTGCATGAGATTTCTGGATTGAATCCTACAGTACGCAGTTTGTGTGTTTGTCACAAAAGTCACTGTGATATACAGCCTGTTACCTTGAGCATATGCTGCGCATCCTTACTGCAGTGTCTCGGTAGCATCTGCCTTCTATCCTCTGTGGTACGGTAAAATTCGTATAAGCTTTTAGGACGAGACGAGTCCATTCATGTTGTGGCGATGGTGAATGTAGACGACGGACGGACTCGCAGACCAAGTTGATCGGTTTGGTCTGAAGGTCGCCAGCTGCATTCATCAGATAAACAGAATGAACTCTCGCAGTAGTAACTTGTGTCGTGATGACTTCAGCATAAACATTAACATTGTGCTGAGTGTTATTATTAGTATCATTAGAGAGGTGTCGTGCCTGCGACCGGTGCGACGTACGCAGGATCGTTGAAAATAAACTCGTCAACGTTTCGGAGCAGCAGAGAGATTATCAGCACAGTCATCTCTGTGTCTGCTAAAGGCCGGTTCAGAACGAATAGAAATGTGCTAGGCTAAGCTGGCTTCTAGTCAGCTTTTAAGTGCACATTAAATCATTGCACATCATCATCATCATTACCATCATAGAGCATCTGCAGTAACAACATGTTGTCTGTGTCTGATATACGTCGCGACAGTGCTTTCGGGCATGCTGTGGCTACCGTCCTTATAACCCTGACTGGTTCTCTATTTTAGCGCATTTCGCGAAGGAGTTAATTTGGTGTAATTAGATGTAGATTAAGTCATTATTCTTTAGACGGAAATTCTCAACATGGGGCCGTATTTGTTGAAATTGGTTGACGTGAGAATGTAACGTCGGTTCGGTATCGTGTTAACATGTACGTCTCCGTCTCTGCGTTATGCATGCAAGCCATCGACGCGAACAGCAACTACCGGAGTGGGAGAGATAAAATAACTGCGATGATCCTCTCTCTTCTCATTCAAATGTTATTATATCGTTCTAACTCGTAAATTCGCTGGTCGCTGATTGTGTATAACTGTAGCACACAGGAGGCCTAAATGTTTAAACTCACTGTATTACAGAGACAGAAAATCACCAAAGAAACGTGTACTAGTTGCAACGGGATGTGATGATCCAGTGAGCATCATCATCATCATCATCACAGGTATTTTTAGAGTGGCCTAAGCAGCAACGCTACCACAAGGACCACTATAGTCAGAGTAAGTACAGAAGAATCAGAGTGTTGTAAAAGCGGCGGAATAAGTGTGTCTTCAAATGGCACCGGAAGATTGACAGGGACGGAGCGGAGGTGACATCAAATGGTAAGCTGTTCCAGACCTTAGCACCAGCAATCGGAAAGACACGACTGCCGACAGTTGGCACGCGGAAGGATGGAATATCAAGCTGATTATACGATGCAGATCGCAGTCTTCGCCGGTTAGGCATGTCATCAACGCGAGTAAAATCAGTAAACTGAGACGTCATGTAAGGCGGTGCCGTACCGTGCAGAGCACGAAATGTCAGCGTGGCCACCTTGAAGATGATCCGTTCTGGAACGCGAAGCCAGTGAAGAGACCACAAAACAGCAATTTTAGTGAAAATCTTTACCTTGTCGTACGACGTAAACTGAAACAAAACCGTTGAGCATAATAACACCGTTAAACAGATAATTCGTGATAATAGTAACCTTTTTCACATAATAATGTATACGTAACATACAGAATTGATACAGATAGGCCCCATGTACAGCACTTCCTTGCCCACAAGCACAGCAAGCGCTGTCGAGGAAGCAAGGAGGTTTCCGTAACTTGCAATTTCACAATTTCTACCTGTAGACGGCCGGCACTCACTGACTGGGAGAACTGACGAGACACGGGCAACCACGGTGGCGTGTATTACTTGTTGCCATTGTTGCTGCCGGACATCGACAGTGACTTAATTTCGGCTGCTACAGACCTTTCAGTCCATGTAATGTAACAAGTTCGCTGATTGCGTTCAACCAGGAGCAACGCAAATTATTTCCGTCAGTGTTATGAAGGCAATTACGACAGTACTGAAGCTTTGTTTTCCCACGACGTTTTGAAAGGCAAAGAGCTGGCGCTTGGGGTACGTGAATGGCGCAAACAACTATCCGGTTAATTAGCAAAGCACTGTGTTCAGGTACGACGTAGTAGGTATCATGTATACTGGAGGTCTATTGTATCGCATCTGTCTAACAGTAACTGTTACTAGTCTTGAGTCTTGACTCGATGCAACAACGTACGAAAATGATATAATACGATATGATAATGCTCTAATTTAACGAGCGTTCACAAGCTGACAGAAGCCGGCTGGTCTAACACGACGTCAAAGTAAAAACCTACAGCGACGAAAACTGAAACAAAACTGTTAAACAGAGAATTCGTGATAATAGTAACCTATTTACAACTCACGTTTGCGGTGACAACGGGCCTGCTTTTGTCACTATCCGAGGTTAATTACGTTACTCATTTCCTGTCATTTGCTGACACAATGCGCAGCGGAAGCGAGAAACCTGACAAGCAACGTGTAGAAGGTTCGTACAACGAGTCACCTACGATCGACAAACATCATCATCATCACCATCATCGTCATATATTCTTTATTATGAAGTTGACATACGCAACTTATTACACACATAAACAGACACCGTAGTGTGAAACAGTGGCGAATACACAGAGAAGAGGACGATTTTTGTTTGGACCCCGGAAACAATGGTACATATGACTCAATACGCCACTGCTTTAACAAGCAGCAGCACGAGTCAGACTTAAGCCCGGTACACACGACCCGTGTTCACGGGTGTCAAAAACGTCAACGGTGAACACGGGCCGTTTAGACACCGGTGTTCACGGCCTATCTTCAGCGGGCTTTACAGCTGTAAGCTACAATTTTCCGACTTGCGGCTCTATCACATTCTTGTTGAGTGACAACGCTTTCGGCGTTACAATACCGCCTAGCAACATGTTCTAGTCGCATACACTTGAGTATTCCGCCGTTCATGACAATGCCAGGAAACGATGGTGCCATGTAGAGAGCTGCAAGGCGACAGTAATTTGCCCCATCCCCACCCCGTTCTCGTAATACCTGTTTCCGGCCCACCCCGTTCCTGCAACAATTGTCCCAGTCCTCAGAATATGGTAAACATGCGATTAAAATACAATTACATGGCAGCTGTGTTTGTTTATATTCGAGAGTATACGTCCAGCCAAATAAAAACGAAATTTATCTTCAGGTGATTACACGGGTATCTTTCCGCTGTATTATCGCAAACAGCCGTCCCCGTCCCTGTTGTAACACCGCGTATGTCATCCCCGTCTCCGTAGTTATCCGACTTTATCCCTATTATCGCGGACTTACCACGGATATCGCGGTGTCTCCCCGTCCCCGTTACCGCGCAGCTCTCTAAGTGCGATAATGCACGGCTGTTATAAGCTGCTACCCAGCAACAGCTTGTTGACAGGCTGTCTACTGCTGTAGTAGGTTGATGCTTCGTCTCAGCGTTTTATTATACTGTAGAGTCCAGGAAATGCCGTGCAGTAGTTCACTGTCGTGCTGTATGGTGTGAATCTCTTCCGTACGTAGGTAGCTGAGGCATGACATATACTTTATTCGCATGCACGAAACTATTCACAACTAGAAATACGTTCTGTGGAACGTGGTATCTGCCCCATAGCCACGTCCATAATGAACAAACTGTTCTTATATAATTATGGCCGGATGCATGACGCATGCACGAAACGGCCATATTTCCACTTCCGGTGTAAAATCTGACGTCACCATCGTGTTCCTCGACTCCGATTTTCTCTGGAACGCGAAAATTTCGGTAATTCGGCCATATATAAGGATAATATTGCGTATTTTTCATTGTGCATGCGCGAAACGGCCGTATTTCCACTTCCTGTCTAAAATCTGACGTCACCACCGTGTTCCTCGACCCCGATTTCCTATAAGATGCGAAAATTTCGTCGATTTGCATACATCTGAGGCAGATATACGATTACTTAATATTTGCATGGGTCTTCAGGACATCTTAGCCTAAAATGGGGGTTTTGGGGGACAAAACAGGGGAAGGGGTGGTGCGATATTGACCCCTAACGGACTCGTTCTTCTTTTTGGGTTCTTACGTCTGTGCCAATTTTGGTGAAAATCGATCGAGATATGCGACCGTGAGAGTGCTCGCAGACGGACACACACACACTGACAGACGCAAACCGATTTTATAATCTGTCCCATGCTATATGCTATAGCTATGTGACAGATAACGAGTCAACGACACTCCGGCCAGACGTTCATACAAGACGAGTACCCCCACCCTCCCCCCTCTATTCTTGCATGCACATTAAGCACCCCGCTCTACGACGTCAGTCAGTCGTACGGAAGTCGTCGTAGGCTCACTCTCCCGCCCACGGGCATCATACAGGCTGCGCGTTTTCCTTCGCTGCCTCTCCCGCGGCTGTTCATCCTCATTGATACACGACAACTACCTTTCATTCATTATGTCTGTGGCGAGAACGATCCATGCTTATTCGCCATCTTTCTCTGCCGAACTTACGATAAAAGATGTACGAGTACATTGTAACTATAATGTCCGGTTCACAGGCTTTCCAAAGTGAAGCGGTCGGGCACAATGTTTCCTAATGTTAACAAAAGTGCAAAATTATTTCGATTATTTTTTCATAATTATTTTTAGATTCTACAGTTATGTATAGCTATTTAATCATGCTATTTTGAAGGCATGACTGGAATTTAATAGAAAAGTACCCTGTTGATATTCAGTTATTAAACTTCAAAATTGTTTTGACGTAATTTTTATTCGACTGGTTTGAAATTAGGCGGTTTATCACGTACACTATAAGAGTATGTTTTCTACCGACAACATAATGTAGGTAAGAAAAATTATCACTATTAACATGTCGACTTAAAATAGTCTAAATTTAATAAAAGTTCAAATTCACAAACAGTCTTGGTAGTTTGGTATAAGAGAGAGTTCTGAAGGAAAGAAACAGTTGACACAGTTCACCCAGTGCGGTGTAGGCGAGCGGCAATAATAAACAGCTCTATCATATCCGGCCTTCCGTGAAACAGATAGCCAGATTAGCTAATATATGACTTCCTATTAGTGACCTGTCTGTAGTAAACAGTGAAATGTTCGTTGTCGCTACGTCATTTGCTGCATCATTTTCGAGCGCCGTGGTTAGAACGGTTAAAACGACCTACCTACTGAGTGACTAACTAATGGCCCATAAAAAATATATCATCATCATCATAGTCATCATCAACATCATCATGGAATTTTTAGTGCGCCTATTACATTAAGAACATAGGTGCATTACAATGCCATAGACTGGATTGGATTGAGCAAGGTTTAACGTCCCACTCGACACATTTTAGGTCATTTCAGAGACGGTGTCATATAAGTCTGCGGGCTAAAAACTAGCAGGTGGAAAATGTTGTGTCAAAAAAAGTGCGTTTTGAGTAGTTTCTTGAACATAGCAGGGCTGGCTGCAGCACGAATGTCTGGTGGCAGTGAGTTTCATGCAGGTCGGGCATGCGAGAAGGCGCGTTCTCCAATCTTGGTTCGCAGCCGTGGCGTCACGTACTTACTGTTGGAAGCCGATCGCAAACCAGTACGTGTTGCTGCGCTGCTGGACGTACGGATGATGTCTTTGAGATACGCTGGGTATCTGCAAGAATTTCTGTCTGGTGACAGCTAAACACATGCTGATTGTGCCACTGTCCTTTAACTGCATTTATTTCTGCTCCAGTGTAAATAACATTGGGGAACAAAATGTCTGTACATGTATGTCAATAGTCGAAGATGGGCAAATTTGAAAACCTTATGATCATCCGTTATTTAGTTATCAGCCTTCACTCTTAGTTTACGTTTTCTGATTGAACTCTGTTAGCCCGTGACCTATTCTGATAGCTAATATTCTGCGACATCAGCACTTTTCGTTTTCACAAAATTTGAAGTGTGCTATGTCTTTTTCATTGTCATGTTTTAAAGCATTACGGTACATCGTCGGTTCTTAGCAGGCAGTAGTCGCAGTACTCGTATACTGCCATAGAAGTATAAAGTCCAATTTTATAAGTTACAGGACCGTCCTATGGTCACGAAAATTTAGTTTGCATGTTACGTTATTACATGCAAAAATACAATGCACTTTGCATTCAATCATTGGTCAGTCAGATGTATTGTCTCTAATGTTATCTCATTTTGATAAAGTTGTCTTCTATTCTATCAGTTCACTTGGAAGAGAAAATCTAAAATTTCGCTGACACTCAGCTATTATTTCCATATTAGATGACCTGAACAGTTTTACAAGAAATCGAGTGACAGCCAAATCCAACCATTTCAAGTCGCTTTGACGAAAGACATTTCGAGCCATATATTAATACACGAATACAATTTGACTTGAGTAACTCCAAGGTAACTTCTTCATATGCAGTCCTACCGACTTTATCAATTACATTGGCTGAAAGAATATAAAGTCATTAGGTCAAATAGACGGGAAATAGACACATGACAGATTTTCCATCTATACAGTGAAAAAGACACCTAAAAACGTCATCTGATCGCCGATGTACTGTTCTCTTTCAGGAAATCCGGGTCGCTGAATCTAACGGTAATGCCAGAATTTTGATCGGAAGCTCGGAAATAACAGTTTCGGCGTATGTGCAGTACAAATTTGGCCAAAACACTTATAAATGTTCACCAATTGGCGAATATCTCTTGCAGAATTGTTAAATTTGTAGGCAGGTGCATTATTGGCATCGTAATTAAAGCCGGGAACGGCTGGCGCAACGTGGGCGACCTTTGCAGTGCATCGCGACTGCCGCCTTTTCTAGTTAGTATTATTAGGCGAATGTGTACATGTATAGTTGAAAGTCGAACGACGTATTTGTAATCAGGCGGCGACTCGCGGATGTAATGAGAAATTGTAAACATAGGGTGCCGGAGTCGTAAAGCGACGTGGGAGGGCATCATCACAGTGCGTGTCCGGTCCACGGCGGCGCTGTGTCCTACATTCGCTACCGGTACGTAATTGCTACTGCTGCTGCTGCTGCTGCGTGGCTAGTGATGTTCTCCGCAGCGCTGACGTCATTTGCCGTACAAAGCCACCGCTAGTAACGGTTTGTTATCGGCGTCGTCTCATTATCAGCCTTCAGCCCACGGGACTACATCTAACCGTTACTTACACGAGATGCTATTCTGTAATTCTGCGTATATGTGGCCAACTGTTTATATAGCCGAAGCTCATTGATGTCGACCAGTGTACATTAAACAGCGCAACTTATGACAGAGTAGGCCTGCATCTCATCTACGGACGACATCGTCACTCATCAGCATTCGATTTACTTCATTCAGGCAAGACAGCATCCTTGTTTCTGAATACGTTATCTAGTGTAGAATAAGCTCCGACAATATGTTTTGTTTCGCGTTGAAATCACTGTGAGTGTTCTTCCAGCTTTGCATCTTGTTATTCTGTTGTTCAGTGTATGCACGCTGTACATCTACTGTGCGTGAACAAATTCAATGATGATGATGATAGTTCTTTGTCATATGTCACCCAGTGTGGTCCAGAGAACAAGTCAGGCGAGTTACATTAAGTAAAAAATCATACTCCCTGTAGCAGTTTATATTCCTGTATATTATAGTCGGCGGTGGTCTTGTTCGATCAGAGATCTTCCGACGACAAAATTGCGATTAGTGGAGCATAGACACAGTCATCATCATCACCGGTGATGACAGATGATAACGTATGGTTCAACGCTCATTGAAGTCTGATGCTTCTTTATCATATGGTTCCATTTCGTTTTTGTGCAGAGGAGCTCTGTTCTTACAGGCTAGCATTGCACTATTTTATGATGTCTTTAACACATTCTGTCTAGCCTACCTCCTAATCCCACTTTGTCATTTTCCATAATAGAAAATAACGATTTGATCTGTTGACTTTCACTCATTCGGCATTTATGCCCGAATAGTTGCAATTTCCTGTCTGTATTACTTTATAGAGTATATTTTTCTCTGGCTGTACAACTGTGTAGAATTGATCGTTCATTACCTTCTGAAACCACCTTAATCGCATCATCTTCCTGTAACGTTTCCTTTAGCATGCCAATCTCTTTCTTTGAGAATCCTTTGTGAATAGCCATGTTTCATGCCGATCAGAGTCTCTCAGATGGGTCGTCGATATACCAGTCTGTGAGACAGAGATTAAACTTCATATACGACAATTCCCACAAATGAACAAGAGGACGTAATCAGTCACAATCAGAAATGAAGGTTTTGGCTTAAATTAAATTTTAGTTAAAAAATTGAGAATATATTATTGAATGCATCCGCAACTATTCTTGACGACATATAGACGAAGGCAGGAAGCAAATGCATAACCTACTCGGTAGAGATAATGACAATTACCTGAAACAAAAATTATGGCTATGGTTACAGCAAGAAATAGCATATGAATTTTGTTCATGTTAAACGTGTCGTATAGGAACTAATTCAGCGGATATGAAGCAATTCTGCGCAACCAGTGACTGCGCCTTGGATCAGTCGCCACCGACGACCGCGTCAGCGACGACGACGTCTCTAGACGACATGGAACAGTCTTCGCCGACGATACCTCCCACTAGTGATCCACTCAACGTCGTGGGACAAGTGGGAGGCGTCGTCATCTCGGTGATGATAGCCAGCGGCGTGATCGGCAACGTGCTCGTATTGACCGCCATCGTCCACTGTCCGCAGCTGCGCCGATCCTACAACGCATTCATCGCGTCCTTGTCAGTCACCGATCTCATCTTCAACGTCACCGTTATGCCGTTTTACGTCGACTCCTACTTCTACCGTGGATGGCGGTTCTCTGAGGCCGTCTGTCGCTGGCACACCTACTTCGGCACGATCGTCATCGTCTCGTCGTCACTGCATATCGCCTTGATCGCCAGCAGTCGCTATCATCTCATCGTTCATCCGCGCTTCTATGCCCGTTGGCTGTCGTCCGGCGTCGCCGTCGTCTCGCAGATCGCGTTTGTTTGGCTGGTCGCCGTTGCGCTCGTTCTGCCTGGCATCGTCGACGTACTGCCGACCGTCATCGGCTACTCCGACCAGCTCAGCCGCTGCAGCTACGACCGAGTAGAGTCGTATGGCGCGCTGTCGTTTCTCTTCTGTACCGGCTTCATCGTGCCGTGCGTCGTCATGGGTTACTGCTACGCCATGATATGGCGCCGCACGCGCGAGGTCGGCATGCGTGTCGACGGCTACAGCGCAGTTCGACTGCTTAAAATGCGACAGCAAAACGGCGAGTTGGTCGTCGCTGGCAACTCTGCTCCGCCTTGCACGCCGTGTGTTAATGTTCAAGAGACGGCGAGACTGGAACCT
>Ga0049105_1000703_pt1 | contig 12669 bp, 7 predicted proteins | sample WorMetvaBAHAMAS1_FD_61260 | JGI IMG/M metagenome (GOLD analysis project Ga0049105, IMG submission 61260) | Worm MetaG Olavius vacuus BAHAMAS.1 | ecosystem: Host-associated > Annelida > Digestive system > Unclassified | place: Germany: Marburg | collected 2013-04-09
GTAAAATAGCAAAACCGACACCTCAGTCACAGTTTAAAACACAGCTATAGGCTACCAAGTAGTGATGGTGAATTGGCGATGTAGGCCACCAATTCACCATCACCAACAACCGCGAAGCTGGCGAGGGACACAGCGTCGCCCACCACCAGCACCATGCCACCATGGCCATCGCCAATCGGATGCCTCGATCCATTCTGACACGGTTCTGACACGGGTACGACCGGATAATTCGCGAAGTTGGTTAGGCTACGCGGCCAGTTTAAACTAAAAATACCGAAAAATACGTCTGCATTTTGTTAATACATGTACACTCACTATACGCAATTTACCCACTGCATTGGGGCAGTCGGATAGAACGGCGGGCGAGGGGGGCAAAAGCTGCAAACCACGCGTGGCTAAGTTGGTCGCAGAAGTCTTCGCGTACGGATTAATTACAGGCACTAATCAGTGTACCTGTGACCAGGTAAGCTGGTTAGGCCAGGTAGCCAGCTGTGCGCGGCTAATTCAGCTCGAAACGCACCTGAAAGAACATCGGTGAGAAGTAGGAAGCTGCAGCGGCAGGGCTGGCGGCCGCGTCTACGGCGTAGATGGGTGGCGGCGCCACAGTCCAGTACTGATCAGTGCCGCTAGATGGCGTCGTCAGTGTCTCCATAGCGCCGCAGCCGTTACACTCATCCGCCGTCTAAAACACCGCAACAAAGCATTGATTAGCGCTCTGCAGAATTCAACAACGATCACAGTTTATCTGAACAATACAATTTCATAATCTTATAAGAACTCGTTAAAACAACGTTTACACTATAATACATGTGCGGCGTAGGCCTACATGTACGCTATACAGGTGTACGGCTTACATTACATTACATTAGAGTTATTTACAGTGGCTTAAGTACAAGACTGCTAAACCACTACTATACACGGTGTACAGAACTAGAAACCGAAAACAGTAAGGAAAGAAATGATAGGAAAAAGAGATGAGTTTTAGGCGGTTCCAGAAAACAATCAGCGTTGAAGCTCAAGTGACGTCGGACGGCAGACTGTTCCAGAGGCGGGGAGGGGTACGTGTATCTGAGTGTAAACACTGCTGATTATTTCTGTATGTAACCTATTTGTTGCTGATCATCTAAGTTATGTTAAGCAACATAAAACTCAACCTCCGTCTGTATTATTTATTATATACTCTTGCATATATACTCGAAGTTCGAACTCTTGCATTGTCCACACCCCGAAATACGCACATATTACGTTATAGTAACACCTATTTCAGATTTGCGTATTAAATAAAAATTCAAACGAGATGTACAAAAATCGGGATAACGTTTTAAAACCTGATGAAATTATTCGGTATAGCCAAGCTGTGATATTACCATGTTTGTGTGGATAAAAAACTATTACATTCGCACGGGTTAAACACGTTTATATATTCTTCGAGGTCGCCAAATCAGCCTTATCCGTACGGACATAAAAAGCTGGCTGATCCGCTGCGTACAGTTGGTCAGCATCGGTTAGTGATCTTTGAAATGTTTTGGTGTTTATTGATTGAACGTCAGCGGTCACGTGGGCGGTCACGTGGGACACCCCTTCCTGCTGTGTTTCTGACAGAAGCCACCAGCGTCTGCAATACACAGCGACAGACAGCGGCAGCGTCCCGAGTCATCTGGTCGACGGTTTCGCCAGTCGTCGCCAGCGTCGTCTGGATGTATGTTGCAGCCATCGCGGCCTCGAGGCAACGGCGGTCATTCTGCGCTGCTATATGTCAGTCCGGTGGCAGCGCACGCACCGCCCCGTCCGACGTCATCCAGAAACAGCCGACCTATAACGACTGACCGTTCGACGGTCAGAACGATCGTAGGACCGGGCGGTCAGCGTAGGGTTTTATCGTCGATGGCGGTCGCGTGGAATGCCGGCCAGCCTGCGAACAGCGTACAGTACTATCGCCATTCAGTAGACGGACAGGACAGCGCAAGGTCTCGTCGTCGTTCTGTGTACGCCATCGCCGCCGCCTCCTTAGACGCAGTATCGTGGTCTCCGGGCATCGTGCAAACAGATATAGTATGGCTTCTGAAACACGCCGCTGCTCAGCACGTTGTGCTGCGTACGCTCGATTGAGCGAACTAAGTACTGTACACGCAATCCACGTCAACTGTATTAAACGCTGAGGTCGAATTGAGAACACTTGTTATCAGATCTGCTTAACTCCTTTCAGGAGTCAAAGAGAGATTTTGCTTGAAATAGCTGTAGCATCCGTGCGTGCTATTCCGTCTCCGATTTGTTGAGTCGTAACTTTCATAACATACGAGTACCGGTATCTCAGACGGTACTGCTGCACATTGACGGCGGATCCATTATAGAAGTGTTGTTGCGGCCTCCAGAGTGACAGACAGACAGACAGACAGAGAGAGAGAGAGAGAGATGATTTAGAAATTGTCGCTGTGTGTCTAAAAAGCTTCTCGAACGCCTGGTCAATGTCAAATCCCTTCTGCCACGCCTGGTTAACATGATGGAATCTATAACCAAAACCAGATCTGCGCATATTTTTCATGATTAGTTATTTTCAGTTCTGGTTTGTCGTCTGTGTGCGACTGTCAGTGCCATCTTTAATCTGACGTAATTATCTGTTTTTAAATATTACATAATTCTAGCCAGCATTATATCCACTAACGACGGGTTGTTTGTCTTTCAGAGTCATAAGGACGACACACAGATTACATACACTTTCTTTTCTCACCTCAGACTGGACGCGCAGCAAGATGCTACTCGAATATTGCTTCACATCTCAGAAACAAGGCTAACATGCACTGCACATCTTTTTAGGGTTGTTGTCGAAATCAAGACGCAAATCACATCAGGGACGGCGGAGGAAGATGCAGCAGCTGCTGACAGTGCAGTGTGTAAACACGGCGGGACACGACAGCGGTGGCCATCGGTGTGAAGTCGGAATCGGAGTCTCTCATTTGAAGGAGACTCCGACTTCAGGCCCTATCTGTCTCATCTGGACTTTGTGTAATTTTGTTACAGTCTATTTGACTCCTGTGCAATTTATTTTACAACTAAAACTCCGTTTGTACATTACTGGGCACCTATTAGAAGAATTTAAAAAATTTTCTAACCCTGGAGTCGAGTCGGAGTCCCACAAAAACAAGGACTCCACATCCCTGGAGGGCGATCAACGTCCGAACTGATCTGACGATAGACATCTACTGAAGTGTGAGTGTGAGCTGAGCTCGTGTTAGATGTACATGAGGCTGGACGTACGACTGTAGAACAACAGGGAGCACGACTGAGTGACGTCGGTTCACCCGCAGAACACGGGTGTACGACATTCCCCCTCCACGTTCCCCCTGGCTTCCACAGTTACTTCAACGTAACCCTAAACTAAGTAACTAACCCTACCCTATCCTACCCTACTCTAATGCTGATATCATCAGCGAGTAGTTCGTACGTTCAAGTAATGGTGGTCATGGAAAAACGTCCAGTGGCAATGTCCGCATTCCCCGGACACCGCTTCCAGCTCGATCCCCGGCCGCGGATTACCGAACTCTGCCAGCAGTATGGTGCAGATTAGCATCAGATAAAAGAATAAAGCGCGTCGCAAGCGATAACGATGAGCTGTGACGATGCGACTGACTGAGACTGCCTGCCTGGCGACGGCGTACAGCGTCAAACGCAATTCGTTCACTGCTGCTCGTATTCCACATAGAAGAAGCTCAGCTATCGCAGAGATGGCGCGCGTCGGCGGTCATTAGCCGTATACAAGGTCATTCAAGGTACCGAGTTCGGGACCAATCGAAAGCGCGTAGTGACATAGCCTATCTCAGACCGTTTCGAAGTTATCGCAGTGGTCAAATTATCGCTTTCGATACTGATACCTCTCTTTAACGAAAATATTTATAGGCAATCTCTGCAAATATCACCATAAAATACATTGCCAAAAACTGGATTCTTTTGGCTACGGATACAGACGGTATGGATCTAACTTACAACTAGTTTGACGTAGTCGGCTCCTAAAGCTACCGAACCAGCTTGTATCTGTGGTTTAAAATCGCTGTTCAAAAATTCATACTGTGGCGATGACGACGTGCAATATGTGACACAGTAATGTAGCGTCTTCGTTTGTTACGACCGCCTCATAACGCAAGCGCATTAGGCGTTGGTCTGTTCGTCTGTTCGTCTGTCACATGGCTGTCCCAACTGAAGAACAAACGCTACAGAAAGTTCAAATCCAGTATACAACCGGTACATCGGCCGTGCAATTTGAGGTCAAGACGTCAAAGATCAAGATCACCGGCCATGCAGAGCTCATGCACGAAATCCGACACTTCATCAAAAGCCCGACTATACCCAGTACTGCGCGAATATATGCTGATCGTGTAATTACAGACCGACGATCTCCACGCAATTTCATGTTTCACAGCTTCGAATGACAGCCACTCTTAAACTGTCACGTTCAGTGCTAATCTAGTAAGCAAGAAAGCTATAACAAATTTGAGAAAGCTATTAAAGCTGTTATTAAAGCTATTATAAGGCTATTAAAACTACGTATGGATACAAGTATCACACAGATATTCAACATGTATCGTTCATTGCTTCGTCTTTCACGGTGTTAAAATTCGCAGCCGTATAAAGATACACGAATTACACGAATAATAAATAGCAATACTGCTTATAAACCCGTCCTATAAGGTTGCAGCGAATTAATATGGCTAACCTACATCAAGTGATTCTGGCGAAAAAAGCACGCTTAGTGATGTCATTCTGCGTAGATCGCCACAAGAAAGTATGCGAGATCAGACAGTGCCTATCTCGTGTTGTAACGGGACTCTCATAAATGTATGCGGCCATCGCCATGATCAGCAGAGGCCTCATAACTATATAATGGCTGTCGGTTCAACTGCATAGGCCAACATCCGCCTTTCATGTCCGGATAGCATCAACCATCAGCAAGCATTAGATGGCGGAAGTATGCAAAGACGACGAACACATTTAGCCAGTGAGCTGCGTTGCGATTTTTTTCGTTTTTTTCCTGCATTATTTAGGAGGTCCATTACGATACCACTGGTAACGATTAATGACGATGACGACTATAACAGAAACTTGTACAAGTGGCCGAAGAGATACAGTGTAATTCTGCATCAGTGGCGTCGCCGGAATGTGGAGGGAGGTGGGGCACCACGGCGAGTGCAGAAGCGCCAGCCTATAGGACTAAGAGTGTGCAATAAAACTCTCAGGGGAGTCCTAGGGCAGAGTGCCTCGAGGGGGGTCATGGGGTGAACCCCGATGAAGCTGAATACATTTTAAAATTTCAACAGAAAATCAGCAAAACATGTAGTGCTCATTGCACTTATTTGTCACCATCTTCAGCAACTGTCACTGACGTCATCAACAACAAGCAAAGAGGAAACGATGGTGCTGGCAGATAATAAGTAAGTAAAACGTCATGTTGGTTGCAGCGATATTGTTCTTGCTGAAGCTCACGCTTAAGCTAAGCTTATTATTAAAGGCCGGCATGTCCGCGTCGTAGGGGGACTTGCCCCAGTGCCCCTTCCCCTCGCCTGTGTTCTTCGTACGGTATCGGCTATCGTTAAGGACGCTGATCTGGACAAAACTTGATAACAATCGCAGAGTTCAAGCCTCCGCGGAGATGCACTTTACTGTACGAAGAAGCAATAAGATCATCTTCAAGCCACATGTCGACACAATTCCTTGCCGCTGGCTTGTTGATTTTAAGACTTCGATATCGGCGAGTTCTGCGTAACAGAACTGTTATATATTTATGCTGGCACAGTGACAGTCAGTTATTAAAGAGGCTGGCTGTTAACTGAGCAGACATTGGGTTCGATATCTGATTCTCGCCGCTCAAATCGCCGCAAAGAGGAACTGAGGAAGAGCTCCCAATGTACCTTAGTGGACGCGAAACATACTTCCGATATCACGTGTGACCGGATGTCTTACTCACACTGCAGTAAGCAAGTTCTCCAGAAAGTGAACGTCGTCGTCGTCGACGTTGTTAGATAGTAACGAGTACAAAAATATCGTCATTTCAGATTATCTCCAAAACCTTAACTGATGTCCGAAGGCCTAACCCTTCCAACTTTGAGTAATCTCGCTCACCGCAGGCAGACGGACAGACAAACCAAGACGGTCACAATTAACCTCCTAGATGACGGAATGTAGTTATGCATGCATGTGAACGTTACTGGCCTGCTGGTCGGCGGCTGTCGCCGACTGGTTGTTGTTGTTCGGCACGCTCATCGTCGTCGGCGACGCCGGAAGTACATTGGGCATCATGGCGGCACTGGACGGCGGCGGTGGCGGGCAGCTGTTGGGCTGTGAGCCGACGACACACTGTTGAGTGGCGTAGTACTGCGCGTAGCACTGCGAGCCGGCAGGACTTGACATGACGTATGGCGGTATCTGTACACACTCGTCAACTTTAAACACATCTCAACACCGACATCCGGACATTCTCTCCCAACTGTCACTGCTTGCTAATGGGTTACGGTTAGGAATAGGATTAACGAGTTTTAAAGTTTAAACAGTGGTATAGCCAAGGAGAATGTCCGAGTGGAAAACTTCTGAAGAGGGAGAGAAATGCCCTCCACCCTCTCAAAACCTCCGGTTATTCATTCTTCAGGTTTGAGGCGTTCTGTCTTCTTGATCTTTTGACCTTACACAGGCGAAGCCATAGTTCTGGAAGTGGGGGTTTGGGGAAGGGCAACATAGCCTCCCTTCGGTATGAGACTTCGGAGGCATCGTCCTCCGATTTTTTTACATTCAAAGACGAGATCTGTGCGCATCTTGGTAAGCTAAGCTGAAGACAGCCCTGCCAGTCGCTGCAGTATCATAGTACGTCCGTAGGCAGTAATATTTGTGGCTGGCCCATATCTCCAGAGAGTAACTTGAATTTACGAGCTTTACTGTCCGAAAATAGACACTCTACGACTTTCCATTCCTGACTCGCGAGCCGAGCCTGTACGGGAAACAAACGGACAGGCGGTAAAATGAGTAAGGTCAGCACCAACACGAGAAGACTGCATAATAGTCGAGGTTGCATACACGGCAGATCCACTGTTATGGCGTCGAGGCGAACACCTGGCTGACGACTTTCTAAATTTATTCGTTTTAAGGACTTCTGTGATTTCACAAATACCCCAAGAGGGAAGGAAACGCCCAGCATACTGCCACGATTACGGATCTGCCTTTAGCTGCATGTTCATCTCAGTCATCATCGCTATCAACCACAGATAACAATGAACTATTGAGACAATATCATACAATAATAATGATAATCTACTATACTAACAGCACAATTTTTCTCGTGTCGCATCGGGGGCGTGGCGAGGCGTGCACGCTGTGAGCAGGCGGCTACTATTAATAATAAACATAACACTTTTGTACGTCTGTAAAGTGGTAACTTAAGCGGCTGGTGGATGATGTATCAAGATGATCAGAATCGCGAACATAAAAATTCGATGATGTTTAACCTTAACTTGGCCGAACTTCTGTCGTAAATGGTGGAGAATGCGGCAGTATGTCATATATTTACGTGTTGTCAGAAATTTTACTGAAAATCTAATACACAGAGACGCAGGTTTCCTACATGGCCCAACAGTGCAGGCTACTTATTTTTTACTTAATGCAATGCTGTGAAAAGTGCATCGAAAAGCCGACTGTGCCGTTAATTAGCATATTCTTCTTTGATCACGTCGAGTCTAGTAATAACGTCGATTAACATTAATTAGCATATCTTTCGATAACGTTAGTCCAATTCCAACAAGCTGCTTCCAATCTGCCAACTAATAAGAGTACAAAGAATTGAAAAGACAGTTTTTGAAGGTTACAATCGAATACACTGCAGCAAGTCCGACTAACCGCAAACTTTTGTTTGAAAACAAACGCAACAAAACTGCTATCAGTGAAAGTAAAACAGATGCCTTCAACGTCGTGCAGTTCCCCTAACCGACGGCTCCGGCATGCCATGCCCGCTACTGTGGTAGGCCTAAGGTAATGAATACTTTTCCGAAACACTTTTGAGAATTGTATTCACCAAGCAAACATGGTAGACAAAAAAACAGTAAGCAATAAAAACGAAATGAAACAATTATAGCACAGACAAAAAAACACTCGAAGCTCACTTCAAAATTTAGCTACGCGCTTGGCCCATAATACACTCGGTAAAGAGAAGTCAAAGTACTCTTGACAATACTTTACAGTTTCAATACTTTTAGTTGCTACTTTGTCCGTGCGATCAATGATATTATGTAATAATAATAATATCCTTGGTGCGAAGCTGCTCCCGACGGTACACCAAAATGGCTCGTATTCGTCGGTCTAAATGAGGTCGAGATTGAACTCGGGTCGTAAGAATTCATCAAGTAACACGGAGCCACTGGTAAAATTAACATCGGTGAAAACAATAGTACAACGAACGATAACGACCATCGAGTACGTACGAATGAATAGAGGGCTGCGGTGGGCGGCAGGGGTTGGATGCGCTGCAGCTGGTTGAGGTTTCTCATGATGAGATTGTTGCGTCCGTTCTGCAGCAGTTGTTCCTTGAGATGTTGTGGCGGATGCAGGTACTTGCACGGCGGGTCCGTACGCTGGCAGCGACCCTGAACAACATCACTGACGATAATTACACGTATTTCCATTTGTAAGCACCGCGTACATGTACACTTAAGGTTCTTCGTTCTGAGTCTGGCAGTGCTGGCAGAATAGTCTCACCAGTCGCCCCACAAGATTATAATTTATATTAGAAATGCGTTTTCAGTCATTACCATTTTCAAATCAAATCAAATTTATTAATGCAAAAGGGTCAGTTGGCCACTAATAATGCAAACATCAAGACAGTATAACAGTTGTAAAAACCTACAAAAACTAAACACACCATCAGTACAAAAATGCAAATACAAATACAAAATCGAACATGCTAATATAACCATGGAAAATCTAGAGATTCAAGTGGGAGTCATGGAGACCATTATTTTATTTATTAAAACAACAACAAAGGGCTCGAAGAGCCTCCTACGGGTTGCTAAAACATAAAACCAACAATCATTTTATGTATACACTGTTCACAAAATAAAAAAAGAAAAAAAGACATTTATGCGAACAGCATTTATACTGAAATGTTGACTATCACTATCCATAAGGCCAACCATTCATTAGTTGAGCTGTGTGAGAACTGATGACCTTGACCTTTGACCTCTTGACCTCAAAAGGGCACAATTGCCATTGGAAACTTCTGCACCACATCTGAACTTGCTATTGCTTACTGCTTCCACCTAAAAATGATTACTGACCATGAACTAAGAAATAGCCATTGCAAATACCTCCTACCCCAGCGTAATTATGATGTTTTCAAACGTTCTTTTGTTCACTTTTTGATCTTTAGTTTGCAACTGTCCTTGTACTGTCAATATGTCATATTCATGCACGTTTGCTGTCTGAATTTTAATAAAGGATCAGTATCAATTCATTATTCGCAACTCGCAAGCCCAGGCCGGACAGCTGGCGTACGGTGTGCGTCATAGTGCCACTCCATGAAGCGTATACAATATTGCAGCAACAGGTTTATAGGCTTCTGAGCCTGACAAAACTACAGCGAACAACGAAGACGCATCGCCACTCTTGCAACAATACTGCGTCTGCGTCTGTGAACGTCAACGTGTGTGCATTTCATTGCTGTGCGTGGCGGGGAAGGCAGCAGATGCGATATCATGACGTATGCGACAAGTCAACTGCCGGTAGGTTTATAGACCGGCTGTAGCAGCGGTGGCTTCTGATGCGTGTTATTGCGGTCCCTCGAATGCCATGCAGTCAACACATCTACGTCTGTCCGATGACATCGCAGAAATGCGAACAGCGATTAAACTTAACGACCGTCAAGCTGCCGCCAACTTCTCACTCCACGGGCCTGCATCGATCGATCAGACGCCGTCCCAGCCGGGCACCGCAGTGGCCACAACGGCGACTCGAGGTCGTCACGACGCTGCCTTACTTCCGGCGTACAGCGGTCGCCCGTCGGCGGCTCAACACCGCTGGGCCACAATTAGCGGCAATCGTGACCGACCGCGGCGTAGTTGGAATTAGCAGCACGTCGGCACCGTCTACCCGATGTCCGTCAGTATTACCGTCCAACCGAGCGGTCCGGCCCACGGCGACACAACCAGACGACCGACCGACGCCGCTCGACTCGATTCGGATGCTGACGGCGTAACAAAAACACGTCGTTGCAGACAGACACATCACCCGGTGTCTGTCTCAGCGCGGCACGGCTCATCAACGGCCAGCGGCTCATCGCTGCTGACGCTCCATACGACCAGGCTGCTCAGTTGTCAGTCGCAGGCCGCCTTCATTACTGTTGTTTATCATCAGTCATGCCGAGTCCTTATTTTCTGTGGGACTCCGACTCCAACTCTAACTCCAGGACTTATTTGTGTGACATATTGAGAGCGTACTTAAAAGGATGACTGCTCCAACTATATGCGCGGCAACAAAGTGGCATGTTGACAGGACACGACTGAGGTAGCGCGACCAGCAAGAACTAATTACACTGACCGAAAACGCATGAAGTACTAGACTGGCTCAATCATGTAGTCCTAGACGGCTCAATGTACGATCAAAGAGTAGTAGGTCGGAGTCGGAGTCTACCTCAAAAGAAGAGACTCAAAAGGGAGACTCCCGACTCCACGCCTGTTTTCACTGCAATAATACCGGTTGACGCAAAAAAACGTCCTGAACTTTTGCATTATTGTAATATTTGATGACGTAAGGTGTTAACTAACGTATTTCCACAGTTCGCCTGTTCTCTGTTAGTCAAAATGTATATGGGACAGAAATTCCTAATCCTAACCGTAACCCCTAAGCCCATTAGAACGATCGATAACAGTCCAAATGTGGTTTTCGTTCTGAACTTCTGACTGGCCGTTACCGCTGCACCAATCTGTGACCTACGAAGTAACATTAGTGTGTTCGAAAATGACAGTGTCACTTCTCATGAAGTTGTCAGGTACAACGAGAGAAGAATGAAACGTCTGATTGTTGATCTTTCACGACGTCAATCACCTCGGAGATTTCCCACTATCACCGTCTACACTAATCGATGTGCCGAACTGTTCCAACTTCCTTTGCTTCGGCAAGTCGACTACGATCTAACATCTTTCAACGTTTTCCCTTTTAGGAATATTCGGAGAAAAGAAAGTCTATTCCGTTTCAGAGTACGAAAGCAACTGACAAGCAAAACCTTGCAGCCGCGCGACTGTCGTGACTTGTGAGATAGTTTAGTATCAATTCAGGAATGTCAATTACGCCGTTTAGAAACCATTGGCATAACAAGACGCCTCGTGGGACGGCTTGCTTACATGATCAGCGCCGGTTCACGGCGACAACTGTTTAGCGCTGCGCTATCGATAAGTCAACACGGCTTGACTGGCAAAGTGCTGCCTGCGCAGCTTTATTGGCTCGAGGTCAACGCTTGTTAACCGACCTACTTAGGGTCAACATCGCCTGAGCCGAGCCACGTCCCATCCCGTCCACGCAGTCCAGACGGTCGAGATGCGCGAAATTCAGACTCACATCGGCTGCAGTTCGAATCTACGGACTTCATGCCGAGACTTGAGTGACACAACGTAAAGTAAGTGAAGTAAACGGCTGAATTTATATAGCGCTTTATATACAAGCTCCTGATCTCTAAAGCGCTCAGATATGGCTCGTGTGTAACAAGGGGATCACACAGTTTTACCTGCCACCCACGCAGCTTCCATCGCGCATGCACACTCCAGGAACCGGTCGGCCACGGTCGTCGTACGGTAGTTAACTATGAGAAGCACAACCACTTTCTAACCATTATTCTATCTTTGGAAAACTAGTTGCTAACTAGTAGTTACACCACTTTGAACAGTAGTTAGTAACTACAAGTATTTAACTACATTTCGTAACTATTTTTTTCGCCAGACTGACTTGAAACTCCTGCAGACAGTCAAAACCCAATGCACGGTTTTGTGCTTTGCTTCTTCATCTACAGTGTGAGTCAAAAAAGTAACCCCCTAAAACTTTTTGCAGTATTTTCACTTAGGCTAAGTATATTTCCGTAAATTGCCAGTGTATATCCACACATGTTTACCAATTTTGGTCGATTTATCTTAATATGTAACAAAACAGCGTTAATTTTTCTAGGAGTAGTTATCGTTTTTACCGCTTCAAGTTTCGAGTTTCAACAAGTCAGATTGTCTTGACTTCATCGCTGATGGTGAGTAACCCCAATTCATCCAACCTCAATCCACTGGATTATCAGGTTGGGGCATGCTGGAGTCTTCACAAACAATAAAAGCCAAAACCAGTTCCCGAGTTTTAAAATGCACTTCAGTTAATTTGGTCTGCGTTACCAGACAAAGCCATTGACTACCACAAGCGATGCAGGCATGTGTGTCAGCGAACGGTGGACATTTTGAACATTTCATGTCATAATTCATTTAACAGATACCAACTGTTACATTTAATTAAATATCATTTGATGTGACTTGTTTTTTAACGAAATTTGTTAAAATTTGAGAGATTTTACTAGTAAAAATGATACAATTCATACAAATATTCAGATAAATGGACCGAAATTGGTGTAAACATAGGAATATGTTTGGGCAATAGCCACGGTAATTTTCAATTACA
>Ga0049105_1000704_pt1 | contig 12657 bp, 11 predicted proteins | sample WorMetvaBAHAMAS1_FD_61260 | JGI IMG/M metagenome (GOLD analysis project Ga0049105, IMG submission 61260) | Worm MetaG Olavius vacuus BAHAMAS.1 | ecosystem: Host-associated > Annelida > Digestive system > Unclassified | place: Germany: Marburg | collected 2013-04-09
TGGGTTTATAGCACATGGGGCACTTGCTCATGGCAGCATGCAACAACGCCTGCAGTGCCACTGGCCGGTTCATGTTGCTAATAAAATGCACGTACCATGTGGATTGAACTTGTGCTAATTAGCAGCGAACGGCCATCTTCCATTTGGCTGTTACTTTGGGAATGATTTCGGGTAATAAACTACCTAGGAATGCATAATTGTTTCAGGACCCGGGTACCCAGGACCCGATTAACATCTGTAGTTTAGACTTTGTTGTTACTGATAATTCGGCCACACATCTACTGATGGTTGGCTAATATAAACCTAACTGTTTAGACCATTTTTTTCATTTACCACTTACCATACCACTTATTACTAAGTATGATGTAGGACAACAAACAATATGTCATCATCAAAAAAATGCCAGCTTGATCTGTTAGTGGCAACTTTACACTGTATTTTTTTTCTTCACTGGGTACACAGTATGATAACAGATATTAACACTCAAATATGAAACTGGTAGTCTGTGTATTTTTACAAAAATAAATGTCCGAGTTTCATTATAGTGCTTTACTACCAAACATTTCAATTTCAGATCATAAATGATGGATGATAAATAGACAAGCCTTTATGATCAGTAGCAAGTGCCCCATGTGCTATAAACCCACGGTTTTAACTGTCCTGTTTAGTAATAGTTATCTTTAACTAATGCACAGTGGAGTATCTGCTGGTATGCAGTCTATGACTTTTATGATTTGTGAATGTCAGTTTGTTTGCTGAAACTGGTCATGTAAAGTTCACTCTGAGTCAGTGATGTTAAGAAGGCCACAACCCCCAAGGCCAAGGCCACAACCTTCAAGGCCAAGGCCACAACCCTCAAGGCCAAGGCCCCACATACCTGAAGGCCAAGAACACAACCACGTTTCCACAGCATTTATACCGGACAGTTAATGTACTCAGAAGTAATCTTCAGTCTTCAGTCTTAACTCAAAATCAGTCGGTGTTTTATCAGTATCGTCATAAGACTTACATGTAATTAAATAACTAGCTAAACCGTTGGTGTCATGTACAGCACCTAATCGTCTTGTGTAGGGCACACTGGTCCAGTTCATTACTGGAAACTGTTACAAATCAGAGTTGTATTTATTTCAGAAACATAAGAGTTCTAGCAATGAATTTTACATGTGTGCCCGATGTGGCCGCATGATAATTCCGCTACCTGTTCCACTGGAGCTAAGTGGCAGGCAGTGCTAATAGTGCTGCGCAATATCCTTAGTATTGGTATTGTCACATGGTAATGGGTACCCATTACTTTTATATTATTTGACTACCATTACGTAAGCGACAGTACGCAGTAGTTTTACAATGACTAGGATGTGTTCAAGGCCAAGACCAAGGCCACAACCCCCAAGGCCAAGGCCAAGGCCGACATTTTATGGCCTCAGGCCAAAGCCTAACATCACTGCTCTGAGTAATATTACTTACTTATTACTCGTTACTGTGTGTTCATGGACAGACAAACATCATTGGTGCTACAGCAGCTGACAGAAACGTTCTGCTGTATGATACCCGAGGCTCAGCACCACTGCGTAAGGTTGTCATTCAATATTTCTTTGTTTCTGGTTACTGAATACTGCATTTTTCATCATTTAGACAGATGTAATTACGCTGTTTCAGTACTCAAAAGGTTGCTTTTTCGATGACTGTCTGTATTACTCAATAGTTTGACAGTATCCGTTTTATATTTGGCATTTTTATTTTCTTAATGTTAATGTTAAGTGTGATGTGTAAGTGCTGAATTTTTATAACATTCTTTACCAACAATGTCCCTCTGCTCATAGAACAGTATTGCGAGTGTCTTTCTACTGAAAGCATAAAATTGTGTTGGTGATTAATGACAGACTGAGTTTTGATGGTGATTGAATACAAAATTTTATGGAGAGGCCAGTGCATTGTGTGGTTATAGTAAGTAGAGAGTTTCTCATTCTTGCTGTAGTTGTTCTTGATTGTCTGTTTCCAGGTATGTATAGAATGCATTGTTGATGCAGGTAACACTGAAGAACCGTTCTAATGCAATAGCATGGAATCCGATGGAAGCATACACGTTCACCGTGGCTAATGAAGATTACAAGTTAGACAGCTCTACTTCATACGATTATTGTGTTGCACTGTGTAATAACTAGTTTACAGTTTGTTACTGTCTGGAGCAGTCTTGTGTTATTTCGTGAATTACTTGTTGTACTTTATTATCTGAATGTTTGCTGCTGCCAGTAGATGTTACATTGCCACGTTTTGTCTCAACTTTGTCACTGCAGTTGCAGTTTAGTGAACTGTAGTGTTGTGTGTCTGCATTGTAGTCTCTATTCTTTTGATATGAGGAACCTCTCGAGAGCTGCTTGTGTACATATGGATCATGTACTCTCTGGTACGTACTGTCACATTCACCTTTCATCATCTGTTTATATATAACAAGTACGGAGCCATTGTGATATTTGTACTGTGTGCTTGTATGACATACATTGATTATCGTGGAGAATGGACAACATTATACGGTACAAATATTGACTGGTGCCGAGGTCAACACTGAAAAATTATGCCCCAGAGTTGTGTAATGTTGCCTGAGGTTAAAATTGCACAACTGAGGGGCATAATTTTTCAGTGTTGATCGAAGCTAGCAGTCAATATTTGTTTTGTTATATCATGGAAAACAGGAAAAATGTCAGTTGAGTAATTCACACATTTCACGGTCTCTGGTCAAATGTGGAATGCAAAATATAGATGCAGAACGAAGTTAGATTTAGGGACAGCAGTTTAAAATCGGGGCAAAAGTTAGAGTTAGGCTTTAATTCCGCTGCACTATTTCTCAATCTACCGCATTTTGCACTCTGCTTTACCGGCATATTCATACCTCTAGGCCTAATTGACACACTGTCAACTTAACGAGAAACATATTTCAATTTTTGCCAACGACTATATTATTTCCGCATTTTAAAATTCTTAAAAGTATATAAAAGACAAAAGAAAACAATTTTTTAAACCTTTTTAATGACGAAACGAAAGTGACATCAAAGCTTACAAAGTCAACAAATGCAGCACAGAATATATATTTGATCTGCGTAGTATAGCGTTCGGACCAAAATGAGCCGCAAATGCATAGCAAGACATACTTCTCGTCATATTCCCTGGAATGTTGCTGCATTGAGCAACACTGATTATTTATACTTATCACATGACACGTGTATTACAAATCACGATCCTGTATTTTAGATAGTGATATAACAATATTGCATAGCTGCAGGCTGGACTTAATGGAAGGCTGCTTTGTGATTTCAGTTCTTGATGTCGACTATTCTCCGACGGGGCAAGAGTTTGTGTCAGGCAGTTATGACAAAACAGTTAGAATTTTTCCTGCCAACCATGGCCACAGCCGGTAAATATGTCTTACGTCTTTTTGTTGATGTGGCTTAGGTTCTAATGCTATCACTGTCATTCATGCAGTCTGCATTCAGTGTTGTTTTTTATTACTGTTTTTGTTACTTGCAGCATTTTGAAAATCCTTGGACAATGCTTGTATTTCAGTTTTGTTGCACTGTTGACAGTAATATTACTTTGTTAATTGTGTTGTGCAATTTCTTTAACCATCCTTTTTCATTGGTTCTCACAGGTTTAGTCAGTCCCCCAAAGTCATTTGGATATTGGTGGAGCCTAGTTTTTCACAAGCTGAATATGGCATTTATGATCCCTAACCCCCAATAAAGCAGCAGACATCAAGAGGTTGATGCTTCGATGCTTCACCAATTATGTAGTTTGCCTGTATTGCTGTGTTTGCTTGCAGTGAAGTTTATCACACTAAACGAATGCAGCGGGTAATAGCAGTTCAGTGGTCCCTCGACAACAAATTTATTCTCTCTGGCTCAGAGGAAATGAATCTGCGTGTGTGGAAAGCGAACTCGTCAGCTAAGCTTGGAGTGGTGTGTTGTATTTTGCTTTTTTTGTGCTTTAACCTTAATGTGTTATTAAGTAAGTAAGTAAATAAGTAAGTAAATTTGTAGAGTGCATCGTCCAAAAAGCTCTACTGCGCTATGTACACGAGTAAGCTGAAAATAAAATGTCTTCAGTGAATGCTTGAAGGAGTCTCTGCTGACGGCCGGATCTCTCAGACTGTCTGATATCCAGTTCCATATCGCAAGGCTGGCCACAGAAAAAGCCCGCCGAATTTTGTTACGTATCATGATTTGTTGAGTAGTGTATACATTGTGCAGAGACTTGCGCGTGTTGGTGCCAAGTGTATGCTGAAGTTTGTCACAGTTACATGATGCTTGTTTGCCTGATGTCAGCTGCGACCACGGGAGAAAGAAGCTTTCAACTATGCTGAAAAGTTGAAAGAAAAGTATGGACATCATCCTGAAGTGCGGCGGATCGCCCGACACAGACACGTGCCGAAAGCAATTCACTCGGCTCAGAAAGAACTGCGGGTCATTCGGACATCACAGAAGAAAAAGTATGTAAATTGTCTGCTTTCTGCGCATTGTGTTGTTGTGTTGAATATTTGATAATCTCAATGACTTAATCCATTTTTTTATTATAAAATATGTATGGTGTAGTATATGCATAAAGATGAAGCATAAAATTACAGTAGCTCAAAGTTGTGCATTGAAGTGACGTTTAGTCGTTACATTCGCATGTGTAAATGTAAATGTGTAATTGGTAACTGTTCACATATTTGGTTCAACTTTATTATATTTTATGCCTACCATGTGTAACAGTTGGCAATTTTATCTGTCATTAACTGCATTTTTAGCTCAACTGGTTGAGCTAATAGTATAGCCAGTCACAAGCCATGTGAGTGTGTGTGTTAACCAGGATGGCTCAAATGATAACTGCTACACACTACAGATGTGCAATCCTGCATGGGAATCTGGACATTTCACCCCATATATTCACTCAGCAAGTTTCCCTTTCCCCTGATGTTTCCTCTCCCCGGGACAGTTCCTCCCACACATTCTCCAGAACAATTCCCCCTGTCAGCCGAGTATCACAGCCCATTGCCTGCTTGTTTTACTATCGTCTAAGCGTTCTAAGTGGAAGTAAGCTTTGCATAAAGCATTGTCATGACAGACTCCAAAGACACAGTTTCTCTAAGTTACATGTTGAACATTCTTGTATAATTTGTGTTGTGCTAATGTCCTATTGTAGGGAAGCAAATCGTCGAGCACACAGCAAGCCTGGCTCTGTGCCGTTTGTTGCGGAACGAGCTAAGAACATTGTTGGTGAAATTGAATAGCACACTGAAGTACTTTGCAGGCGTGATACCAACTGTGATAAAATACTTCGTTTCTGTCTATATTTATGACAAGTTATCATCACATGCACGAGTCTTAACACAAGTGCGATGGATTACAGAGAATATAGTATGAACCATTCTATGACATTTGCCATTACTTGGTTGTGGATGGCATGGTGTAAACAGGTTTTGGTGCTTACATTTGTTGAAAGTGCACTAATAGGATTACTGCATATGATACCTGGTTTAGGTTGTGCGAATGTTACTTTGCAAACATATGTTTTAGATAAAGTTCACTAATGTTTCACATTGGGCAGTGGCACACAGGCAGCCTCGGCACTTGGCGGTAACATGCCACCCCAGATGGTGTATAAGTTTACTCATGTTCAAGTGCGTTAAGCTCATTGCAGTTAAACGTGCACACCTGTAGAAAATTGTCCGTGTCTTGCACCTGTGATCTAAAAGATACTGTATCAGACAACCATTCTGGTACTAAAGATGTTTAGAGAATAAATGAATCAGTAGCTGCTAGCTGTTGCATTCGTTTAGTGTGATAAACTTCACTGCAGGCAAACACAGCAGTACAGCCAAACCACATAACTGGTGTTTATTATTACAGCACGAAGTTATCAACCTCTTGATGTCTGCTGCTTTATTGGGGGTTAGTGATCATAAATGTCGTATTCAGCTTGTGAAAAAAATTGGCTCCATCAGTAGTTAGGAATTAAAGCAAAGTATTGAAATGTGAATGCCTACGTGAAAGAAGTGCACAAATAGAAGCAGAAAGTGTTTGACATGTCAGATCTGGACATAAAGACATAATGCTTATCGATGATTTATTGAATGAATGAATGATAAGTTGAAAAGAAGTGCCTGGACATCAAAGAGGACTTCTCTAATCTGCAGCAAATGGCATATGAAGCTGTACATGTAGAAACATGATGCAAGAGCAAGCCATTTGGAGAGTGCATACCTGAGACCTCTGACAAGGTAAATCCAGTCTCAATCCGGAGTCCAGATCCAGACGATTTTTAAAGTTTAAGGTACTTGCTTGTCCAAAGATACATCTACGATAAAATTTTAAGGCAGATCAAATTTTTACAGAGAGATGTGAGCCAAATGTTCAAAAACTATCTCACAATGTTGATTGAAGAAAGAATCCTGTTAAAGACGGATGCGGATGGCTTGCAAAAATAATCAGTTCTACCTTATCCACGGATGTATCTCAGGTAAAATTTTGGCGAAAATCCGATCGGTAGTTTCTTGTATAGCATTATCAACCGATAAACGTTGGTGAAAAAAGAAATCAAACCTTAGCAGAAGTATTAAGGCCCACATTCGCGCAAATACAGAATTGTAAAAGTATGTAGTATTACTTGACATAATTCATTGTGTACTTTTAATATGTGAAAACAGCTTTCAATGCCTTTAAGTAGACGTCCCAGTCTCAGCTTTTAGCATACATTCTCTGTGAATTCCCGATTTGCTTACTTACTGATTAGCAAGGAGCGACGACTTGCTGACGCCATTTTTCTTTTGTATATAAGTGTTGCGTAAGGCAAGAGCAATAGTGCTTTGATATATAAAGTGTACTGTTCTCTTCTAGAGCTAAGGCCTGTTTGGCGACGTACACTATTAAATCATCGAACATGGCATCTGTAGACGAGCTGGCTTGCACGTACAGTGCTCTGATTTTGGCGGATGATGATGTTCCTATTACGGTAAATGCTAATGCTCTAACACGTGTGTATGCGACGGTGCCTAAAAGTCGCCTTGGTGATAACTAGAACTACTTCTACTCGTTGGTCCTATTAACAGCCGTCTGGACCCCGCCCGGAGCCGTACAACAACCGCCGCATCAGACGGGAAAATGCCGGGCACGTGTAAAATGCGGGCTGCGGGTGCGGGCGAAGTCGGTAAGTCTAATATGCGGGAAAACTGCGGGGACCCGGGACGTACCCCGCAGTTTAGACGCAGGAACGTACATGGAACGAGTGCGGTCGCACGCTTTGCGTAGCGGCGTAGTAGGGGCTTATTTCATTTACAGAAACGGTAATTTCAACGATAGCCGACAGCCGAGCATACTGCTGCTTGAGTGCCAGCATCTTGCACAGTCATGTTTTGTCAGCGTTTACTTACCATTTGCATAGCATGACACTGCAGGCTTCAGTTTGCTGTTATTTTTATGTGAGAGTTTTGTACATCTCTCTCATGTGTCATGCTGCATTATTGTGTACTGTACATGTAACTTGCGTAGTAACTTCTAGGGTTCATATTGATTAGGCAATATCGTGTTATTGATCGCGGAATCGGCAATCTTGCGATTATTGCGGCGCCCAGAGATCGGACAATATTGTGTGCACTGCTAGCCAGGCACAAACCCAATTCACAGCAACATAATAATACTCAATCATTATGCAAACACGCAGTCCATTTGACAGACAATGCAGAACGGCAACAGTTATCTCAAAGACAGTCATTTGATTGATGCCGCCTGAAAGATGTGCCGAATCGACGGCCAGTCGGCGACAGGGCAACGCCGCGCCATTCAAGACACGCAGATGACACCACAACATCAGATTTAATGGTCGCATCAGACTCTGCCTTGTTTGTTATTGTACTTGCCCACTTAACATCCTCCCCGTTAAAGCTGACGGGGGCAGTACAATCGACAATCACTCGTGTTTGTCGATTTTACAGGGTTATTAGTGTGATAAGATGTCGACCGCTAACAGCCGTTTCATGCTACAGATCGTAATTACACAGATGATCACATCAGTTGTTCCCTACCACAGCTAATGCTTAATGATTATTTGAATCGTGAGAAGTTGTGACACTGACCGCCGGCCGCTGATGCGTGCCTGTGCAGGTGTGACCGTATGATTATTGGCGGACACACACACAGCACTGTATGGATGCATGTGATGGGCAATCCTTAATCAGATGTCAGGTGTAGGTTTATGGCGGAACTTCTAGTAACATGATCATGCAAAAGATAATAGACGTAATGTACGCTAGAAAAAAATAATGTACAAACACTGCGGTTTTGGGCCTAAAACATTGTGGCGACGATGACACTTGGAGGTTACAAAACACCATGGTTCGGTTTACCGTAACAACACTACTCGTGAGTAAATCGTGAATAATCGTCTTCCGTCATCTACATTTGTACCGTGTTCCTGGTGCTACCGCTTTATATCCATACTAGATCATACTATATCGTAACATATCATAGGGAAACCGTGAGAAATCTGCTTCCAAACTGTACAGATTTCGTTGACATTCGTGGTGTCATCGTACTATGAGCGTATACATTCATAGGAAAATTAAATTCGGGTCTTGTACTGTCGACTTGTCCCGACTAAACTGTCTACGGTTAATCGTGGTCAGTCGTGGCAACAGTTGTGACAGTGTGACCTAGGCTTAACCTGGCTTCTTGTCAGCTTTTAAGCACACATTAAAACATTGCACATCATCATCATCATCATTGATCATTGTTAAAAATGGAGCCTGCAACTAAAGTGAATGTATCTTAGTCATTGAAAACCTTACATAGTATACGCATTGGCAGATACACTAGAATAGCAGTCTTTTAACTGAGGCTGCTTGTCATCAGTTAGATTAGAACCATCTGCAGTATGTAAAGTTGACAGTATATGCCAATATTAATCGTATGCTGATTACTGTTTTCTGTATTTTGCTGTAACTGTTGACAATTAGGGTTTGTCATGTGACTGCATTTATTGTTTTAGGCTGAAAAACTGAACACTATACTGAAGGCAGCTAATGTAACTGTTGAAAGTATTTGGCCCAGTAAGTGATTTTCTTATTCTGTAATATAATAAAAGTTTACGAGTGAAGTGGTTTTTGCAAATGCTTTAGTTAATTTAGTTGCTGTTCACTGCAGTATGTGCATCACAGTATATTTTGATCTGTGACCCAATGTAATTTATTCCATACAGTGGTTTTAATGCAGTTCATTTTGATGAAATTGTATGGCTGTTCATGTAGTAACGCATTGTGGCTAACGCTAATTAGGTTTATGTAACACTGGCAAGGATATCGTGGCTGAAATTTGCAGATATAATCCAACTAAATTGTTGATTAATGAATTACGTATGGCTGATGTGCAGCACTGTTTGCACGTGCACTGAGCGCGTGTAACATCAAAGATCTCATCAATAATGTTGGCAGTGGTGCTGCGGCACCAGCTTCTGCAGCTGGCGCTGGAGCTGCTCCAGCTGAGGAGACCAAAAAGGAAGAGAAAAAGGAGGAAGAGAAGAAAGAGGAAACAGACTCTGAAGATGAGGATATGGGCTTTGGTAAGTCTTTTGTGTACTGCTGGCAGCACTGTTGACTATATTCATGAATGATTGTTGTAATTCCTCAGTGCCTGTAATGACAGATGGAAGAAGTATTTCCAAACAATAAAATAATGAAAGAGTATATGTCAACGATCGGACTAAATGGTAAAGAGAGATACTGATGGTGGGATTGTTCCGTGATTGATTTCTTTGGTCATCTGCTACTGGCACATCTAGATTTTAATTGAATAAGTGTCTGTAGAATGAGATAGTTATTTTTCACATAAGTAAAATGTCATTCGAAAACCCAAGTGATGCATTCTTCATTTTTTATGTTACATAGTAATGCACTGCATTTGTTTTGTGTGACATTGTGTGCCATTACCTCTTGAGCAAGGGTTACTAGTATGTGTTAAAATGATCAACCTTGTCATTACATTGTGTTAAATCACACTTTTTAAAATGTTTCCCATATTCAAGTGTTTGAGATTTTGTTTTGTAAAATAAGTTAACAGCATTGTTTGGTCATATGTGGCTAAATGGACTTCAGAAAGCCAACAGCGATATGTTTACTTGTCATTGTCATGATCCATTATAAGGTGTTCATGTCGCCCGACTTGTTCGTGAGTAGAAAACTCTAGAAAATATCTCTGACCCTGAGTCGCTGCAGTTATCGAACAGCAGCAGTTTTGAACTTAACGTGTGATGGTCCTAACCCCGCCTATTGAACACAGTCAGCACCGCCCGTGCCATTACGTAATCGCCGAGTACCCGTTGTCAGTCCACTACTTCAAAGAGAGTAACCCTGTCATCACACTACCGGTTAAACATAGATGACTAACTGAACGTTGTGCTTTTGTTGCAGGTCTTTTCGACTGAGAGCCTTTTGTGGTTGTAGTCATCATCTTTGATTTTGAAACTAACAGTTCTTACATGTTTGTGTTGTATGCAAATGTAGTTTATAATTTGCTCTGTTTGCCAGTTGGCATGTCAAATGTTACCTTGTTAAGGTTCTTGTTTTGCAGTGTTAATGACAGATGGTTAAGTCAATAAATTTTAGCATCTGCTGCAGGCTTCTATTAATATTAAGTAGCAACAAGTGTGTCCACTTATCAATCCTTGTTGGTTTACAATGGTGTGAACTAATGTATTTGTGAACTAGTTGTGTTCCATCCATTCTGTTACAGTAGCAATAGACCTTGGTAGGCATGTGATGTTGGCTGATGATTTTTGATAATGTACACTGTTATCAATCATATTTCATCTGACATTGAATTAAATAAACGTTTCATACATGTAACATACAATTTTTACAAAATATCTTTTATCTTGTGGGTTGGAATTAAACCGAAAGCCTTTTTATTGAGTTTCATTGTGTTACATTTGCCTGGTTTAATTCTAATATTATCATTACTTTCAATGTAATTGTAGTTTCAGCTAACAACATAACTGCTGTTTTAATGTAATTTACATTCAGATGTTATTTTATCTCTAGTTTTAGTTATTTTGACATTATAATTGTACTTTAATTTATAAAATTTTAACTGTTTGTCAGTATCATTTGAACTAGAGTGGCTACTGATTCCAAGATATTTGATCCAGTAAATGAAACAGTTCAGTCATAATTAATGTATTAATTCATAGGTGTAACCATAATTTTCTCTGGGGGTGCACTTTTTCCTCAAAAAGTTGACGTTTTTTAGTCGTCCTCAATACACGGTCTGAAACTGCTAAATTAGCAATTCCAACTCTCCCCTGCCCAACAAAAATTTCTTTAAAAACTGACTTCTTACTGTGTCTGGGTGGTTTACTTACAACTTGCCCTTATAAATTATGTCAAGAAATTTTCCTCGCCTGGGGGTTTGCATTCACCTAGTGCACTCCCTGGCTCGGCCAATGTATTGATTTTAAGTTAGTTCAAAACATAATATCGACACGGCGACAACAGAGTTACATGATGTCGCTTGCAAAATAAAATACAGATCATCATCGTTAATCTGTATTAAAAGTCAATACAACTTTGTGATGGATGTTGTACTTTTGCATTGTTTTATCCATTTTTTGAAATGATTATTTTAATTGATTACAATAATTTAAATCAATTTTTTAACAGTTAATGAAATAATCAGTAAAATCCATAACCCTAATTTAAACTGTTAAAAATCGACAGAAAATGCACATCTGAAGTCGAAATATACATCACACGTACCACCAGTGATGGTTTGAAAAAAAATTTGATTAACAATTCAGACTTAGGATTATGACTTACGGTGATAATCTCAGGTTTCTGAGAACGAATTCGTAATAGAGCAGCACCCCCTGTCAAAAGCGATGATTTGATCAATAGTCCTAATGCGCGATATCTGGCAAATGGTGCGAGATAGGATGTATGTTGCAGTGCTGTAGAAGTGGGTTGTAAAAAACGAGGTTTTTAGGTTTCAAAGTACAATTAATACTACTAGAAAATCCACTACGCGCTTTCCAATGAGCCTAAGATGAATAGTATACATTGACCCTAAGCCGCCCAAAGGGGGCTCTAAAACACTGTCCAAAATTCACACAACAATCTGTGATAATTTCAAAACGGTATGAAATGAAAGCGTAATTGCTTTGAATAGCGTTTGAAAACTGGCCAAGAGCCGACTTAGACTAACACACCATGCAAACAAATCCAGCCATTGAGCAGAATGAAAGCATCAGATGATTCGAGCGAGAGCTCGTGGAATCAGTCCGGTAGGAAAGGAAAGGTCTATGGAGGAAAGAATTTGCTGAAGAGCTATTTTTCATTTCATAAGTTTCCGTAGTATTATTCAATGATAAGAAATCGCATACGACTACAGTGGTACAAAAATGTTTTCAGTAACTGAGCGGCGTAATGACCGCCGACCCGCGCTATCTCTGCGGTAGCTTAGCTTGGTGTGAACATAATTTTTTTGTTCAACTGAGAAGTTTGAGATTGCTGAATCATCAAAGCTATTTCATACTTATCAGTCGCGTGATTTCGCACGAGACTCCGATTTGTGATTTTAATTTCCTTTTCGTGATTGTTTCCGGTACAATCGGTAAACTTTGAGATAGTCAAAAGAATTC
>Ga0049105_1000705_pt1 | contig 12656 bp, 8 predicted proteins | sample WorMetvaBAHAMAS1_FD_61260 | JGI IMG/M metagenome (GOLD analysis project Ga0049105, IMG submission 61260) | Worm MetaG Olavius vacuus BAHAMAS.1 | ecosystem: Host-associated > Annelida > Digestive system > Unclassified | place: Germany: Marburg | collected 2013-04-09
CGCGGACTACGGGTAAGGGTAATTATACTGCTGCGGCAGAACGGCTTTGATGTTTGCTTGTGACGAGTTGACCGCCTCTTTGTGACGAGTTGACCGTGTGACGAGTTGACTGTCACCCTCCCTGGGCTTCCCTGTCATATTCAGTATCGTAACTGCCTCCAAAGCTCAAAACTCTGCACCATAAGTCGTTAAGATAATAAACTGTTGGTTCTTTACAAACTGGATTGCCTTTATATGGCCAATGTGTTTTTTTTCGATTTTGTGCATTGATTAGCTGTCTTAGTTTTTTTAAAGTTGATTGTTAGTTTTGACGTGGTGCTAGCTAGCCGTCGGTTTGTATGCCCACATGCATATTTGCATAGCTGTCGTATCGTGTCCCCACGCACCTGCTGGTTTACTTACTAACTAACTACAGCTTACCAGACACTTCGGCGCCAAGACAGTTCGGCACCAGTACAGAATGGTGCCGAAGTGTCTCGAGACAATTCGGCACCAGTTTTTTACTGTTACTACAGTTACTACATAAAAATTTTCACCGGGCTGCAGGATAGACGGGAAACATATATTTCCTTTATTGGCTGTGCCGTCTGTCCCGTCATGTTTTAGACTGACCGTTGCCTTGTCATCTTTCGATGTCTTTCTTACACTATTGGCATCGATCAAGACACTTCGGCACCAAGACAGTTCGGCACCAGTCCGAAATGACCGTGAGACAGTTCGGCACCAAAAAATTGGTGCCGAAGTATCCTGACACCCTAACTACACGCCGTTCAACGCTGGCTGTCGCGACGACAATACTAGCCGACCTCACTTAACCCCGGCGTTGTCGCGCTTGTCGAGGGCGTCTCACCGAGCTGATACACCTGGTGGCCGGCTCAATCAGTTAACAACCTGGCCAGGTGAAAGGTGGGACGGAGACTATTGACTGGAGCGCAGAGCGTACGCGGGGTGAGCGACGCTTTTTGCTGGAGCGAGCCACACGGCGCAACGTGAAAAGACGAGGCAGAGAGTGACGCGTGCCGTGTTGTGTCAGTCAATAGAATACGTCGATCACAGCCAGGTGAAGGCTCCAAGCTGTAGGTCTACGTGTTTCTGTGACGTTAGCTGTGATAGTTGATCTAATAAGGAATACGGGCATACGGCTAATGTGTGAACTGAACGGTGCAAGTTGAGCTGCCTATACCACCGACCAAACTAGTAAGTTATCTGTGAGAGAAATGTGTATATATTTGTATGGATTAAAGTAAATAGTAAGTAGTCCGTTACTCGATACTAGCTCAGCAAACGGAGCTGGCTTCGGTCTCTGAGCAATCAGCATAATACTGGATCAGAAATCCATCGTGAAGCTGTCCTTATTTTCCGCCAAAAAATCTAAAACATTAACATTCTTTGGGAGCGCCGATGATTGGCCCCCAAATTTGGTATATTTCTATCCACCCGTCGCTGAGCGTCCACAAGGTTTCCCTGAAGACGACGTGCTAAATTTGCTAAATCGTCAATAACTCAACCGTGTATTGGCCAGTTATCTTGCATTATGGGTCGGGGTCCGTGGAGCCGGTCGCGTGATTGAAGCCGAGAACGACTGGCGGGACGGGCGGCCTCAAGTGGCAATGCAGCGCCAATTTCCACCTTTACTAGTTTTATTTTTCTTGATTTGTCAGTACCGCTGTCGTCGCCGTCATGATTATCGCTAGTTTAAGACATGTTTAAGAGAATTCGATTTTCAGTTCTCCGTTCAAGCCCACCCCTTCACTATATGTGTGCGATGGGTAGTGAGCCGTAAAGCAGTCTCTCATTTGGCAATGTAGTAATGGTGGGCAGTAACAAGCATTCGGAGTGGATGTAAGCTTGCATACTGAGCCATGTAGGCTTGCATACTCTGTGAGAACATGAACAGTGTTACTAGTTATCGATCGTTGATTGATCGGTCAGACGATAGGCCTAAACAGTCGTGTAACTCTGCAGCTGCTGACGCTGGTCGTACACTGGACTGTACAAGGTGACACGATAAATATGAATATCTCTGTTATACTGGTGATTGAGTGTTATAGAAGGCGGTGTAAGTACACACGTTGGTTTATGTCTAAATTCGGAATCTCAGTCACAAGCTTACTGTATACCCATAGGGAATGGCTGGATGACATGACGGACTAGTGTGGCATGGTACTTGGTGAAGCTGGCTTAAACAGCACGTTCACGCACGTTCACGTGTGTTGTGCCGTCGACCAAGACTCGTCTTGGTAATAGGCCATTCTCTGTTGATGGTCCTCGGATGTGGAACACGCTGTCAGTCTCGTTACGTTTGGTGGACAGTTATACGCACTTTAGGCGTCTGTTGAAGACACATTTGTTTGGTTGAGGCTGCGACGCGTAGTAACTATTTGATTTCACGCGCCGTGTATAAATTTTCTTACTTACTTATTTACATGCCGATGACTAGATATAGGTCATATCCAAACCGGAAGTAGAATTCCAACATGTCGTCCGTCCGTTTTCCGAAACCGGAAGTAGTTTTATCTCAGCCGTGGATAGAGATATATCATCGAAATTTAGTATTCAAATAGATATCCACCTTCTTAAACAGTGCCGTCACGAGACATAAACCCGGAAGTAGATTTCCGACTGATGGCCGCCATCTTGAAGAATAACATGACGTCATAACTCTGCCGACAATCGTCCAGTTAAGATACAATTTGGCACGCTGATGTTAAATAACATACCGAGGACTATAAATAGATCAAAATCGAAAGCGGGAGTACAATTCCAATATGGCGGCCGTCCGTTTTCCAAAACCAAAAGTAGTTTATCTCAGACGTGTATAAATTTTCTTACTTACTTACTTACATACTTACTTACTTGGCGACAGACTGTATCACGTGTGCGTTGGACACCAACGGTCAGTAGCTATGGACTAATGGATGGATGGACGGACAGGCCTGGTAAAATATCACGGAACTGTAAAGAAGTCAGTATTTTATAATACCGCCGACAATGTACTTGGTATATAGCTGTAATAGAAAACTCAGCCGGCAGCACAGCTATATAAGCAAGATGACCTATAAACCCAGTAAACTAGGTCAGACTGGTTTAGTTTTTGGTTAGTGATCAGAGTTCATCAGTATGGTCTGTGAATGCAGGATTACAACTTACAAGTCTCTACGTGAAGCGGTTATGATTTCTGGTTAACGCAGACACGCAGACAGCTTTTGACGGTTATACTATTAGCTCAGCCAGCTGTGACACTGTTGATCGGATGTGGCGCTTGTCTGTTGTAGTCGCCTCTGTAATCCATTTCATGCGTTTTATCCCATATGAAAACGAAACTTATCTTTTTGCTGTCTGAGATTATTATTATTATTTTTTGTATCCCCAGGAAGTAAAGATCTCGGAGGGAGGGGGGGGGGGTAAAAGTAAGATTAAAAACAAGCCGGAATGGTTACGTGTCGGTGTAGTCCTCAACTGGGAAAGTCTCGTGAAAGAGGACTGAATTGAACCTCTGAATCAAGACACCGATCCACTGTTCAAGACACTATTATTATTATACGCAGTTGTTAATGCTCTATAAGTCGTTAGAAAAAACGACTCGTGGGAGCAGACACAAGTCACGTGATCAATTTGTAAATGCCAGTTCGTAAAATTTTCGTCGAGATCTGAATTGTTCGTATGTCTGGTGATGCGTGATGCAAGCGGCAGACCGTTCTAGACGGTAGGAGCAGCTTGGCTGAACGCTGAGATAATACTTTGCTCCTCGTTCGCTGTCAAGCTACAAGGCTCAGTCGACGCATGAGCATACCTTGTCTACCGGTGCTGACCTATTATTGCCGCTGTTGTCGTTGAGTGGTTGTGGTAGTACGCTGTGGTCGTTGTTGTCGTTGCAGTGACGGGTGAAGTGTCGGTGCATACTATTGTGATAGTCGGCTGTGTGTGTGGTCTGCTCGTCGTCGTGCTGTTCGTCATACTCGCCATTGTCTGCTGTCGCCGCCGACGTCTCGTCAAAAGTACGCGCCATTTTCACGTCTTTATGAGTTTTAGCTCTCGTTGAGTTCATAATAATAGGCTATCTGCCTGTTTCTGCATTTCTATGTAAACTCTGTAATTATGCCCCCAACAATAGTCGAAGGCCTTGTATTTTACCGCTGTACTTCTTGCTACCCGACCTGGGCTTTAATCTTGCAGACAGCCGAGCGGCCCCGTCAGAGTATATCAGAGATTGGGTCCGAGGTTTGGCACGAACAATTCACTGAGATATTTTGCCACTATCTCCCCTAAATTTTACAAGGGTGTAAAACTGCAATATTGGGCTTCAATTTGCAACAGCAGTTGCCTTGGAGTCGTCGTGGTTTCGAAATGGAACGTCGTATATGAAATCTAAATGAACTTAAAAGCGAAAATGATTGAGTTGTGTTCTCTCCAAATTTGATACAGTTCTCTTCACTCATCGCCGAGAACGAGTCTATCAAAGGCTGTCCCCTAAAACTGGCGGGAAATTTTGTCGAATCGTAATAACTCAGCCATGCATTGCGCGATTTTGTTGAAATCTGGTGTGCCGGAGAATTACGTGTCCACTGAGGCGGCCTCGTGATCAAAATCGGAACCGGAAATAGAAATGAGCCGTCAACGGCCGCCTATTTACCGGGCTGCATTGAAGGCAGGGCAGTCTAGTCAGAACAAAGCTGTCTGTCTGTCCGTCTATCAAACGCGAGGATTGTGACAAAACAGAAGAACGTTCTGTCCAGATTTTTATACCGTACGAAAGATCATTTAGCCTAGTTTTGTGAGAATAAGAATGGTTGGTGGGGGCGACCCCTTTTATCTGGATTTTTGGGTCAAGCTGACCCCATTGGAGAGAAAACGCCGATTTTCAGTCGATATTCGCTCGTAGCGCCTCAGCGGTAGCACCTAGCAAAAAGTTAAATTAACACTTATAGGGAGTTCTCTACGCGCTTTCAAATAAGCCTATAATAAACGTACGTTACTTTTAAGCCCCCAAAGGGGGCTCAAAAACGCAAAAGGGCCGTTTTCCATCTAAAATCGCACTTTGCTTGAAGAAAGTCTGCTACGAAGTTTCTTCGTGTAAAAACTGTCTAGCGACGTAGTTGTAGGGCATTTATTGGCCTAACTATCCATGCGAAAATGATAGGCGGGGACATCCCCTTCTACGTGAAAATTTGGCGAATACTGGCCCACCCCTTGCCCAACACGGATTTTCAATCTATTTTTGCTCGTAGCGCCTCAGCCGTAACAGCTAGCAAAAATAGTTCAGTTAACACGAATAGGAAGTCAACTACGCGATTTTCAATAAAAAGACGAATAGTATACGTTGACCCTAAGCCTCCCCAAACGGGGCTCTAAAACGCAAAGCGTCCAAAATTTAAACAACAATCTGCGATAACTTCAAAACGGTACGAGATAGGATGTCAGTTACTATAAATCACTAATAGGAAGTCGCATACGGTCTTTCGATTGGTACCGACTTTGAATGATCTTGAACCGCGTAATAGCCCTTATTTTGCTTTATTCCTCCGAATTCGATAGCTTTGCAAGCCTGTTACGTCACAATGCTTAAGATAGAGCTATATTGTCTGCTGAATATCATATTCCACTTTTAGCCAAAACTGACCCACCCTGCAGCGCGGTCTCTGTGCGATAGCTGAGCTACTTGTTTGATTTTCGTTTCTGGTGCATATTTCTGCCGCAAATCGATATATTTGCACCAAATTTGGCGCGTAAGTATAAGATTCGGTTTCTGAGGCCTCCAGATGGTCAACATTCACTTCCGACCAAGTTCAGAATGGCGAACGGCAACCAAACGAAAAACGGTTAAATGCGATAACTCAGCCGCGGATTATCCGATTTAGCTAAAATTTGGTATGCAAGTGCATGATGGGTCCCCAGAGCCGGCCCCGTGATTAAACTCGAGAACAACTGGAAAGACGGGCGACCTCAAGTGGCAATGCACCTTTTCTAGTTGTCTTTCGCTTACTTGTATTTCGTGTACGATGGTATGATAAATGTGAATTTATATAGCGCAATTCTCACGTCTCTAATGCGCTGAGAACGCTAGTAGCTAGAGAAAAGCCTAATGATATGAGTCTAAATAAAATACTACTGTTTTTGGGTTTCTTCTTCTCGTCTTTTTTGTTTATTTTGTTATTTCTTAATTTTTATTTTGATGTCGTATGGTTAAATAAGCTAAATAATTCGTTCTAAGGCTGTTTCAATATCTGCATATTATATCGCATCGTACGAACATACATTTTTGAACACGCAAGAGGTTACGAAATCATGAAACAGTCCAGAAACAGTTCATCGCTCGCACCCATCACTTAGCTGCATGAAACGTGTTGTGCATCACTTATGTAATTACACGTAGAACTATACACAGATACACTTAGTCCGATACAAAGAACTGTTTCAGTTGTAGTTCAAGTTCCGGTTAACGGTTTGCAGTGCGTCCACTACAAGAATAGTAGGTATGTAAGTAAGTAAGTAAATAAGTACATAAGAAAATTTACACACGGCGGCGTCTGAAAACAATCAGACAGTTGATAGGCCTAGTGATTCTTTGTGTTTCGTTTATTATCACCATTCTTTCGTTTAATTAAATTAATACAAGGAAACAAAATTAATTAATACAGTGACAGAGTTAAATAGCCTAGGCGTAGTTAAGAGATAACGGCAAGGCTAGAAATAACGTCATAAATTACGGAACTTTTTGTCCGTTAATGTAGCAGTATTTTTGTGAGTGCACACTTAAACATAACTGTTTTTGTGACTGTTTTACATGTTGTCTGAGTACAGAAAACAACGAGAAAATAAACTCCGTGTAAGTGTTGCTGATCTCTGTGATTTACTGCTTTGAGTCTAACTCGTAGACTGCATTGTCTTCTTGTTAATATTATTACATTTGAGAATTGCAAAGGCAGAACTATAAACGTTAACAGTGGACTTAGTTATGCTATAACGTAGAAGAATAATGCCATATTTTATCGGATTGCACGTCACGGACTTTTACTTTTAAACAAAGCCGTTGAAGGCCTATGAATCTATTTTGGACCGCGATTCAGTTTTTTTTACTTTCGTGCTGTGAATCTTTTACGCTACTAACATAGCGTACAGTTTGCATCACTGACGTCCAAAAAAAGTGAGACCAGTGTATATTTTTGCTTGTAGCTTTTAAACGCCTTGGCCAAATCTAGTAATTTTGTGGCACACTTCATCAGCAGTTTATAACGAATATTGTACTGAATGATATTTATTCACATTCACTCTAGAGGGCATGACTAAAATGAAACAATTGGCCTTGTTTCCCTATAAGTTCGTTTTTCCACCCACTTTGATTTATTTACTTGATTTTTATTAAAGTTTGCTAAAAAATAAATGAGTTGTTTGGTTTCTTGTTTATTCACTAACAAATATGTATTTTAATGTTACTGAAATATCTGTTGTAACGAAATAGCTCGCTGTTATAACGGAAAAAATCTCTAAATAAAATGAAGTTCTTATAAAAACATTGCGACTTGTAAAGTCGTGGAGTCCACGGCGTCTGATGAAGGAATTCCCACAGAAGGGATAGTCCAGAACCAGCCTTGACCAACTCATCCACAAAATTGATGTTCACGGTACAACTGACAGGCGTCCTGGCATGCAGTGGCAGTCTCTCTCAAATCCGTCAGAATGACTGCCAACATCGCCACCGTGCAGGACTTGATCTGCAGTCAGGACGACGCACCCCACACCTGTCACCCACAACAGTCTCTGTTCTATGTGGCGCCCCCTATCGTAGTACATTTTAATTGTGTAAAGTCTGCTGCAGAATATTTACTAGAAACTGCCGCTGATGCTTGCCAAGAATTATCAGATTTGATTGGCGTTTCAAAGATAAAAGCAAAATAGTGCGCTGGCCTCACTTTTTGGACCACGCTGTAGGTAAACCAATAGATAAGTTAATGGGTTTACATATCAACACAATGGAATGTAATCTCATCGGCAGAAGGCATGTGGCGGTCATATCGTCATTATTACTAAGCCTATTACAAATTGAATATGACAAGTAGGCGTATAGGAAATTTCAGACAGCAAATACCTCTGTGAAGTCCTACTGCTGCTACCTAGCGAATGACGATAAATCACGGTTACAAGCATATCCAGGAAGTAAGATTTTTGGATCCGGATCAGGAATGAATCTGATATTGAATAATTTGTTCATTGTCCACAGCCTATCTTTCACAAGAAATCCCCCCCCCTCAAAAAAAATTCTTAAGTGATCTTGCTAATAGACAGACAAAAAGAAAGAATAATCCCGACAGAAATATTGCCTTTGTCTTTTGCTTGGCAGAAATTACACAAATTAATTGGTTGAGGTATGTGGTTGGCTGGATGATCAGGTCGACACAGAGCGCTAGTCCGGTCAGCAGTCAGTCAACGGTAGACATCGAGGTTTCCAAGCCAGCAGTGACGTCTAGTGTGCTGGATCCTGGCTTTGAGAATCCGTCGATAGATCTCTCATCGATCGCTCAGACTACAACGCCTCACTCCGGTATGCTGCGTCCGAACTTTTGCACTGTATTTCACTTTGCGCGATACAGACTATACAGTTGGCCTACATGAAGTGACACAACTGCACATACACAGAACAGAAAATAAGTAACTGTATACCTATTATTTGGCAGTTACTTATTACCGTAGGGTATCACATCAAACACAAACCTTGTAATATTCTCAAATATCCCAAAGCCAACGGCACAACTTACAAAGTGAAAGCCATACTATAAGTACAAAGAGAGGATAATATATGCACCCATATTTGAATTTTCGTGGGCTGTAATGGGTAATGACTGTACATGAATTTCGGTTGCAGATTCTCACAGGAAACTTGTTCCGATCCACAGCAACGGACATGTCGGTTTTCACGAGAACGGCGCGCTTCCACTGTCTGTGCATTGGCCACACAACGGCGTTGAGCATGGCGGCCATTATTATGGAGACAATGACGTCCACCGGACGCACGAGATGACTCGGACGCCGAGCGGTGATTCTGGTAGACGTTCTTTCTCCATATCTTCAATTGATAAAATTGATAAAGCGCAAATTGTAGGCCTACACTATTATTGTTATCGTAGCGTCACTAGCGTGGCGTTACCACATTAGAAATTAACAAACTATCAACTAATCTTTAGCGAGACTTCGCATCAAAGAAGACTGTCGGCCGCATGGTGCTTACCTGCACATACACAGGGCTGTCTATCACCATATCAGCCGACTGTCCTAAAGCATATACCTGGTACTGGTAGCAGAACTCATCAGGATCACACAAGAGGCTCTGTATAGGGCGTCTCGATGACGTGAACTGTCGGTGCATGAGAGCTGTGCAGCTTTTTATTTAAATTTTGTAAAGGGTTCTCGCAACTGCTGTTGTGACGGGGTCACTTTAATAGGAACTTTAGTAGTAGTAGTAGTATTAGTAGTAGTGTGGTGGTGGTGGTGGTGGTGGTAATCACAGGCAGCGCAGTAGCGCTTCACTGTTGTAAGGCCCATGCAAAAATCAGTAGGAAAATGGGAAATTCGACCCCTGTAAAATCGTACTCCCTGTGACAACAGTTCGTCGGCCGCTGACTGTATAATTTTATCGTATCGTACATGCTTCTGCATTTATTCCAATAATGTGAATCACGCATGACACTGCTACTACGATTACTTCTGCAATCGAGTCTGCGTGCGGTATAGGTTATACAGGCGCGTCGGCAGTGCCGCGGTCTCCTCACCACTCAACACCACAAAGTCCATCTCGTAGCGTCAACGAAGCTCGTGGCTCGTTCCGCACCGACGCACACGGTCGTCCGGTGAAGAAGGTCATCCACGAGGTCATCGTATGACGTCATCGTCCAGCAGCAGTAACCGTGATGCAGACGACATTCCGACACGAGACATAACGGTCCCGTTATAAGACGTCGGAGCCGCTTGATCTGGCGCGTGTAGGACATGTTCCTCCGCGCATATTTTGCCTAACTACCTTTACATAAACTTGTTAACCCTATCGTCCCCAATTTTAACCTTAAATCGATATCTTTAGCAAGTCTGAAGTGAAGTTCAAGTAGTGGTGGTAGCGATGGGGAAACGTCCAGGGGGGAAATTCGGGATCTGGGTTTAAGGGGCCACTTGGAGGCGAGGGAAAGAGAGGGAAATGAAGAAAGGAAGGGAAAAGGACGGGCGGAAAGGACGGGAGAAAACACACTCTACGGAAATAAATTTTTGCTTAAAGCCTTGCTACAAACATTTTGGCCTACTCACGCTTATAAAGAAACCAGTGCATTATTCACATAATGCGATAGATGGGTCACTCAGTGGTCATAAGCTGTGACCCGTGACCCGTGTATTCATCCGAATTTGGTGACCCATTTGTCCAGAGACCCATTGACCTATTGTAATTGCTCTGCTATAGATAGAACTCAAAGTCGAAGAAATATGCTAAAAACGCGATCAGATCACGTGGTACGGTCCGATCGCCTTTCAGAACGGGACCAGTAGGCCTACAGATCTCACGTGCCGATATAACGTAACGTTTCTGCATCATTCTGATATTATAGTAATGTTGAAAGTGAGCGATGTTCTTGTCGCATACAGACGTGATCCGTGTTCTATGTGTCTCAGCGTTCTACGCAACTCTGCTGCCAAGTATATAGCATTTGCAGATTGTCGTGTATTTCATTACACTACTTAAATGTATTGTAATATAGTTATTCGTTTTATATGGCGTCATTAGCTCATTTTCTCTAGCTGCATTTATTGTTGTGTTTACAGACATGCAATATTTTGTACATTGCGCATAAACATTGGTATCGTATATATTTGATGGTATTTACAACAGAACGACTGTACGACGTGATGCACACGCTTGCACCGTAGTCTAGTGTGACGACGGCGCGTAAAGCCGATAGGCCTAGTCACGAACACTGGCAGAGCTTAGTGTTATATTTATCCCCGTACTACAGAATTTTATTAAAGTTTGCTGTTTATAGTGGTCTCTTTCCCCATTTGGTTTTTACCGCGCTGCATGAAATGCAGACGCGGTCTAGCGATGAGAATTCTGTCTGTCTGTCCGTCCGTCCGTCTGTCACACGCGTGAATTGTGACAAAACGGTGGAAAGATCTGTCCAGATTTTTATAACATACGAAAGATCATTTAGCCTAGTTTTCTGAGAAGAAGAATGGTTAGTGGGGCGCGACCCCTTCTCCAAAATGGGCCTTTAACGACCGAAGAACTCTATACGAATGTTCATCACTGCTATTTTGGTTGTGATGAAGTCTATCATATTCCTTACAGTTTTCGTTTTAAATTTATGTTTATTCAACAATATTTATTTAGTGTGAATAACTGTATCGCGCTATAAGCAGCTGTGTACTTATCGTGCGTTGATGTTAGACCTATGTTACTGCAAAACTGTAATTTATGCTGCGCTATAGCATTACTACGTTCCACTGAAGACATTTGGACTGACAAATCGCGTAGTCACAGCTCGGGTTATCCATGGCTTATAAAAGCCTTTGATGCCAATGTTGATACTGAGTCTGTTAAAATTAATGCTGGACTGGTTATGGTAGCTGGATACACCTTATTGCAATGTTAGATGTCATTTACGGTTATATACTATTTTCTGCTGTGTCACCGAAGGGCGATTCAAATTTTTTTCTTGATTTTGTCCATGTACGAAACGACAGTCTACAATCGTCTGTAATTGTTTTCGGAGTAGGACACTGCACTCGCAAAAGCGAAACATGATAGTAACTTGAATTATAGACTCTTAAATTAATTGCTAGCGTTAAATATCAGCTTGGAAGCAGGAAACGTGATTCAGCGCTCAACACAGACGACGGCTGTTCTCTCAGTAACAGCAGAACAGTGTATGGGTCTTACGGCGCAATAATCGTCTCTGTTCGCCGGTGTAACAGTCGATACGAACCAACACATGTTAGCCTATAGGCTAACAGCGTCATAAACGACACGGAATTAAACATGCACTCAGAAAGATGGTCAAATAACAGCCCGACTCCCAGGCCCGTAGCCAGACTTTTGTCAGTGGGGGGGAAGTAGGTCTGGTGGGTGGGCCATCAGTTGGCACACTCGTATGTAAACCAAGCACGGGAAAACAGTTAAAAACAAGTACGATATTCTAACTCCGATATATGTCGATGAAGCATTGTAGTGAGTGTTACACACTAAAATAAAGTGAATAAGATGCTCGGCTGGAGACTCGAACTGGGAGACAATATTTTACAGACACTATAGGTCTATCTTCAACCACTGTGATATAATCGGCCTGAAAATCTGTCGAATTCCGTAAAAACGCAAAATAAGGGCTATTACGGCGTTCAAGGTCATCGAGGTCGGTGCCATTTGAAAGTCTGTATGCGATTTCCTATTAGTGATTAATAGTAAGTAACATCCTATCTTGTACCGTTTCGGAGTTATCGCAGCTTATTGTTCAAATTTCGCTCCAACGCAGTCACTTTGACTCAAAACTTCAGGTAGAAGGGGTCATCCCCCACCAATTATTTTTGCATGGATAGTTAGGCCAATGAATGCCTTACAACTTTGCCGCTGACAGTTTTCACACAAAGAAACTTTGTAGCAGACTTTCTTCAAGCGAAGTACGATT
>Ga0049105_1000706_pt1 | contig 12655 bp, 8 predicted proteins | sample WorMetvaBAHAMAS1_FD_61260 | JGI IMG/M metagenome (GOLD analysis project Ga0049105, IMG submission 61260) | Worm MetaG Olavius vacuus BAHAMAS.1 | ecosystem: Host-associated > Annelida > Digestive system > Unclassified | place: Germany: Marburg | collected 2013-04-09
TTTTTAATCTGTTTTGAAATTATATTTTTATAAGTCGTGTTTTTACGTCTGTCACGGTGCAGTTAGAGATGGATGTTAAAACTGAGAATTGCGATGCAGGCGCAAAGTTGGACGTTAAGAATGAAGTCTTGGAAGACGACGCTTCGGGGTATGGAAAGAAACTTCGTGAAAGTGTCAACTCTGGAAACGTGGAGCAGGTTCGTCAGATACTGGCGGACGGTGTGAATGTGGACTGTGCGGACGAGGATGGCATGACACCGCTTCAACATGCAGCGTATAAGGGCAATCTGGAGCTGTGCGAGATGTTTCTTGCACATGGTGCAGATGTGAATTACAGTGCACATGAAAATGGTTATACAGCTCTCATGTTTGCAGCACTGTCTGGTAAGAAAGATGTTGTTCGAGTCCTGTTGGAGCATGACGCATGTGTCGGTCTGGTCAACTCCGTGCAGAGAACAGCAGCTCAGATGGCTGCATTCATTGGCCAACATGAAATTGTTTCACTGATCAACAACTTCTTTTCGCCTAAAGATCTGGAGTACTACTGCCAGCCAAGGGGATTCGAGACTGAGCCAAAGTTGCCACCATCTCTCTTTCCTGCACTGTACAGATATATTATTAATGTGAATTTGAATCCAGTCAAACTGTCATTCATACTGCGAGTAAATATTGAACTAATAAATAATGCTGATTGTGCAAGTCGTGTACTTGATTTGCTGTGTGAGAAAATGATGAAGCAGCGTGACACAAATGAAATTCTGGCAATGAAGTTCAGCTACTTGTCATTTGTTTTACGCCAGGCTGCAAAATCTCATGCGGAATGGCAGCAGAAGTCCGGGGATGGGCCTGTCCTTGAGACGTGGATAAAATATTTGTTGAAAAACAGTGATGTTAAAGAGATGCCGGGAAATCAAGACCAACTGATATTTTCGATGTTAAAGGAATTTCCATATGTAGAATCTCACCTGTTTCAGCAAATTGTTCGTGCAATTACAACATCAGCCGCCAATGCGTCTCCACTTAATGTACTTGTTTCTTGCATCAATGGGCAACATTTTGCATCAACTGAAGACAAATCTTGCAGCACTTGTAATGAACTTGGTGGAAAGACATGTCAAAATTGTAAGTCCGTATTTTACTGCAACAGAGAATGCCAGAAGCTGCACTGGTTTGTGCATAAAAAACACTGCAGCTACTTAGCTGCAGAATACAAAGCTCTAGAAATGCAGGAACTGGCAGATGCAGAGAATAAAGCAGAACCAGAACAAGATGAGAAGGAAGTGGAGAATATACTACAGGAAGAGAGCAAGAAGGAAGTGCCACATGAAGCTGCTACTGTCTGACATTGCAGCTGTTGCTTTATAGGAGTAAGAATATTGTTAAGTTAATGTGATTTGTCTTGATGTTGTGTTTGCCGACTGCACATTTGTAGGAAGTTGCAGTGTGTTTTGTGTATGATGTTTCCACAACGTAACGTTTTCCTGTGTTTTGAATACGTGATGTGCTAGTGCCATACATATGAAAAGCGTTCACTGCATACTGCACCACCTAGCAAAAAGGCTAGCATCACAGAAATGTTTTTGTTGTTGTTCTCATATACTTATTAAATGTTCATTGTATGCGTGATTGTGATTGTTAATAAAAGTATACTATTTATTGCTCTTTCGAGAGAGCATGTTTACACACAAACTGAAGGAGATGAAACTGCAATAATGAACAACCAACAGGGAGTTGTAGTGCATGGCTAATAGCCATGCCCCCTCCCCTCCAGTGGCCATACATTTATTGCCGGAAAACATTTTACTGGATGTTACACTGGTGAATTAAACTGTTATCTTTGACTGGGCTCTAAGTTGGCCTTCTCCAATCAGAAAGTCTGCCGGTGCCTCGTGGTAGTGTAATATTATTTGTAGTAGGCTTACAGTATGTGTGGAGATACTGCCAGCATGTATTTACCATGCACTGGACTGCGTACAACTTTTCAGTGGTTGCAAGTTGCAGATGCAGTAGTCTATTATAATGCACGTAGCAACATAATTTTAATAATAATAATAACGATAATAATTTGACTGATAGAGCTCAAACTCGCAGTAGCAGCAAATATGCCATAATACGGGTCAGTATCATACGAACGTCTACCAGGTACTCTTCAGCCTGTTAATGTGTGCTGACAATTACATTATATCTGTGGGGCAAAAGCCATTCCAGATAACAGGATCGTAAATGCGGTCTCCAAAACTTGAGCCTGTCCAATGTCCATGGGATCACAGGCACTGACTCCATGGGTGCTTTGGGGCTCGAGCACCCGTGGTGAAATTAATGTGCGTGCTGAGCAACTGCCTCCGTGTTTGCAATTTTCCACTAAAATGCTTTGGTTCTGTGTGGTTGTGCAAATGCCTATGCACTTTCTGTAGCCCAAGGTGACCAAGTGTCATTTTATGCATGATTTCAACTGTGTATTGGACCCACTGGAGGAGTTTAAGTGTTCGCCAGACCCTTTAGCTGTGGCTGGGGAGGGTTGAAATATTGGGGGATGGAGGAAGGGAAGGGAAAGCTCTGCACCCACAGAAGTTTTCAAAAGTTTTCACCTGTGTATTAGATGATAAGCTGATCGTAGGTGAAACAATGCATGCGATACACAGGTAAATGTAATAAAACATACATTTAGTTACACATATGATTGTTAATGAACTCGCATAGCATTAAAATATGCCACACATTTAAAATCTGCATCAACAACTGATAGGCCTACACACGCTAGTTTTCATGACACAAATAAATCACAATAAAGTATCTACTGTTTTCTGTCAACAGCAACTCAAATGCCTTAAAAGGTATACACACAATTTTTCACGAACTATTTGATGTGACAAAATTTGTATAGTACCATCCTACAGATGGAATGAAATTTGCAAAACAGTAACAACATACAATAGGAAAAAGGACAGCTACATACAGCTCTAACTTCTAAGCACAATCTGTACATGAGATTTCTACAAGAAGGAATGCTATACATCATGCATATCAGCACTCAATAGCTACAGCATTATTGCCAGCAAATTGCATTATATCAAGGAGACATATAAGTTCCTGATATTTCACTTGAACTGTGAAATAGCGACTGCTGAGACATGTAAATTAAGCTGTTAAGCATACATTATTACATGTATTATCATTATCATTTGGATATTTCTAAAGCGCTAAGATCGTACAATGCAGCAAATGCACGTAGTCGACAGATACGCAATGAACAAAAATGTCTTCAGTTTGTTTCTGAACAAACAAATGTTTGTTATTAGCACAGTGTTAGCAAGTCTCCTGCACCAATACAGTAATGTTACATAATATAGAGCTCAAGAAATAAGTAGGAAAGACAAATGTTAATTGTGTACAAATCAACTGCTTACCTCAACTTCATCAGAATCGCATAGTACAAGAACAAATTATTTTGATAAAAACTTGTCGATCCCCAGACACTTTCCGTGCAGGGTTCCCACTTTATATCAAAAAGGACTGCATTTATTTACGTACCATTGACGTAACACCCAACTGCACTATAGCAAGCACGTCTGCACAAGTATGGTTTAAATAATAAATATGTATATCCAGCAGTTTTACTAATGAAGCAAAAATACAATATGTGCACCAGTTACGAAGACAAATAACACTGACAAATCAGCATTTGCATGAAGTACATATGAAAAAGACATATTTAAAGTCTTTAGGAACTAATTCATATACATTTAAGGACCCTTGTTCTGATTTTCAAGGACTTTCCAGCCTTGAAACACTGGAAAAATTTAGGGACCTGTGGGAACCCAGTGTATGCCATACCAGGATTAGTTGTCACTGCCAATCATCCTGAACAGTAACTGGTGCAACAACTAAGATGCAACACAGAAAATCAAAACTATCTAGCAAAACTGAAATTTGATTAGGTTACCTAACATGAAGTATGTGAAGGAAATCTGTCTAAATTACACAAGTCTGTATCAGGAACCACAAAGAAAGCAGGCACTAAATTTCAATATTATATTTATTAGTAAAAACAGGTGGTACAGTTTGAATGCACAGCAATGACTGGTAATGGAAAAGCAATACATACATGCAATACATATGTTGTAATAGATTATCTGAAACCAAGAATGTAAACATATGCAATATCAAAACATGCTTGGAATAGTGTTAGCAAAATTTGAATTTTAAAGAGTGCCAAAACAATTCTAGGTGCAAAATGGCTCAACTTAATCACAACCAAACTGAAGGGTTTTACAATATTAATGCAGTGACTGAACACTTTCAATGCATTGTTACTGCTGGGCCAAAAATACTGTTTGGCACGTTCTTTATTTCAGGCATGTCATTACTGCTATGCCAGGTTACTGATTACTTGCATAGGCATAGCCAGGGGGTGTGCAGTGGGTGTCAGCTGCACCCCCACTGCACCTGCACCCCAGGGCGAGAAATAAAAATTCTGGGGGCTGAATTCATGGGGGTAAGTTGGCGTGAGTGCACCCCACTCAGAAGGAAGAAGTCACATTTTTTATTGGGCGGAGGAGGGTGCGTCATTTAATTTAGGGGGTATTTCATAGAGTGAGAAGGATGACAACTAAAAAGGTCGTCAGCATTTGAGGCAACAATAAAGTGCACCCTGGCTACACCTATGATTACTTGCATGCATTAACATCTTCCCGGCATTGAAGGTGTTCATGTCATTACTGCCTACATCAAACTGTAACATTTCCAACTGTGTTTAACACATAATGTCACAATGCTGGCACAAACATATCACTACTGGCAAGAGCTCATGGTTTTCACTCAACTTACAATAAAATTTAAACAGAAATCTTACCGTGTGACATCGCTACATGACACTCTAACAACTCTGATAACTTTATAAAGCAACGCAACCTTACAGTAACAAGTCAAATACCTGCATTCTGAAATGATGAGCAAATTTCAAAGGAAATATATTAGCACAGCTACTGAAAACTCAAGTTTCAACAATATATGTGTACAATCAATGTTACAAATGTGGAATATGATGGAATGATCTTGAGATCTTTGGGAAACTGGGAGTTTATAGTGGCAGCATGAAGAAACTCTGAAAATAAGAACAAACATTCACAGACTCACAATTACATGTTACTAACAAACAATGTGATACAATCACTGGTTGCTCACGGTTATGTCACTATCTGGTATCAACATATGTTGATAAACAGTCATCAACAGCATACATGTATTATGTCATAAACATAACAGTAACAAAAACCTAACAAAACTAATGCCTGGGAATAAAAAAAGTTTGTAGAGACAAACGGAAACAAAAGAAAAACAATAAACAACTCTTCATAATTACATTTTTCCAGTACCGTAAGTCACTAATGTCTGCATATCACTAACTGTACAAGCTTCGCTAGGTGCTAAAAGCTGCAAACTTTTGCATTTTGTGGTAGAATTTTGCACCAGACTTAACAGGATATTTTTTCTGGTTCTGAAGTCAAATTCACATGCACATTATAATTACAAACATCTGGATATACAGCACAAGTTATGCAATAGTTCGCTATGCCAACAATGACACATGCAGGCTGCCCATAGTGTCAATAACGTGCACCGCTAGTTGTATGTATTGAACATTCCTGAGATGTCATTGAATTCCGTCGCAGTGCTGTCAAGCAGGTTCAGCATGTCGTGTTGCTGATCACTCAACACAGCTCTTGATGACCTCAGCTGCTGCGATGCACCATTGATCACAGACTGGTCTGCCACCTGCTGGTCAGACTGCGTACCACTCCATGCAGACACCGACCAAACACCACTGAACGGACCTGCCGAGCCCTGCAGGCCGTTCAGCTGCGAGTAATTCTGATTTGTACCTGAAAGCAAGAGAACATTAATCAACTGTGTCAGATTAACATGTGCTCAAGAAGCTTACCATATCAAATGGATGAAAATGAATAATGAAGAAATAAAAGAAGTGGTATACTATCTTAGTATTACTATGTACATGTACTTGGATGGCGAAAAAAACTGCCTAAAATTTTTCCACTCATACGCAAGAATATACAGTACTTATTGAAAGGAAAATGAAATCGGGGATTGGGAAATGGGTGAGCAGTGATGAACTCAAATCTAACAAACAATGGTATGCAATAATGTTGAGTTCTGAGAGCCACAGAGCCATTATCACAATGTCCCAATACACCTGAAGCCACAGTGTTCAAGGCCGAGGACAGAAGATCTCGAGGCTAAGGCCAACAGATTCTGTCCTTGAGACTACTGGTACTTGATGTCTACGTTATCTAAACTATTGTCAATTTCTGAAATCCTAATGTCAGAAGCACAGTATGACATGCTTAGGACACTGAAAGGTGACAGTGCACAGTACACTGATCCACTGAATAACAGCTAGCTATTCTACTTATGACTTCTCGACTCTGAAATGACCTATTACCAATTGAGTTGGATGTACAACTCCACTCAGTCACACACCATATGCTTAGGTCCATGCGTCCAATGATACTATTCTTCTTTGTTTTTCATGGGTACATAATAAATGAATTAGTTTTACATCCAGTCCAACATCATAATACCCAGGTCTTCCTGTCATCCATCCTTCCCTCAAACACTATCTGCAGAAGTGATTCTCCTTTCGTCATGTGATTCAACCTAACCATTTGTCTTTCTTCGATGTTTCAACTTTCAGGCAATCTTTGAACCACTTTACCATAGTTGGGACTTCCTCATTAGGTTTGTGGTCTTTTCAGCTAAACTATGACAGTCGATGCCACATCCACATTTTCAGTGCTATCACTTTCCTTAATGTCCGGGTTTTTGTACTCCATATTAACATCTTAACTATGCTTTCCTTTAAGTCTGTGTTTCTGATAAAACATCCTTTTCAGTTTGTGCCATAATTCCCTTGAATTTCCAGTTGTGGCTCTCTAAAAAAACTTGTTTTGCTAACTCAAATGGAGACACTCCAATTAGTTTCTTATTGCATCACTGTAGTAATTTCTTCCTCTTCATTCACTTCTAGAGTAAAAATGATTTCATTATCAATAGCAGCTGTTAGCATATTAAATAGTATTATACATGCAATGCAAATTATAACAAGAGAGTCCATGGTCTGTTAAGCTTAGCTGGCAGCACAGTTATATAAGCATTTACTAAGACGACCAGAAACCCAGTAAACTATGTCAGAATGACCTGATTGGTCTGTGATCAGAGTATGTGCATGCAAGTCCATGGGTAGTAGTTACGATTACACAGACACATACAGACAGAGACAGCTTTAGACTGGTTATACTATTAGCTCAGCCGACTGAGCTAAAAATGTAATGTGCTTAAGGCCCAATTATCAAAGTTTTTGAACAATACGCGTATCTGTATATATCAACACTGAAACACTTCAGATGCAATTGCACGTTGGTATTAACAAGAAACACACCATCAGACTCTTCAGATGAAATCATTTGATTGTAGTCACTTGTGACAGAAACAAAATCATCTCCCTGAAACAATTATAGTCAAAGTTCATGAAGCAATAAGCTTTTTGCGCTGCAAAACAAACACTGCATGCTATTTGCAAGTTCGAACATACAACAAAACTTGCAGACAGTTTTTGCTTAAACAGCCTATTTTGTGGCATCACCACAAGTTGGGCCTGACCCACAACAATAGGAAACTTAGCATTTTGCTGGAGCAGACTCTGCACGAGTAGCAAAAATTTCTGTGAGTCAATCAACAATGACGAACACTTAAGGATAACCCTTACATCATACAAGGCAGCAATGGTACATTTAAAAATCTGTAACATCTGATGTTTCATTATTCCACAGCAAGAATTCCTAAAACATTTAATCACCTTAGGATAAGAACTAAAAACATTCCAAGTCTTGTACCAGTAAGTAAGTAAGTAAGTAAGTAAGTAAGTGAGTACATTACACTCTGATAACGTATGTTCTCAGAGGAATGCTAACATGAGTTGTTACACTGACACGGTAACACAGACAAGTGAATATATAACAGAGCTCACTGCAGCTACATAAAATATGTAGCAAAAATTACATACAAAGTATAAATGTAATTAAAGTCTCTTAGAAACAATAGTACATGAACTGGTTTATCAGTACCTGCGATTTCGTAATTTAACTGACTGACACATGGCACGTTGAAAACTGTACAATAATATTAATCTCTCCGGGCACTGCGAAATCCAAGACATTCTCCTGACTCTTCATGGGACTCGAACCCAAGTTGCATTTAACCACATGATACTTAACAGTATAATAAACAATACATGGATAAATGATGTTACTAAATAACGGCAGAGCCCCAATGTAAAGTTAGAAATAAATAGCCTTCTACACCATCATCTTTCCTGACACTTCCCTGATATTTCCTTGACTTCTGGTCAATTTCCTCACATTTCTGTGACAGATATTAAATTCCCTAAACATTTCCAGGTTTTCTGGACAAGCAGTCATCTTGCACAATTAGCATTAAAAACTCTTCAATTCGCTACTCATCAAACAAGGACCTGTGGACAGTTGTAGGACGTCCGTTGCTGTGACCAGCCGGCTGGTTGTGATGGCGCAGTGTTCTGTACCAAGTCCTGCGTTAAACCACTCATTACTGAAGCCGACGAATCAGAGCCAAGGTACCTGATGGCTGACGTGCGCCCATATTCATACGACTCACTTCCAGCCGCTGCAAGCCACAGTCACATACTGCCGATACACTTTCTACGACTGTGTACAGCCATTGAATCAGCACTGCATCAACTCAAGTACTGGCTTCACCAGCACGTTTTCTTCCTGGTATCTTAACAGTGTTCTAAACTAAGATGAATTTGAAGTGACTTATGAGATAAATATGATCAGTGATGCCAAGCAAAATCTTCTGACTGGATTTTGTGTGAGGCACCTAAGCAAGGTTTTACTTACAAAGTATCAACTTTGCTTGGCATCACTGATCATATTTATCTCATAAGTCACTTCAAATTCATCTTAGTTTAGAACACGGTTGGCAGAGCGAACAATGTCGAACAGTTTAATGAGTAAAGTTGCAACAAAAAATTCTAAGTTACACTGGTTGTTTCTCAACAATCTATTTTCAACTGTTCACTCCGTTGCAGAAAAGACAGATATTAATGCTTTCTATCTTTGTATCTCTCTGTCCAATGTGTTTCTATGTGTATTTCCTGAACACATAATAATAATAATCATCATCATCATCACTGAAATTTTTAGAGTGGCCTAAGAAGCAATGCCACCACGAGGACCACTAAATAATAATAATTAATACTTTAGCAAAAGCATATACAGTTGAGTAACTACAGATTTTAGGCATGTTCATTACGTATGAAACCTTCCATCTAACAATGCACTGACAGTTGGACATACATAGCGTAGGTGCAGCAGACACGGCCACTAGACGACCATAGACGTCAGTAGGATACAGTGTGTCAATGCCGTGCCCAGCAGTTGTCTGTGCTGATGCTGCCGGTAGCGCGGTATAGTTGTAATGTGTTACTGATGAGCTCTGGTCAACTGGATTTGCCACTACGCTGCTTCCACTTTGTCTACAATACACAAACTGGTGTGATGGTCCAGTGATGGCAAAGGAAAGTTTCTGCTGCTGCCAGTGCAAACTGAGTGACTAAACACTAAAAAGTACATCACTAAGCTAAAACGACACCTTCACGTTAGAAGAAATGTAGCATTATGACACATATAACCAGCACAGCATCATCAGCAACTTTCACTGCAGCTCATGTAATGAACACAGCATACCTACTAACACAATGTGTTACAGTGCCAAAAAGCACGTTAACTGATATATGATTTTTGGAATAAACTTACAATACAACTGTACAGAAAATCATGCAAACTTGTGTTCTTTTCTTCCTTTTTAGCAATCACAGCAACTTCAGTCAGGTTTATAGTGGCTCACTTCATGATAGTCAGTTGAAGTTGGGCTCAATGTACTTACACCCCTGGGGCTAGGAAGCCTATATAATAGATATTACACAGAACAGTACTAGCTGCATTAATTACTAATAGGCTTTCTGTAATTAGACGGTGTGTATGCACTATGCAGATTGGTAATGTGGTGTGGGTTGTGCAATAGAGTGATGTCAGTGGAAATGATGGGTATTTGTGGAGTTTTACACAGTATCTCTTCTCTGGACACTCACACAGGCCTCTAGAACTAATGACCTTCAGTTGTGTGCCACTAGTCTGACTGCATAAAAGCAATGCATCTAGGAGCTCAGCAAGCCTGGCTGACATGAGCAATACTCCAGGCGTCACTGCCCAGACCCAGACAAAGGTGTGGCTAGCTCAGACCACGAAATGGTCCTACATGACCTACAACAGTTTCTCAAATGCATAATGACGTCTTCATTTTAACACAGGTCTGGCCTTGGATGGCACCATGTTACCTGACAAAGAACAGAGAAAATACCTTCAAACCCTCTTACCTGTCTGAAAAATTAATCTAAAAGCATTAATAGCCCTGATATACTGTAAGTTATCTGACCACATGTGAGATTTCAACCTAGGCCCATGCCTGTAACCATTTAGGCAGAGCATGCAATGTGGGCATTACCGCTATGTGACCAGAGCCGTGTTTCGCCCTTTTTTGCTACGAGCTGCTAGCTTTGGCTAACCTAGATTTCTAGGTTCAGTTGCGAGATGTACATTCCAAATTCTTTGCTAGCTGTCAGAGTTATGACGTCATCCACAACATCAACACCAATCAACACTCACGTCACCGTTTGTGGGCGGAGTTAGTCAGTCATAGCTAAACAATACTTTGCTAGCTATTTCTCGTAGCTGCTCGTAGCTTCTAAAGTACGAGACACGTTCCTAGGTTAGCAGCTACGAGATTCTCATAGAAATGAAAGTGCGAAACGCACCTCAGAATAGAAAGTGAAGTCCACAAACACTAGTAAAAAAAGCAAAGTAAATGAAACACACTTGTTAGCCATGGTGTTGGTGCAGACGATGTATTCCACCTCCTCAGTGTACGGGTTCTGAAAGCTCATGCTGCAAGTTTTAAGCCACAGCCATTCGTTAGTCTTTGCTGCACGGAAACGGTAAATGATTGACATCACTTGACCTTTCAGCTTCAACACTGCAATATCAAGCACATCTTCAGTTGTCAGTCATCCAAAACTATTAAATTTCATTAAGCCTACTAAAATGAATTAACATGACATAAGTGGAATGTTAGCGTACAGTGACTTTTTATCATGTACAACTATGGTACACAATACAACACAGAACAGCTCTGCTAATCTTCCCCCTCATCCTCCAGACAAGTATGGAAGATTCAAATAACTATGATTCAATAGCGCTGACCAGTGACCAGAATGACAAAATCAACACCATTTCATCACAACATCAAGCGCCTCTGAATCTTTGGACTTGATGGCACTATATAAATTAGTTTTTAACTTTAACTTTAACACACAGACAGCGATTTTAACAGTTATTATCCAAGTTCTACTGGGTTAACTAGCTATTTACTTCTTCACCCTGCTACACTGATTCCAGTCATCATCAGCATCTTAATGCTCCATATTCTCAAACTCTGTCAGTCTACTCTTCCTAATCACCAAGATGACTGTTTCCAACCGTGTGGTCACTGCAGGCTAGCACTTATGCCATAACATAACAAGAAACTTAGCTGTCTCAGAGACCACGCAACTGCTGTGTGTGTCAGTTTTGGCCAAGATATAACTGTATCAACATATGTGACTTCCTATTAGACAAGGGGGAAGCCACCCCCTGGGCCCCAAATATTTCACCTCCAGGAGTAGTAATGAAACATTAGTCCACCGGGGCTCTCTTTGGCTACCACCGAATACTGATTGGAAATCGGTGTTTTTGAAGCGGTGGGTCAGTTTTGGCCAAATTTTGATGGAGAAGAGGATCAACCACAACCATGAACCATTCTTGTACGGATAGATAGGCCAGTGAATGGCTGTACAACTTTGTCGCTGACAGTATTCACACAAAAAAAAACTTTGTAGCAGACTTTCTTCAAGTGACGTGCACAGTAATTTTGTGTTTTTGAGCCCCCTTTGGGGCTTAAGGGCAATGTACACTGTTCATTTTAGGCTCATTGGAAAGTGTGTAGTGGACTACTTATTAGTGATAATTAAATATCTTTCGCTAGGTGTTATGGCTAAGGCAGTACGAGCGAATATCGATCGAAAATTGGCATTTTTACTTGAAGGGGGACAGTTTGGCCCAAAATTTCAGGTAGAAGGGTTTGTCCCCACGAACCATTCTTCATGTTGAAAAACTAGGATAATCTTTCTTTCATGTTGTATAAGAATATGGGCACAAGTTTCTTTCATTTTGTCACAATGCACACGTTTGACAGACAGACAGATAGATGGATAGAAATGCCCTTGAAATACCAGTAATGAATGAAAATACTAATATGATGAAAAATACCAGAATAACTGTCCATTACTACAGTTTAAAACAATTAACATAATATACAGTGTGTCTAAAAAAACATCCCCGACATTTTTAGCTGTAACTCGAGAAAGCACTGTCGGATTTTCATAATGTTTGGCACACATGTTACCGAGAAAGTAAGCAATCAGTAGATGCTATAGTTTCCCACC
>Ga0049105_1000707_pt1 | contig 12654 bp, 6 predicted proteins | sample WorMetvaBAHAMAS1_FD_61260 | JGI IMG/M metagenome (GOLD analysis project Ga0049105, IMG submission 61260) | Worm MetaG Olavius vacuus BAHAMAS.1 | ecosystem: Host-associated > Annelida > Digestive system > Unclassified | place: Germany: Marburg | collected 2013-04-09
GCTTTGCTGTGTGGTGTGTGTTAAACTGTCTTCTGTAGGAGAAACCAGAGAATGATGATGCCATCCACCATGATTTTGACGCTATATAATAGCGGCGAGTAGGCCACAACCCTTGTATAATGCCGGTGCTAAAGCTGAGAACAGCCACATTGATGTACAAAACTTGAAAACTGTGCTGTCACTGTAGTAGAAAATTTTACTTCTGATAAATTTAGGGGGGTTACAACCCCCGTAACCCTCCCCCCCCCCTTTGCATACGGGCCTGAACAACTTATTTACTGATGACCAATTTATAAAAACAACTTTGTAAAAGGGAATTTCAACACATGCAAAATATTGCAAAAAGCGGTTAAATTAGACTCCAGTTTCAAAAATAATAATAAATTAATAATCAGCACACACAAAAACTTATCTGTGATGCATCGCAGGTAACAATTTTAAGAATTTTACATTACATAATTACTTTTGCTAATATCATCGAACGAATGCAGGAATATTTAATTGCCATATACTAGCCACCACAAAAATATGAAAATCATGCAAAATATCTGCTGCGATACAAGTTCTTATCAACTGTAATAAAAAAATACCTAACAGTAATAACTGTATCCATCCCACATTATGCACAGCAATGCAATAATACATTAGCGATGCTGACAACAGAACTGGGTACATGCAGCAATAACAGACAAAAACCAATATTTTATTGAAAAATGATTGCTTTGATATAAAAACAGCATCGGGAGTTGGTGTAATGATTCTTTAAAACCGAAAGCACCCAAAAATGCAAACCCTGCCCTTGCTGATCATACCATCCATGATAGTACTGTTTAGTCAGGGTCACTGCGAATCTCTCACGTTTACGACTCTTCTTGGCACTCTGAAATAAGCTTCTGAGCTTGTGACTACTCACATCATAATTAACACAAGGCCTATTAACATGCATGTATTATGACGCTACTAAACATGAAGTCAGAAATAAACAGGTTTTTGTACGACAAAATTTTTCTGATTTCATTAAAGCCAGCAATATCAACTACACAACTGGCATGAGTAAGCACCATTTTTAAACGTCATATAACGCCTACTATCTCAAATGACTCACAACAAACAAACCTAAACTAGCAGTTCCCCGACACTTCCCGACTTTTGCATCAATTTCCCTGACATCTTCCCTAAAGCTGTCAAATTCCCGTAACTTCTAGGTTTTCCACGATTCCAGACAAGTGGTTACCTTGCTTAGTGTGGGCAAGTGGCGCCACCTATGGTTACACTCAAGAATTAGCAATATGCCATATTTCACAATGTTAATGTAAGTTAAAAATAATCCTCAGTGCCGACTCAAATCGAGATCACTGCCACAATTTAATCAATGTATTACTAGACCGAACTCCCAAGGTCCAACTCTTAACAAAATTTCATGAAGATTCATCCACAACTTCCAGTAATCCAAATGACAAATAAGCCAACCAACCATCAGAGGTAATAACATAAAATCATTGACAGTGGTAACAATTATAAGAATAATTGCACAAATACTCGTTTGCACGAAAAAACACCAGGAAACCTGACAGAAAGCAGATACAAGTTACCTGTTATTAATTAACTGAAACTAGATAACTACACCTAAATAGGGCTGTGCCAATTGTGTGATTATTACATAACTGCAAACTACTCATTCAAGTACCTAATGAGTATTCACATAAAAAAGCTAAGTTTACTATTTATTAGTAAAACACAATAAAATGTTTGACTTTATGTAATATTATGGTGGCATAGTCTTGATATATGCGACTTTGCCTCCTTGGACTGTTTCTTTTTCTACTCCAGTAATTTGAATACTCGGCGCAGCCCTAATGCTTAGACAAAAAGTATGGTACAAAAATCAACAAAGATGTAATATGGTGGAAAGTGACAATAAACGTCGATAACTGCCCAACATTTGACAGACTCTAAATAACAATATTTCGGTAAACTGAAACTGAAATTGGAAAGAAATCTAAATAGCCAAACGGAAATGAAATAAAAAGGAAATAGCACATCAGAATGCACCGTTTTAAAAACAGAACTTAAATTAGAAAAAAAACATAACTGAAACAGAAGTAGATTTTTTAAATATATGTAACTAAAATATCACTGTGAACAATACTGTCTTGGAATTCTGGTGTACCACTACTTAATACAAACAAAATTCTTTTCATTTTCTTGGCAAATTTCATCGTCAATGGGTTCCCACGCTTCTCAGTTACAGCACTCTTCCGACTTGCTGTGCATATAACAATTCTCGTCAAATGCAATCATACAACTTACAGTCTAGTATAAGATATAACAATGTACTGTCTTTCGAAAGTGTCCACGAGGCAGTAGACTCGCTTGCTTTTGGTTACTTGCAGTAAAATCCGGTGTCAACTGCCAAACATCTTGTACGTCAAGTTTTAGCACAAAGTTGTTGCCAGCAGCGATATGAATTATTCTGGCAGCATTGTAAAATGTGATTGAGTAGTGATCTGCCTGCACTGCTCTGAGCACTGTAATATCGGTCCATTTTGCTCCTTTCATGTACTGTTCCCACGCCAATGTTAAGAGATGTTGAAACTTCTCTCATTTATTACTGCATACAAGTTTTCAACAAACATCTAGAGCAAACCTCGTAAACAGTGAAAGACGGATGCCAAAGTATCTCTGTTTACAAATATCAAAACAGTGGGAAAAGACCACATGGATCATTCTGATCTGATCATCGCAGCAGATCTCGTTGATCCAGGTCGTCCTAAAAATCGGAGTTAGATCAATTAGATCTTCAGCATTTTAAAACACAACCTCTGACACAATCTTATTGTCGTCGTTATCGTCACCATTGCTGTTGCTGTAAAACTCACAATTTTGGCTGGCCTTAATTCAGGCAATTAGACTTGTAAAATTATTTTGGCACCCTTAATTTTGGTGTTTTCCTTCCTAAACTAACACTAATACTACTACAAATAGTAGGACTATTAATAACTGTGACACATTATTTTTGAGACGGTGCCAAGATTCTGAAATTCGCAAAACAAAGGGCACATAAAAACATGGGTTTTACAGTACCAGTATTTCACTCCTTTGCGATGTTTAAAGAACACTAGAACCAAACAACATATGCACAGCTGCAGTCAACAAATATACATGCAAACATCGCAATGCAGACGACTTCACGTTACTGCCAATGTACTTACAGCCGGCTGAGGCACAATGGGCAGTGAACATAGAATTCAGGGAGCATGGATCGAGGGGGCATTGGGGCCATTGCCTATTGCCCCACAGTGCCACAGAAACTGCCAATCAATTTGTTAACATTAAAAGCTCAAATGCCATCAGACTGCTCCATTTAGACGAAAATTCTCAAAAATTTTATTTTTTTTTAATTCAACAGGAAACACCCCAGGGGCTCTAGGCGTCTTTCCATGCACCCCAATTTGCACGGAACTTTTCTACTGTGTATGTGCTCAAAAGCAGCAGGCTATGGTCAACTCTACAATGCAATGAGCTCTATGTAGCACAAGTGCCAGTAGCCTACAGCAGAGCACTACTGTCGCCAATTATCGATTGAACTCGGAGAAAACACACAACATAATGTGCAGAACATTACACGAGACATCAGAGTACGAAGAAATGCAGTCATCAAACAGTAAGCCATTCAGTCATCATGTAAGCAGTCATTCTCAATTACCAACATTTTCCAAACAGGGGACGGTTATTTGCATCAACCACATGGTTTCAAAAATGTTGGTCTCCCATTATTGCATAAAGCCAGTGTGGTCAGTTCCAGAACAGTCGGTTGTAAAACCAACAAAACTCGTGAAGTACATTTGACATTTCTACATCAAGACAATAAAATTTTATCCTAGCAAATGCAGAGTCTTTTAACACGTGTACAATACAATATTTTGGCGCAGTAAGGTGTCCGGAATATCTGTTTCTATTATTCATGTGTGCATTTGCAGAGCAGTAATCACGCACACTTTTGTCGATAAAAAGCTAAGAAAAAATCAACGTTCTTCTTTTACACTTTGAGAGGAAAAAGAAGGTACAACGTACAATTTTAAAATTTGAAATTTTGACAACTGCAAACGATCACCTAAATTATTTCAAACTGCAAAAAAACAACAAAGTGAGAGACGGAAAACTTTACCAAGCAGATAAAGCCGAAGTTTCTTGACGGCGCTATGTACAGTGAACCATTATACAGTCAAATCTGACACTTTACAGGCAAAACAAGTGACAATGACTTCAACACAATCTACATCATGACCATGACCGCGCAAGCATCCATAAAGCATATCTTTCTACCTCATCGCCTGCTATGTTCAGGTGAGCATGAAACAGTGCCAATCCAGGTGCATGCATGTCTCACCTTTGACAGGTGACAGTTATAACAGGTGTACCACACACAGCTTTGTTCACATGATTGGATGACGTTTGCCTGCTGGTGAACCATCGTTTGAACGCGATATACTGTTCAGTCTGGCATCGACACTGGAGTAGACCACGGAATGCCGCGGGTCGGACCCTGGATGTGCGGCGATGTTGGCCCGCATCGACAACATCGGAAGACTGTGCTGCAGAGATGACGTGATCGCACGGTTCACGAGGCCGAGGGGCTGAGCTGCTGGCAGTGGAGGGGTTTGGATGATGTTGGGGGCAGACAGCCCCGAACTGTCGCGTGCCAGGCTGCCGGTGCTACTGCACTTGTTCAGGTTGTTCATCAGTGTGGAAGCCGACGACTGTATCGATGATGGTACCTCACCCTCACCAAGTGCCAGCAACTTCCGACGCACCAGCGACTCGTCCGAGCTGTAGAAATCATTCTCTGAGGAGAGGCTCAGCTCCTGGTCAGGACCAAGCTTCTGACAAGATTCCGCTTCCGCCATTGGTGCATCCTGCGCAGCATTGTATAAATTACAATTTAAAAGTAACTGAATTAACAATTGCAAATCGCTTTTTAAAATTGTGTTTTACTTACTTTGCCCAATTACTTTAGGAACTGTGCTCAAATTACGAAATACAAATTACTTTTTGAAATGTAAGGCAAACGGAAATTACTCTCATAATTTATATTTGCCACATAGTTGCAAATGTATTGCACAGATCATTAAACCAGCCACAAAAATATTTTAAAAATACTTCAAACTGTCAGTTAAGCTTCAGTAAAGTAGATAGACGTATCTGCTTTCAACCAGTGTTATTTAAATTAACTGTAATCATGACCACAATTTTCAGTACCAGTAATAAAAAAAACAATTTAGTTAACTACTGCTGTAACTATGACCAAAGAAGTTTGGAATGACTATAAATAAACTATGATTGAAATGTGTACAAATGAATAATTTTAGTTTACCTGTGATGAAGCGGAAGTTGGTATGAGAGGAGGCGGAAATGAAGGAGGTGGCGGCCTGATCTTGTACTTGTCAACATTAATGGCTTTGACACCGCCTGATCCTGGCCTGCGACGGCCAAAATTATCCAGGTACTCAGTATCGGCAACTGATCCTTCCATTGTGGACATCTCTCCACCCGGCCAGTACAGCTCCTCGTCCGGATCAAGTCGGATGCGGACCGGATCGAGGTATGCCGCTGGATCTTCGGTCGTCGGCTCACTGTAGATGTGGCTGTCATCATTGCCACATGCAATGCCGGAGTCCGTCAGATTGCCGGAGTCCCGACCGGAACTGTGACGCTGCATCTTATTGTATCCACCTGCAAGGTTCAATCAAATTAACACAACAATTAACATCAATGCCAACAGTTTAGCAAACAAACCTGTAAACATAGGCACAACAACTGTAGGGACCCGGGGAGACTGGTCCCCCAACTTTTAGGTTGGGGAAAAGTTGGGGGACCAACAATGTATTGGTCCCCAACTTCTTGGCCTTAGTTTTCAATAATAAGCATAGTAGTCACCAGAATGGGTTTAGCATTTCAAAAATTTTCCGGGGGTGATACCCCGGACCCTCACAGCGGGAGAGGGCGACCCCCTCCCGCTGTGGGAGAGCATCCGAGGGGGCGACCCCTCCCGCACCCAACACGCAGCCCGCCCTTTGGTGTTGGGCCCCAAACCTTGGTCCCCCTAAACTTTTCAGCTGTGGTTGCTCCCCTGCCTGTAAACCAGAACCACAAAAACTGAACCGGAAGAGGTCCAAACTGAATTAAACTGTAATTCTGACAAAGACAAATGGAAAAAAATCCGAATGGAGTTGAGCTGAACTGCAAAAATTATTGCTGTGAATTTTTTGTGAATGTCCATTATCATCAACTGATTGGCAAAATGGTAAACTATGAAATCTGATGAGTGATATCATTTTCAATTTTTCATCAGATAATCAGATTCAGTGCAGACAGGAAGAAACTTATTTACTCATCTGCTCACTTTATTCTGACTTACTGATTTTATTTGGTTTTAATTTTTACAGCAAACCATTAAAAAGCCTAAACGTATTTTCAATAACATAAATAATTAAGGATTCAATATGCTCGTCGCTAACAGACACTAGTCTTGCTAGAGTGCCTGAGCAATCTTTCACTAGGCTTGGCATCACACAAGGCCACAACTCAGACCTATATTCAGTGGCGACACTAAGGTTGGTGTCACCTTTTTTTTACCTCAAAAGGTGATGACTTTAAATAATCAACGTCCTCAAAAGTGATGAAGTAGGGACCTTTTTTAGTCAACATCAGACTACCGTCACCGCTCGCACCCTCTCCTCCTTTCCAGATGATCATTTGTCCAGTGTTCTTGTAAATTCAGCCGCAAAAAAATTTAAGATTTTCACTAACGTGTCACCCCCGTGGATGGTGTCATCCGGGATGCCCCCTCCCAGTGACGCCACTGTCAATATTGTTACAATGCAGTATATGCTGTGGTTACCACTGCGCTTCATCGTGTTGGTCGATGTCTGAACTGATGTCACCGAGGAACGTTTTCGTCGCCGATTGCTCAACAGGCGTGTCAGATACTGCAACACACGTATACATACTACTGTGAAAGAAAGTAAGTTACCGTAGCAGAGTTTACAATCCCATGATCCCACCTGACACATAACATGTCATTCAGAGAGCAGTCTTTCTGGGCAATCTACTGCACTGGTGGTAAAGGTAAAGGTAAAGGTAAACGCGGATTTATATAGTGCCTCATCATGAACACACCTCTAAGGCACTCAGGTATGGCACACGTTCTCAAGGGATCTTACAGTTTTACCTGCACACCCCATATTCATCCGCTAATGGAATGAACCATACCTGCCTTTCTCTTCCCAGCTGAAACTGGTCCTCACTTACCGACCCCGAAAGGATGGAAGGCTGAGTTGACCTGGGTGGCTGGTTACACATGGAGATAGATGTCCGTACCTAACCAGCCACCCAGGCCAACTCAGCCTTCCAGATAATTGTCCGGCACTGGGAATTGAACCCGGACCCGGTCACCCATCCAAGTACTAACCGGGCCCGACGTAGGTTAACTTGTTGATGAGACCAATGCGCTACCGCTACACCAGACCGCCACCTGACAACCTGGTGCTGGCAAGTAAACACACAGTTAAGAGAAAATACAAAAAACACCCCAAAAACTAGCCCCATGATGCTTTGAGTATGGTCTAACACCCCACCAAACACATCATAGGTCATATCGAGGACGGGTTTTTACAAGTCAAATGATCCAACCAACAGTGTCAAAGGACTGAATGAAAACAGGTCCTCGGGATTAGGCTTCAATCCCATCAGGTCCATCCCACTGTGCTCAAAATATTACAAGGAATATGCAGTATGAAAAGAAAACACACAAAATACACACAGATAAACACAAATGAATCTATGCACAGTGAAATGGGCCCAGTGTGACAAAACCCAATCCAGAGAACTGTAAGAACTGTTCATCTAAGTGTGCTTACGACTGTGCACAGGCCCCGCGACAAAGTGACCACAAATAAGAAAAACACGGAAAAAACACACACACACACACAAACCTAAAGCTACACCAGCAGACTCCAGTTCACTTGTAAGTATGCTTAAGATATGACAGTGCAAAATTCACAGAACAGTTTTCATAATCTCCCCCTCAAGGTTATCCTCCGACAATCATCACAGCTCAGATATTATCTATTGGTGTGGACGGGGGCACTGTCATAAACTATACTGTAACAAACACACTGTCCAACCAGGGTATAAGAATTGTTCTGCAAGAAATTTGTACAAAAACATTTCCATCTCATGCTCGTCAAATTATTAGAAAAGACGTCTGTACATGCACAGAGGAATCCTACTTTCAATCATGGCAGCTAGCATGGCACAGTAATTAACAGCAAATAGCATTCACAGGAAAGGTAAGAAACGAGAAATGATCAACACTGCAGACTGATTGATTGATTGATTGATTGAGCAAGGTTTAACGTCCCACCAAACTCATTATAGGTCATATCGGAGACGATTTTTACAGGTCATATGACCAAACCAACAGTGTCAAAGCAATGAAGAAACCAGTTGGTCTTTCAGATAAGGCTTTAATCCCACCAGGACCACTCCACCATGTTACAATAATACAATTCTAGGCAACTACCTCTAATCATGGCGTAAGGGTCCCAATGTGACAAACCCAATCTGCTGGACCTGTAAGAACTGCTCACATGAGTGTGCTGCTGACTGTGAACATTGTGTCACACAACCCAGCATGGAGCATGGAACAGTTCCGATAAAATTCCCTCTTAACCTCCAGACAATCACCATAACTCGGATGTTGTCTATCGGAGGAAAGGGAGGCTGACATTTGTGGGGGCAGGGATGCCACAACTCTGCCGACAGTATCAATATTCAAAATATAATATCGTGTGGCCATAGCTAGCGAATTAATGCAAGTGACACATCACAGAATGGTACATCCAGGTGAAAATATTTCGTAATTATCAATGCTGTGAGAATAGTGTAACGTCTATGCTAATGGTCACATGCCATGCCACGAAGCAGATAACTGCATGCACTTGTTTAACTGACAGTAACACTGCAGTAAAATGCGGTGGCATAAACAATAAACAGCTTTTCACTTAACCTCATTACTTTTGTCGAATAAAAGTGGTCATTATCATGCAATCACGAGGTAAGGTCATGTGGGCACTGGACACGTGTCTACCAGTTCTGTGGAAAAGTCAGTCAGGAATTTGCTCTTCAACAGTGTCTCTACAACCCTAGCAATATGAAGGCTTTTGAGGGATAAAGATTAATAATTGTGTGAAGTTTGCTGGGCTAAAACAGAAACAAGAAAAAACTTTAAAAATGCCACTACATGCTGCCGCCTCTGTCAAACAAATATGCCTTCAACACATGCGTAAAGTGCATATAACTGTTTACCAAACGCAACAGTTAAGGAAATGCTCCAATAAAACAAAACTGAACAGAAAGTTAGAAATGAACATAAATTAGCCAGAGAGAATGAAACGAAACAAAGATGGAGTTTAGAATCTGCATCAGACATTCAGACATCATGCAATACACAGGGACGCATGCAAACTGGGTCGGTACCTCAAGAGACAGCCTCTGATCTGTCATGACTCTCTGTAGCAACACAAGCAGATGTCACGTCAGATGTCACGACAGCCAGTGACAAAGCGACATGGTGCAATGGTTTGGGGGGATTAAACCCACATTTGTCTTCCGCGACACTCTCAGGATTAGCACAGAACTGACACAACATATACGGGGTAACCCCCTCAGCAAAGACAATCCCCCACGTTGCACACTGTTGCATAATGTATGATATTACAGGAAATGAAAAGGCTAACTTCAGCCTGCCAGTGGATTTCGATATTAAATTTTACAGAATTTGAAGGACTGATGCACCAAGCCTGCATAGGCTAACTGGGGCCTAAAGCATCCCTCCCCCAACTCCACTCTAACCTCCTGTGAAACTCATGGCCTTGCCACTGGTAGCAGCATAGAATATCAAAAACCAAATGCAACAGCATTCAACTGCAGAAGAGGAAGTAACATGCATGTCGGTTCGATGTCAAACAGTAAAACATTTCAATCAGTCATGATTCATTTCATTTAATTTTGCAAGTTCTGCAGTAGTCCAACTGCAAGTATTCTTTATTCTTATGCAGTAACTGTGGTGCATGCTGAACCACAAAGACAGCGCTCACCGGCAAAAACACTTCCTCCAAACAGCTTACCACCAAATATGGCCGCCACTAACTTACGTTAAAGTGCCTCTTCACTGATGAGCCTGTCGGGTAGTAATTAGCATGTGAAATAGTTCCGAAGAGTTTCGATAATACTAAACATATTGAATGTTCCCCAACTGGAATTAGTTTGTTTTACTCCGATACAACTTATTTGCTAAGTACTATGTCCACATACCTATACAATAATACACCAATGCCGTTCAATGGAACTTGCCGCCATTTGGAGAGGTAAGCGCATCGGCGGCTACATGCTAAAAATGATTCGATAGGCAGTACAGTTACTAGTAGGCCTATCTTCAATATGATTTTCCTGAAAATCAACTGCCCAAATTTCAGAAGATTGGTATGGCGCCACCATACCAAATTTCAGATTGGTATGGCAGCCGCCATACCTGCCATACCGCTTCCAGCGCCACTGGTCATGACCACTGACCGAACTTGCTAATAAAGGCCCTCTATGACTACAGTTTGCTGAGGATAACGACAGACTACGAGAAATGGTGACCAGTGCACTTGCGAAGTTAATAAATTGCAAACTGTCATCAAATTTCGTTAACGTACATGTGTCAGTTATACGGCTCACATCAATAAGCTGACTTACATTGACGCCGGATGTAGTTGAGTGGTTTGGCGTCGTCGACGGAGTCGCCTTGGTGCCTCCGCATCGCATCCGCAGGTTGCTCGGCATCCATGATGCATGACGGACCCATCTCTTGTACTCCTTCACCGTCTTCTCATTCATGAGGCAATGAAACACAAAGATGAAGACGCCCTGAAGGCTGTTGAGAACTGTGAAAAGATATGCCATCACGAGTGACTGAGTGTTCACATAGAAGAGACCGAACGCCCATGTTGGACCAAGCAACACGATCAGCACTACCGCACCTTTGATCCATGAACTAAAACAACATTTTTATTGCATAATGCAGCTGCATTGAAATATTACTCGTTACGGACACTGCCAACGAGCTATAGTTTCATCTAATATGACAATACTTAACGATGTCTGTGCCTGCATAGGCATAGCCAGGATTTCCTCTGGGGTGCACTTTTTTCATAATAAAAGTCAATTACCTTTTCTTTTTTTAGTCATCGTCCTTAATACACAGGCTAAAACTGCTAAATTGATCACTCCCACCCTTGAACCCTCCCCTGCCCAGCAAATTGAAAAATTGACTTCTTGCTCTGCCTGGGGGTGCAATAACAACTTACCAATATAAATTACCCCCCCCTCCAAATTTTTTTCTCGCCTTGGGAGAACTGTCCCTAAGCCTTTGGGGGGCAATGCACAATGTTCATCTTATGCTCATTGGAAAGTGCATAGTGGACTTTCTATTAGTCTTAATTGAACTTTTTCAATAGGTGTTACCGCTGAGACGCTACGAGCGAAACAGATCAAAAATAGGCCTTTTGCAAGTGGGTGAGTCAGTATCTGGCAAATTTTCACGTAGAAGGGAACGTCCCCCACCAATCATTTTTTGCACAGATAGTTAGGCCAATTAATGCCTTGAAACTTTGTCGCAGACAGTTTTCACACAAAGAAACTTTGTAGCATACTTTCAAGTTTCTTCAAGCTAAGTGCAATTTTACACGGAAAACGGCCGTTTTGCGTTTTTGAGCCCCCTTTAGGGGCTTAGGAGCAACACATGATGTTCATCTTAAGCTCACTGGAAAGCACGTAGTGGATTCCCATTAGTGTTAATTGAACGTTTTTTTTGGTAGATGCTACCCCTGAGGCACTAGGAAACAATATCGATTGAAAATCGGTGATTTCGCTAAATGGTAAGTCTGACCCAAAATTTCAGGTAGAAGGGGTCTCCCCCACCAACCATTCTTCTTCTCAGAAAACTAGGCTAAATGATCTTTTGTATGACATAAAAAATCTGGACAGATCTTTCTTCCATTTTGTCACAAGGCACGCATTTGACAGACGAACAGACAGACACCTTTCTCGTCGCTAGTCCACGCTGGCATTCCATGCATCGCCGAAAAAAAAACAAGCGAGCCTCAATGCCACATTGTCAAAAAGTATGCCTCAGCCATTATAGGTTAACTGGTCTGGTCACGACCTTGACCTATAACCTCTGACCATGAAAACCTTTTCAGTAATGCCCACTAACGTGATGATTATTTGTGTAGGTTTCACTGAAATCCATCCACTAAGAGATATCACATCAACTAACATAGGCGTAGCCAGGGGGTTTACTGGGTTCATGTGACGTGCAACCCCACAGCGACAACAGAAAATTGGGGGGAGCTTAATTTAGAAGGGTAAGATGTAAGTGCGCCCAGAGCGAGAGCGAGAAGTCCAATTTTTGAGAATATTTTTACTGGGTGGGGGTGGGTGGGAGTGGTTAGTGGTTAATTTTGGAGGTTAGCCTGCATACTGAAGATGATGACTAATTAAAGGTCAGAAACTTTTGAGGAAAAAAAGAGTGTGCACTCCCCCCCC
>Ga0049105_1000708_pt1 | contig 12650 bp, 5 predicted proteins | sample WorMetvaBAHAMAS1_FD_61260 | JGI IMG/M metagenome (GOLD analysis project Ga0049105, IMG submission 61260) | Worm MetaG Olavius vacuus BAHAMAS.1 | ecosystem: Host-associated > Annelida > Digestive system > Unclassified | place: Germany: Marburg | collected 2013-04-09
CTGGTGGAGCGAGGACGCTGAAGCAACTTCTTGCCGGGAGATCATTTGTAGTTGCGCCATGCACTGCTCGGTTGATTGTCTGACGAACCAAAACAATCTAAACTTGCAACGAATTGCGACAGAGTGAAGATTAATTACGAAAGAAAATCGCAGCTGTCCATCTTACTAAAACGTATTGTTCACTGGTCATTATGAAAGTGCGGAACTATACTTGTCATGACGGCCTACCGTCACTTTAATGTTTTGTAAAATAACACATTTCGGATTTTCTTATGTGGGTGGGGGTTCGCGAGTTAATCTGCCATGTTTAACAGTGTCATGTCCAAGTCACGCATAGTCACAGGTGAACATTACTGGCATTAGTCTTGTTGACGAAGATTAAACTCTGGATCTGGATATTTTCCAACTTCGACAACTGCGTCCAGCTGTACGTTCACTGACAACCGAAGATACCAAAACATTGAAGCTTTCGTTTCTTTCCGTCTAGACTACTGCAACTCATTGTTGTATGGTGTGGCTGACCATACGCGTATATCTGGCTGGACTTCTGGGGGGACGCATGGCGAGCGCCGAAGGTGGGTCCGTGTCGAGTGGGGTGGCATATGGGGAGGGGTGTCTCCTCTCTAGCCGACTAAGGGGTCTGGGGGAGCGTCGTGAGCTCCCCCAGCGGGGTCCGGGGCGGAGCCCCGGCCGAAAACGGATTTTGGCGTATTCTGAAGGCCACATACGCTCATTTTTGTACCTATATGACAAAATCTGGGGGGACAATTTGTATTAGCGTCCCCCCCTGCTCCAAATTCGGGGGGAGGGACTTGTCCCCCCTGTTCCCCCCGTGATCTACGCCCATGTCGCTGACGGCCTTACACGGAAGCTTCAGTCGATCCAGAACGCCGCCTCACGGTTCATCACCGGCGCCAGAGTGATCACACCACGCATGTTCTGCGCCAGTTGAACAGGCTTTCTGGCCGGCGACGGGAAAATTTAAACAAAATGATAACAATCGTACTGATACTTTAGTCAGATATAGAACAAAACGCGACAGATGCTTTATCTTACAAGGACATATTTTTGTTATTTGAATGTAGCTGAGCGTTGTATAGAAGTTAAGCCACGTGGACCTATTAACTCAGCCTATGTGTGCTTGCTTGAAGATTATTTTATGAGTGTTTTGTTTTAGTCCCGATTTTGAACACGGTGTTTATGTCAGGGTGTGTGTGTTGTCTTATGCGATGCACATTATTACACAGAGGCGAATGTTAACAGCAGCAGACGCTTGTAAGTTACACGACCAGAGATGCTGCGAGACTGTTGCAGTATTGCGGCGGCGATGATGCTGTTGCAGCTGTTGTTTCGTTTCACCGTATATCACTTGGTCCGCCAGTGGCTGTGCTCTGCTTGTTGATGCTAGATGTCTAGGACTACATGGGCAAATATAGGAGGCTGTTGGGAGCGGCAAGAAAGATCCACCCTTCAGGATTGCGGTCCCAACGGTTATCATCAGCCACTCGTCTTGTGTTAAAAATAACCAAGTATAATTATTCTGCAGGAAAACGCATCTTGGGATCGCTGGAAATGCCAACATAGGCCTATGCGATCAGATAGCGCCCGGGGGTCTTCCCCGGGCCCCACCGGGAGCTCATGGCCCTTCGGGTCTCCTCCCATTTTCGCCCCCCCCCCAGATCTGAAAACTTTCACCCGCCTTTCAACTAAGTAGGCCTATAGTGGTATGAGCACGTACTTAGTTTGCTTTTAGACATGACTAACACATAGAAGCATCATGTTGATGGTGTGCAGTGAGGTGGGAACATTTGTATCATCGTCCGATATTTTTGATGATTGTCGGTTTTTAGCGCGCGTATAACTATGTTAAAGAGTACTACCGCACCGGCGTGCTAGTGCTACACAGCCGCAGTCGCTAACATGCACGACTGTTGTTGGACGTTGTTCAGATGCGTCAGGCACAGCAGCCTGCTCAATGAAGTCGGACATGGAACCAAGTGACGTTCCACTGGTGCTCGACGATGACGTCATAATGACGTCACAGCCAGTGCCACAGCCAAGCAAGTCGTACGGTCCTGTGGTCGCGGCTACTCTATGGGTTTACGCGGGGCCGTGCATCTTCATCGTCGGAATGTGCGGTAACATCCTCATCCTGGCGGTGATGTCTCAGCGACGCATGCGCGGCACGTCGACGTGCGTCTATCTTCAGTCAATGGCGGTTGCCGACCTCTGCGTGCTCGTGTCTGGAATGCTAACCGAGTGGGTCGAGGCGCTGTTCGACGTCGTCTTCAAGGAACTCGACGAGCGACTGTGCAAGCTCGAGAAGTTCATGTTCTACACGAGCAGCGATACGTCCATCTGGATCCTGGTCGCGTTCACGGTCGACCGGTTCATCGCTGTCTGTTTTCCGCTGCAGCATCGCCGCTCGTGCTTCAGCGCCACCAGCGCCAAGTACTACGCCGTCGCAGCGTCGCTGACCGCCGTCGCCAAGAACTTGCACGTGTTCTGGACACGAGGCGCCGAGTTCCGCCTGGCGAACGGCGGCGGAGTTGAGGCGGAGTTTGAGCTTGTGAGTAACTGCGGACGTCCGACGGACGAATATCGCCAGTTTGAGTTCTACGTGCGGCCGTGGATAGCGTTCACGCTCGTGTTCGCTGTGCCTTTCTGTGTGATCGTCTTCTGTAACATCTTCATCGTCAGAGCCATGGTCGGGTGAGCAAGTCGCAAGGCCGTAGCTAGCGGGGTGTTTGGGGTGTTGAAACACCTCAAACACGCGAAATGAAATGTAAAAAGGAAACACGTAGAATTTAATAAGCGACTATACATGGTAACATACAGTACATTCAGAAACAACTACATTTGCATCAATTTTACAGTGCGAATTTACAGGCGAATGCATATGCACGATCTTGCTGTCGACACTGTTTGTCTGCATGTCTATCAAACGCCTGGATTGTTGCAAAACGATATAATCTGCTGGCAAAATTCTTATACCATATTATAGATCCATTCATCCAGTTTTCTGACAGGAAGAATGGTTGGTGGGGAACGACCCCTTGTACCTGAAATTTTGGGTGAAACTACGTTGAAAACGCCGATTGTCAATTGATTTTCGCTCGTAGCGCCTCAGCCGTAACACCTAGCGAAAAAAAGTTAAATTAACACGAATAGGAAGTCCACTACGCGCTTTCCAGTGAGCCTAAGATAAACGGCGTACGTACGTTTCTCCTAAGCCCCCTAAAGGGGGCTCAATAACGCAAACTGGCAGTTTTTTGTCTAAAATTTGAACAATAGTCTGTGATAACTTCGAAATGGTACGAAATAGGATGTCAGTATTAATAACTAATAGGAATTCGCATGCATGGGCTTTCGATTGGTACCGATATCGATGACCTTGAATGACCTTGAACGGCGTAATAGCCCTTATTTTGCGTTATTTGACCGAATTCGATAGCTTTGGGGGCCGATTACGTTACAGTGGATAATGTCTGCATGTCCTGCATTTTTGGCAAAACTGACTCACCCTGTAGCGCGGTCTCTCTGCGATAGTTGAACTACTTGTTAGTTACCTCTGCCTCGGATGTTATGTTTTAACCAGCGTTTGTTTGACTGTTTGTCTGCTATTAGCATCAGCTTCGTTGGGTCTTCATAAAAAATTTACCCAAGATGTATCTTTGGACAAGGAAGCTACCCTTACTTTTTGGAAGTCATCCGCTTCGGATGGTGAAGATCCGAAACTGATGAACTTCAGCAGTAGATCAGCTCCGCAGCTGCTCTCTTTATTGCACCAGCCAGTGCCACACCCCCTTGCTGCCGTTGCCTGCAGCGGTGTGCAGCCATTTATAGCTGATGACTTCGATGTATAAGCTCATACCGGAACTCTCTAATTCTCTCCCTATAAGTAAACCTTCACTACTGTCTATACAGTAGCGGTCGTTAGGGCCACAGCAGATGTCGGAAGGTCCTTCAACATTTCAAATCAGGGGAGTTGACGTTAATTAAAGTTTAACGTCCCACCAAACATATTATCGGTCATATCGGGGACGGATTTTTACGGGTCACATGACCCAACCAGCAGTGTCAAAGGCTCAAAGTACTGGAAGAAGAGATTTCAAGATAGGGCAGTTTTTCACAATTTGGCTCAACACACAACTCACAACAGACTCAAAATGTTCTTGTTTTATACGTTTAACTTCTGATACTATCAGTAGTTGGTAAATAAAGATTCGTATTAAATACTTTAGTAGAAGCGCACATAAACCACATATTTTTTACATTGAAACAACTAATAAAAGCCTTGAGAACTTCAAAGTAGGAATATGCACGTTCAAAAAGTTAAAGAATAAACGGTCCAAAGAAGTTTGAACTCCACAGCAACTCGAGATTCGCGTCTGAAAACCACTGTGTCAGTGACCGATTTCTTTGATTCTGTCTATACGAGACGTAAATTATAAGCTTCTTAATACTTGCACATTTTTTACTTATTACTGCGGTCTTATTCCAGATCTATTTCTAATTGTAATGTGCATTTATTACTTGTGTTTATCTTCTAAGCGGTTATGTAAGTGACTAAGTGCATGTTGGCTCTTTAATCGCCTGTAGTACTTTTTGTATTGTGTACGTGCTATTTGCTTTAGTGTACTGGATACTACAACATATTCAAATAAATTTCTGGCTGAACTTGTGCAGGTTTCGTCACACACGACGCATGCATCTGATCGTGTCCGTGCAGGACAACTCGATGTTCCAGATGACGGCACTCTGTCTGAGCGCGTCGTTCTGCTTTCTCGTCTGCGTCACGCCCAGCATGGTCTTGCTCATTGGCAAACCGTACTGGAACGTCCCACCGTCCGACTGGTACGCCATCGCCAAGTCTATCACCAATCAGGTACTACGCAACCACCGTTTACACATGAAAAATTAAACTCTGTCCTAGGGAAGGCCTCTCCCTGAAAAACTGCTATCAGTTTTTGCGCTCGAGGTCAAATGTCACATATACCAACTTTTATTTGACTTAGATTCAAGTATAATACGTTACCAAAATACCATATTAAACAGTTTTTAGGTTGTTTACGTGACCAATTTTTTTAGTGTTACCCTTTGCACTAATTATGTACAAAATACGACTTAACTGGCCGCTGGCTATGCCATTTTGTTTATTCAGTTGTTCAAAGCAATTTTAATTAAAATATCGTCTACATTATGCAAATTGTGTCAGTTCTGGGGTTAGGGTTAGTGTTACGGTTAGGGATAGTTAGTTGGTGTGGCCCGTGGGCAACCCGTGTGTTATTTATTTATTTATTTAGCCAGTGAAAAATTACACAGTTAATTACGATTATTTCACGAGATGAAAAATAATGCATGGGCTGTTTGGGGGCCCCCTGAGGCTTGGGGGCCCTGGGCCCGGGCCCATTGGATAAGACGGCCCTGTTATCACATCCACTGTTAATCACTATCTAGCAGCTACCCGCGCCTCTCAAGACTTTTTGTGTCTTCTACACTGTGCACTGTGTCTGTGTCTGTGTGGATGGATGCAGGTATTTTACATCAACCATTCCGCCAACTTCTTCCTGTACTGCATGACTGGACTGCGCTTTCGACGGGCGATGTGGAGCCTGTGCTGCTGCCGGTTTTCCGAGTTTGACAGGTTTGCCAGCGATCCTGCCATCGCATACTTGGCCACTGCAGCCAAGTCTCGAAACAGCGCCAGCCCGGCCCTAAATCGGCACACAATAGCCAAGAAGGACGATATGTGGGGATCAACACCAGCAATCAGTTACCTTGCACCAAATGGACAGCTGCAGAGCAAAATGAGTGCAGAACCAATCCATCGCAAGTCGTCTCCGGCAATACTTTTAAATATATCGGTACAGTCTTTGCGTCGCGAATCTGTTGTCTGAATTTCAATCGTTCAATCAGTGGCGGATTCAAGCAGGGCGATCACCCACTTAACATACTAAAAAATACGTATATTTTTTATTATGATCATTGATCACACGAATAATAGTTCGTGTTTATCAGTGTTGATACTGCTGTACATAGCTACTAACCTAGCAGCAACTGTGTTTTCACACTCTGTGAATCGTACAAGATTATTTTTTGTAACCAGATGGGTTCAGCAATCAGCTGTCAACCAACTGAATGATGTTGTACCTTACAGCATTAGCAGCACAAAGCATGGCCTACACAACTTGTAATTACCAAAACAACAATCAGTGACAGGAGGAAAAAATTAAGCAAACAAAACGACAAGTAGACAACAAAGAACACAATAATTAAATAAACAGAACAACCATAATGTACCATAGACTGCCAAATGCAAACCTATTGTGAAGCAATGACTTTCTGTTTCTTTAATACTGTTAAAGGATCTTGCCTTCATAGCTTTGGACTAGCATCAGGGTGAGCATGAGGCATGCAAAAAATTGGCTCTAGCATTCCTGACAGATTTCTGTAGGGATACCTTGAGAAATTTTTCTGTACCTGCCATATGCTAGACCAACACTGGTTAAATGAAAGCCAAGAACGCATGTGTCTGGGTACAGAAAGAGCTAAACTCTGAGCTCGCTAGATATCAAGTCTCAATGGATTGCCAGGACTGTGCAATTATGACTGAAAGAACCATACCATTTACCATAAAAAAACTACCACACTACCATATGCCATACTGCCTTTGAAACAGCTGATGACGGAACTGATTTTGTGTGTTTCAGCTACTTAACCACATGGGAAAACTAAAAATTGCAGTAATCGTACATCTGAATTCTATGACTCCGGTCTGTTTCAATGGAAATTTCAATTTGAATTTACATGACTTCAGGGTCTGTATGAGCCCTGTCTGAAGGGCTGACTGCACTGACATTATACAGCACCGCATGTTTCTATCGACACACACACAATAACATGGCAGACGTCGGCCAACACAGCCAGACACCAAAATGAGTGAATGTATGCATCATTATGCAAGAGCCGCAACATACAAATACTACAAGTCCACAACTAAATGCTACAATATCTCTGCGTAAACGTAAGCCATGATGGTATACACTGTATGATCGCAAGTAACAGCACGACACTTTGACATGATTCAAGAAACAAAGAAAAAATTAATGCAAGTGTAAAATGCTGCCTATCTGTACTACAACTAAATGTAAATAATAGCAACATTTCTGTAAACACTTAGCTGTAAAACTAACCAGCATAGAACGAGGCAACAGTTTAACAAATACACACACAAAATATTAAGCCGAGCACATCAACATTTACACACACACATACACTGCATGTTTAATATTATTTGGAGGTGTATTTTCTATATATGGTTGCATCTAGGGCCGATGAAGTAATGCTTAACAAATTGGCTTGCTGTGCTTTAAGAAAATTTTAATATTACAATTAATAAAAAGTAACAACTCTAAAAGTTTTAATGCTATCGAGCAGCACTACCATTCAACACAAACCTCCCGAACTCCAACTTTACAGTACATTGTTAATGCTATTTTAGCATACAAAATATTGCTATTAAATATGCTTTGATGTCAGTCAGTTGCTCAATTTTTGTGACAGCAGAATGTTCACCAGTTTTTAAATCGACACAAATAAAACAAGTCAACACAGACAAAGTGTGCATTAAAATGACAATTAACGTGTGACAAAATAACTAACTGCACGATTAAAGCAAATAAACAATAATTATTTGTAAGACCTAGTTTTTCACCAGAATAATGCCAAGATAGCAACACGATCGCGATATTTTTCCTACATCGCCGGGAAACTTTCACATGATCAAGAAGACAAGACCTACAGGAGAAACGACATAGACTACAAGTACGCATATTATCATCCACCATTAACTAATGCCAAGTGCTTGCATCCAATGATGGCAGACATTGCAAACACTTGTTCATGCTGTGTAAGAGTTAGGCATCGAAGTCTAGACCGATGCCGAACTTGTGGCCGCCCCGACTAAAGTTTTTCCCTTCGATGTGTGCCGATAACGTCAGTGTCGTTCCTGTTGAAACAGTTCATCAAAATAAGCTTCACAGAATATCACAACTGCAATCTTGTTCTACTTGATCCAATACATGTACTGTAGTGTATGCCACATGCACAATGGACAGTAGAATTATTATATGGCAACTAAGAACAGAACACATATGAATAGGTTTCATATGACGACCACTTTAATGATACAGAGATATTACAAATGCCACTAGCACGTCAGAAAACTGAGCGATGTTATCAAAGGTTATATAACGTTCACCACAGTTTGCGTGCACATTTGAATTTTGAAAACAAATCGACTCAAACTGATAGGCACTACTTATTATCAACACTTAGTTTTGGAAATTATGTGTGACGGCAATACACATATCACATCACTTACCATTACGAATTACATTCTGGTAGCACAGCGCGAGCTGCGTATCATTATTTAACTTCGCCTGTAAAACACAGCACACAACATTTAACTCTTGTTTGATTTATTGTCCGAATTTTTACAGTATATACTAGAAATTTAACAAATGTAAGCAACGGAACCGAGTTTATAACAGAGTTAAACATAAAAATGAGTTAGTTTATATTCCATGCAAAAATTTCAGTAATCAAGTAAGCAGTGAAGTACCCTAAGAGTTGTGTCTATGTCGGGACAGTACTTGGCAGCAACGGCAAACTTGGTGTCATTAGAGCCAGCCGTCCACTCCATCTGTATGGCAGTTTCTAGGCGCCTCGAAACTTTGTGATAGACAGTTCCAGTAAACTCTCGTTCATCTTTCCTGCACGTCCACATGTCAAGTATCAAAACAACAAGTTTTCTACTGTTCACCTTGCTGACTTTCTGTCAGCTTCAAAATATTTGTACCGGCAAGTCAAAACAATTTCGTAAATTAAAAAGCAAAGTAGTCGCTTCCCGAGCAATATTGTGATCCTTGAAACAACGAGACAGTTGATGTCTCATTGTTCCAAGAACCAGGACTGTACTCGGCACATGCAACTTTGCGGTCGCTGATCCTCTTGTGTTGCCAGCTAACATTCGCTCTGCGTCCATTTTCTGCAGACTTTTGCCGGACATATTTGTTTGAACTGTTGTCAGAACAACTGAGGGCAGTTTATTTTGTGCTACAGAAATGGGCGCATTATTATTATTATTATTATTACTGGCCCATAGGGCAGTGCTAATCTCCATCACCAGCTCACATTGTGAGGTAACAGATATGGACCAGTGTACTGCACAGTGTGTTTCACTAGTACTCACAAATATAACTGAGAAACAATGATTATTGACTATTCAGTTAAGTTACATTTATAACAGACAGAGGTTATATATTTGACTCATTCTGTCTTCCTATCAAAAGGCTTACTCAAAAAGTTAAAGATCAACTTTCACGAAACTTTCAGAAGCGGCATGCCTCACAATGAAGGACAATCAACTATATCTTAGGGGTGATCTGGGTCTAGCCTCTGATCCAGGAAACGTTATCACTTTCGATGGCTTTGCATGAAGGAAGTTTCATATGCATGGACCACACTGTGCTGTGTATTTTTTTAGCTTTCCTGACATCTGTACACATATTGACATTCTAAGTCTATTGTAAATACAGAACTCACTAAGTGTAAGCAGTGCTTTTTTTGTAAAACAATATTTTCCGGTACGCATATTTTGATGACGTCATCCGGTGGCATCAATGTAAAAACCGGCATGCCCCCATTTGGCATTTTGGCTAATCACAAAATTAAAATGTGCCATAATTCAATGAAAAACAATAATGATACAAAAGATTACTCAGAACAATTGGAATTTTTGAACAGTCAACCTTATTATGAGAGCAAAAAATTGTTATCCAGTCGTCAGATTTTCCGGTATGCCGTACCGGCTCATACCGTCACAAAAAAAAGCACTGAGTGTAAGTAAATTAAATCTGTTTAAAAATCAATTCACGAGTTCTGCTGGCCTTTGCAGAGGTTTGGACTCTCTGTGTGCTTTCTCCTTATATCTATTCAGCCATCATATAATTAATATGAAAAGCATAATGGACCAATACATCAGCAAGAAAGGATTCAACAAATTATTCTGTCGTAGATCCAAGTACTAAAATAACTATATACAAAATGTATACAGTAAGTTACAACCAGTACTGTCAAGCAAAAAGACATACATAAGCCAGTGAAATGTGAGATCGTCCTTGGAATATCCAAGAGCAAACAGCCTCTGTGACAACAGTGCAGCGGCAGTCTTTGATGTGTCCAGACTCAACTGACAACCGGCCAGCCAGCCACGATAACTAGCATCAAACAGCAATTGAACTACGACAACATTCCACTCTAGTTTTCAGTCGGCTAAACAATTCTTCAATTCGATTATCCTGCTTATTTTGAACCCCGCACAATCATTCATACTCAGTCTGCATTTTGTCGAACAGTTTTAATAAATGAATATCGCATCGCATCGCACCTCAAGTCATAGCATAATGTGTAAAGAACGAAGAAATGAGATGATGATAATATAGTGAACAATTAACCACATGCACTTTTCATCTGCGATTTTCTTCGTTACCAGTAGTATCTGCCATTCAAATGTGGTACATTACACACAACCAATAATTATTTATGAAATATAAGTATGATTATCATAATGTGTTACATTGTTTCAGGGAGCTATCATTTTCCAGCTGTCACCATTTGTATACTGCAGTCTAAAACACATCTGCTGTATCACAGATAGACACACCCTGAAAACAAGAATCACAGACACAGACTCCGTGGCACAAAATATGAAAAATAAATTTAGGCATCATCGCAAGTGCTTAGATTCAACAGATATAAGGCAGACAAATATTAAAAGCATTGTCACTCTGCTGCCACTGGAATCACACGCCATTTCAACAGGCACACCTGTCACAAAACTGAAACAGCTAGTAAAACATGGCTCAGCAGAACTTACTAACCTACTGTAATATGTGTATACATTAAGAATTCGCTTACCCAAACACAGCAGAGCCTAAAACTGTTGGCCCAGCGAAGTTGAAATCGACATCGGCATTTGTGCGAACATGACTGCGTCGGTACTCGGTCTTGATCTTGCCACTTTTCTTGCTGGTGAAGAAACCAGTCGACAGCAAAACAACACAGCAAATCTTCTGTTAAAACTACAGAAAGCAGACTGCTATGAGAGAATTGTAAAAGGAAGCCAGTGGGTGAATGCCATAAGAAACACTCGAATGGAAATGATAACTAACATGAAAGAACATAGTGATGTCACAACAGCAGTTACTCAGCCATTCCTACAGTATATTGTTTTTACAAAAACGACAACAGCTCATCACTACACTACACTACCCCACTAGGAAGCCGCACTACACATTGCTCCATGTCTGTCTGTCCCATCTCTCTGCTGCGGGAATATCAGGCCACACAAAACCTACATCTGGTTTGAAGGTTAAGCATAAGAGAAATTATCTAGCATTCGAAAATATTCACTACAGATACTTTTGTACACATAGTTTAACCTATGGTGAGCATCAAACACATGCTGAACAAAAGCCAAATGTGTATCATGTGTTGTTTGCAGTGACTGGCCCAATACTCTAACAACGGACAAATAGTACAGAGAAACGTATTCATTGTTGTCGTGGTTATTACTATTATTATTACATGTATATTACGGAAATTACAATTCATGCGAGCTACTCCAACTGCGAACATGACAGCAAATGCCCACCCAGTCTGAGGAACAAATTGAGTGTCAAAGGAGAGTTTGAGGCCCTTCAACAGCTGGTCATCAACAGTCACTTCACTGCACAACACGTTGTCTGTGTTCCACTTCTCAGTAAATGTTATTCCTGCAGTCACCACCATTTAACAGATTCTCTCAATTAATCACACAAATACTTACAAGTACTTTACTGTTTTATTAAAAAGGGCATGTCCACGTGCTTCGGTCATGCATACGGTACTCAATGTCAAGAGGCATCTAATGCATACTTAGCAAGTAAAAATCTTTAAATATGGTTGGTTAATTAGTCAATAAATTTACACATACTAAATCCAAAACATAGTTATACAGCAGACTCAAGCACATAGTCCACAGTATTTTCAAAGAGACAACACATCCAACAACATCTTATAATAAAAACAGTTAACCATATTATTATGATATAAATATCCTAGATTCAAATCAGCATCAAGCATTTTAGGTAGGTAAGAATACTACTCAGACAAAAATCATTTATAACATCATTCGACATAATGACAGTTATGCTTACCATAATTTGGCCATTTATACTTCGTTTCAAGGCTTCCGATGAACTTTTTGGTATCATGGTTGCTGCTGCTGTTAGCAGTAAACTCAACATCACTAGACGTCTTTGTCTTTGCTTCAACTTTATACACTCCATAGTCTGTGTACAACATTATCCATATACATCAGATACTCCTTATTGCATCCAAATGACATACTGCATACAAATACAGCTAGAATAAATGCAAACAATACAAGACCTAACAATAATGGAGACAAAGAAATGCACTATGGTACGAAGTATACAGAACAAGCACGCAGACAAAGAAATCTGCTAATAATATATATCATTACTATAATGGAGCCCACCAGGAACACAGGTTTGTGCCTAGCCAGATTTGGTTTACATTAA
>Ga0049105_1000710_pt1 | contig 12639 bp, 9 predicted proteins | sample WorMetvaBAHAMAS1_FD_61260 | JGI IMG/M metagenome (GOLD analysis project Ga0049105, IMG submission 61260) | Worm MetaG Olavius vacuus BAHAMAS.1 | ecosystem: Host-associated > Annelida > Digestive system > Unclassified | place: Germany: Marburg | collected 2013-04-09
GGCTGAATTTACAAAGAATACTGGAGAAACTATCACTTGGAAGGTAGAGAGGGCGCGAGTGGTCACGATGACTAAAAGGTCATCACAGAAATAGGGCGACACCATCAGTTACTGCACCAGGTGACATCAACCGTAGTGACGCCACTGAATGAGACTTGCCACAAATATTCATCATGTGAGTGGAAACTGCTGACAAGGTTTAAAGGTCATATATGTATGCAGATGTGTGAATGCCGTAATGGTGGAGGCGTGATACATTTCAACGGTGTGGCGTAAGGTTCCCTGGTTTCTTCCTGTGATGTGTTCAAATTTACCTAAGATGGTCGAGTGAAGCAGATCAACAGCACACATGCATCAAGTGAACCGAGATGTAATGGTAATGAGTGGGAATAAAACATCAAATATTCACAAGCACGCGCACCGCCACAACAACATGATACGCACCACACTCAACGGCAACTTAACCTTCCATCAAACAACAGTACTGCTTACAAAAATATTCATCTCACAACAATGCGGCTACAGAAATCAAAATAAAAGCAATGGATTACAGATGACTCTGACTTTTACAGCAGTCACAGAACTGTGGCATCGTTAAGCAGACTGACACTGTAATAACATATTACTCCCAATGGCTTATGTAGGGTTAAGACGGATGTGCTACAGCAACTGCAAAATTACATTTTTTGAAAACTGAGAATTTACACATAAGCAGCATGCACATTATTATCTGTCCCATAGCTATAGCATATAGCATGGGACAGATTATAAAATCGGTTTGCGTCTGTCAGTGTGTGTATGTGTCCTTCTGCGAGCACTCTCACGGTCACATTTCTTGATCGACTTTTACCAAAATTGGCACAGACGTAAGAACCCCCAAAAAGAACAACAAGTTCGTTGGGGGTCAATATCGCTTCACCCCTTCCCCTATTTTTCCCCCAAAATCCCCATTTTAGGCCAAGAGGTCCTGAAAACCCTTGCAAATATTAAGTAATCCTATATCTGCCTTAAATGTATGCAAATCGCCGAAATTTTTGCGCCTTGTAGAAAACTGGAGCAAGGAACACGATGGTGACGTCACATATTAGACTGGAAGTGGAAACACGGCCGTTTCGTGCATGCGCAATGAAAAATACGCAACATAACCCTTATTTATGGCCGAATCGCCTAAATTTCTGCGCCTCAAAAGAAATCTGGGTCGAGGAACACGATGGTGACATCAGATTTTAGACCGAAGTGGAAATATGGCCACTACGTGCATGCGCCATGCATCCGGCCAAAATCATAGGAACAGTTCGTTCATTGTGGATGTGGCTATGGGGCAGATACCGGTACCACGTTCCACAAAACGTATTTCTGGTTCCAATGAAAATCAGACAGTTACTCACTACTTACTTTCACTGTACAAGTTTACTTACAGCAAGTTACAATGCAGCTGCGTTAACATTTTTCATTAGAGTGAATACTTTACCTTGTTAAAACTAAATACCATAACATCACCGGTTCTGCATTACATTACATTAGAGTTATTTAGAGTGGCTTAAGTACAACACTGCACGTATGTGTGTTTTCTAACATTTCCATGTGTATGTGTGTGTGTTTCAGTGAGTTTTCTCAGTGTGTTTTTTTGGCATTTTCTTCTTCTTACTAAACTACGCTGTGAAACTATATCTTACGTCCAACTGCAACAGCAACTGTCATCAGCAATCAAGAGAAGAATTATTGAAGAAAAGCCCGAGGCATATGTGCAACTGAAGACCGGAATACCAACACGCTACTGCTGCTTGTGACAATGTAGCCATGCTCCACAATAAAAACAACCACTACACAAACGTTATCACAAGCACAGATATGTTCTGACACAACACGACAGACTTTGGTTCACCAACAATACAAACCACCAACACTCGTCACAATGTCACTGACCTCAACATCATAAACACCGAGATAAACTACATCTATGACACGTCAATCTTCAAATGCTGCCACAACATATGACTCAATCAACGTATGACTAGATGCAGTTCTTTCTCTTTTGTGCTAAATATATGTAAACAGCTGTCCACTCAAGGGGCTTCAGCTACTCATGTTCAAAAATAAAACAATAATTCCATCTTCTGTATATATCATGTCCATTATGGAGAAAAGTCTCATTTTATAATTTTTGAATTTATACCAGCTAAGACATACTACACGTTTATATAATGGCTTCAGAAAAAAAATGTGGATTAGCTCATTGTTAAAAGAAATTAGTTGGCTACTGTTTAATATATGCACAAAATGTCAGCGCCAATTACAGAGAAGTAACTTTTTGTAATAAAGTAATAAACAACAAGTGAACAGAATTCTGAATACAAAAGCAGCTGTCACTCAGAATGCATTTACGGAAAGATGCATCTCGCTCAATCACCAAAAATGGTAACAGCATTACATAATGAAAACCACCTTCAAACACAGTGGCACAATCACAATTAACAACTGGTTAACACGACTACACAGAAACACCAACAAAAATTTCAAACAACTGTCGCTGTTAATCCACGTCAATGTAGTAATTCAGAGAAGGGACTTACCTGCATCACATCATTATGCAATTTCCATCCCAGTAAGTGCTCAAGGCAAAATGATAGACTGAAGTATACATGCTTTCACAGACTTTCTAGTTTTCACCAGCCAATATCTAAATACGTAATTTCAACACAGCACAAAACACGAAACAGATTTATCACGTGGTCACAGAGAAATTGCACCAGAAAAACTGAGCCCGTGAGAGTAAGAGGGACCACGTCAGGAAGTATGAAATATTCAGGAAACCAAAATGAAGTTTTAGCTCTGGCAGATGATGGTAACCATCGAATGTACAAATACTAATCTGCCGGAGATAATACTAAATATCCACAATCATGTTAAGCATGTCTGCTATTTTGAATTACTGACCGTTTACGTGAAAATTGTAGTTTTTTATTAAAGTGACTGGAATGATGAGCAATGGGCTGGCCACGTAAAACAAGACCAAATCTGCATAGTCGCTTAGTTGCCTGCTCAATGATACTGCTCCGCAGCGAGCAAGACGCAACCACGTCAACTTGGCTGACTAATGTACGGCTGCCTGGCGCAGATTGCCTGAGCGGGCGACAAACGACTACAGCGAGTAAGCCGTGACCAAGTCGACATGGTCAAGTCTATCTCAGTATTGTGTGTCGATCTTACAAAACCAGAACCGACCATGTCACTTAGTCGCATATTGCATTTACGAATTGTTCAAAAAGATGCAAATTTAAAACATAAACTTCAAAATTTACGACTTAACACTCACATACACGTTACCACTTGCCGCCAAAACATCCGTTAGGTAATATTAGTGTTAAATGTGGCAAAATCTCAAAATTGATCAGAATACACTTTGGCCGCCTTTTACTCTAACGGGCTCAACTGGTATACAGAAACGTGAGGATTTACTGGAAATGCTTAGGGCATCTAGCTGCTTGGGTACACACACACATACAGACAGTAACACCACACAACAGTAAAATCACAATGCATATCACGTTATAATACTTCATCTCAATGTATCACATTCACAGGAGATCAGCACGACGGTGGGCAGCTATATCAACCACACAATACCTCAACACCACAACCACAACAATAACAAGCTGTATGCCAACGAAAACACTTAATCATAATCCACAGTCAACAGTCCTTGGCAGCTCGTCAACGCCGCACTGATATACAACAGTGGCAAGCAATAAAATACTGCAGAGCTATGCATTCCTGTAACATTTACCATTCTACTACACACTAGTAATAACATAGTATCATGGATGCTGAAGCAATCATATCAATGAGCGAACGACACACAATGCAACATATAGTATAATTAGTTGGGTGGGTTTTAATAACAGTGTCTACACAAACAGGTTACATTATGCCTGCAACAAGTTAAATTTTGTTAAAAATGTTTACTTGAATACAAAGCGTAAAATATTACATAAGACAATAAAAATACAATTTACAAAGCGCCATTAATATGCCAACTGTCACTACAAAAGTATAAATCAAAAGTGGTGAGAGGTGGCTGTGATATTTTACTTACTAATCTCTTAATATTTATAATTCACAGTTACAGTATGCGTGACAGGCACACTGGTTGTAGGTTGGTTAGTTCTCATTGCCAAGAATGCACAAATGAGAACTAAGAATGGGTTGCAACAACTCTACAAAGTTAACATTTTAACTACCTTTTAAGTACTACATAAGGAAAGAATCACTGCATGAAATGTTAAGCGACACTTACGACAGTTAAGAGGCCACTTAACAATGACATACTACTGTAGTTAATCGCATGCGAAACAGTTCAAGAGCTTCGATAACATCAATCTGATTAAACGTTCTGCAACTGAAATAGGGCTGTTTTGCTACGATGCAACTTATACGCAAATTACTTTTGTCAACATTATGCCAACAACAGCCAATAAATAGGACAGTGTCAAATAATCAACACTTAAATCTGTACTCAAAGTTAAGTATTTTCATGCAACAAAATTAAGTGGGTGTTGAGAGCTACTGAGTTAAGTGGTATTTAGTTATGTGGCGATTTAAGTGACGTTCTTGCAACCCGCTCTGAATATGTGCGACTGAGAATCAGCCAAGTACTGTTTGCTCTTTAACTGGACCATAATCCACAGGTGAACAGGTCCGACTCACAGGAGTCTGAAGCAACAGCAGTGACACTATAAAAGCCACACAAGCTCAATACTGATTCCCTTAGTTCACTCTGTCATCAGTCAAAATCAATAAAGTTTTACGCAAAGTTTCATTATCGCTCAATACTGCAAACACAGATACGTATCACTGACTATATGTGAACACTGCAATGCAGGTAAATACATGACAAGCTTCAAGTTAAAGCATTTCAAATAAAATCTTATTCGCAGACTAAATCAATAGGGCAAAATGCCCATTTGCAACAGTCCGTAATACAAGCAGATCACAGTATTCACTCGTACACATGCGCAGCACATCACCAGCTAATACAACAACACTATCATAAAGTCAAAAACCACTCCGAACTAATAGATATGGAAATGGACAAAGCAGACAAAAGACCAACATCCTTGTCAACACTCTTGGCACTCAAATGCGCTTCTCAATTGCGTTCACAGCAGAAAAATTGCAGAAATTGTTTCATTTATGATAGATTACTGGTAAATGTATCTGTGTCACATTGCCAATGGTGCCAATGAGGATCAAAAGACTAAACGATAATTGTTTATTAAATGCATAAAATAAGCTGCATAGTTTTAGACAACAGCCAAATTTTCTGGCAATTTAGTTAAACGACAAAAGTAGTGCAGCTGTGTTTTTGAGCATAAGTTTCAATAACAGTGAGTAATTAACAGCTATACTGTGTCACTTGTTCTGTCCAATAAGTCTTAATGTGTCAACAACATCTACGAACGACCAGTAACCGAAGCGAATGTCATCTAACGGTGAACAACTAAAAGAACACTGTTCATAAACTGGCAGCAAGTGCCACTAATAATGCCTCAGTATGTAACAGATTACTGCAGCAATGCAGCTACACTGACTGGAGCCGGCCAGTCAAGGTCACACAAGGTCACGAGTCCGAGACTTGAGCCCACGCCTCATCGGCAAGCACATAATACTTGCTGGCAATGCGGCCTTTCATTGCAGCAGTTGCTGCTTCAGCAGCCTCCGTGTACAGATCACCTGCACGCAATGACAGCTGATAAATGACAACAAAAGCCTTTAGTGTCATGTAGTCCCCCGGAAAATAAAACAAGACTTTCTCTGGATCATAAGAGCAACTCGGGCCAGATGCCATTCCTGGCTCCATCAACAGCTAATATGAATGATATCAGCTCAGCTGCAGGTCCAAAGTCACAAATTGTTGCTCAAACTGTAACTATCTCACACTGTAATAAAGCAACAATTTCACTTACTGTCTTACTGTAGTGGCTTACTGCTACACTTGAATTGGTAATTTACTAAATTATGTGCATAAAACGATAATAACAGAAACAGTAAAAACTGGCAGCACAAACACCAAACACTTGCATCCATAACAAGAACGCTACCACATAACTTGGTTCACTGTTTGGTTTGTGTGCCATTTTCAATATAAATAGGTTATATCATGTCTATAATGTAAGAATGATATTACCACTATGAAACAACACAACATCAGGATACAAATAACTCAAACACTCTCATAACTTGGTTTTGTGGAATGATGTAAACTGTATGTCATCCGAGATCTACTTGGAAGTGTCTTTCGTGCAAACACTGGGCCATACTGCTGACATGCACACTTAACTGCTATTTTGGAAAATATCTTGTTAAACAGAACAATGTTTATTTAGCTGATGAGTTTTCAACAACTGATACCTGCATATGAAGGATCCTTTTCGAGACCAAAACCTCCCTGCATATACAGCTCTGCCATTTTGGCCTTCAACTCATAAATGGGGAAGTCCATCGTAGCATCAAATTCTCCACACTCGTCTTCCTGTGCCATATTAGCAGCAGTCTCATACCAATACACTGCGTCACTGAATGACAGCGTCCTGCATCAGCGAATACACACAAACGTTCTTAACGTGCTGTAATGACACGACACAGCAATATGACAGTGTAGCAGATAGAGAAGACAACAGTCACAGTTCACTTAACACGCTACACTACATTCTACTATTATTATATCCTGTGCTTACTTCTCCTGCATCTGACTACAGTCACTTACGGCAAAACAACACAACAGCAACAACAATCAGGGGTGTGGAGTTGGAGTCAGGAGTCTCCTGGAGTCCAGGTTTTGGCCCAGAGTGGGAGTCACGAGTCTCTCTTTTGAAGGAGACTCTGACTCCGGGCCCTATCTGTTTCATCGGGACTTGTGTAATTTTGTTGCAGTGTAACTGACTTCGGTGCAATTTATGTTACAACTAAAACTCTGTTTGTACACGAATGTGCACTGTGTGCAGTGTGCACCCTTTATTAAAAGAATTTAAAATTTATCTCAAATCATCCTTAAGTACACAATCACTATGTCATACAATAAGTCCTAGAGTCCACTGACATAGATTAAACCACTAGACCAACAACTCTATGAAAGCAGTGCATGCCTTTCGAACGTTGAGCGATAATAGGGCAACGCATTAATACATCCATTACTATGTCGTTACCAAGGACTCTGTGTTGCTGCTATGGCCAATGTAAAGTATGAAGTGGCCTTCCGGCGTGGGCAGTGGGCGTTTAGCATTGACCAATGTATTTCTAGTCTTTTCTTTTTTATCACTGTACTTTGAGCACGATTTTCATAATAAATAAATAAATAACTCGCAAGAAAAGAGTTCCTTCTAAACGTCAGGTGCCGAAGCCTATTAAATTACTTGAAGAAATCGGAAACGGTGCATTAATATGGAGCACAGCGATATTGTGAACAAATGATCCAACATTTCATACTTTTACAATCTATCTGAGTCTATGGGAAACCGTCGCCGGTTGAGCACCTGCAGATTTATATTTCATGCCCATGCCGGCGCACACTGCTTTACTGCCCAATACTAATTTTATCTTGTCTGATTTGAGTTAGTGGTCTAGTGGTTTAATCTATGTCAGTGCCTAGAGTCAGAGTTGGAGTCTGATTTTGGGCCCAGAGTCAAAGTCGGAGTCCAGGTTTTTACGCCAGAGTCGGGAATCTGAAGTCCTAAATTTTCTAATCCTGGAGTTGAGTCCCACAAAAAACAAGCACTACACATCCTTGACAACAATAATCAACAACTCATTTGATGCCATCACCATATCACACTCCTGAGTGGACTGCTACCAGAATCACCTAAAAGTCCTTCACAGTCTCCATTACCAGCTGTTATCTTTCACTAATATACTTTCTTTCAACAGCAGGACACTGAACATATAAAAATGCACTTGACAGTCAAAAGTACCGTCTCAGTTGTATTGACTTCTCTATTTAATATTCTCTCTATCACTTCGGTGTAGTTTCAAAGCATACTTTCTAGCCAAATGTAAAATTATCATTATCAGTATGTGAATATTATTACTCTATACGGTACGACACATCACAAAACTGGAGACAAAGGCCGCTATATTAAAAGAATCAGATCACTGCGATGATTGCCGAGTTGACAGACGTTGATATTAGCAATGTTGGACATCAAATGAACTAACAAGATAACAAAAGGCAGCCACTCACCTGTTTTCACCCAGTCCAACTCCAGTCTCATAAGCCTTGGCCATGTGCAACATAGCACTGCGATCTCCAGCCTCCGCAGCCATCATCATGTAATCTACACCTTTGTTCATGTTCTCCACGCTCTTCTACAGTCAGTCAACAGTGTACACAACAAACAACTGCATGCACTTCGCTACAACTGGAAAATTCATCAACTTTTTTCATAAAATAAGTCCTTCATATCCTCAGCCATGTTCTACACACACAAGTGACTGCATACACTCACACCTTAGATTACTACAGAATTGGTTATCTGCAATTTTTTGAGTAGGAAACACAACAATTTTTGAACAATCAAGATCCTCCACACAGTCCAAATGATTTAGGTGTATGACGAAACCACAAAATAAATAACTAAAATAATTGACAAAATAAGAACAAAATGTGGCACAATGCAGCCACGTACAATACCTGCTTTCAGTACAATATATGCTATGCAATCCATTTCATACATTGTAACAGAAAAAGCGCTGCATCTGAAACTCTGGTACTAACTGGCAGTCATTCCAGATATACTCATAATGGGTAAAAATTTATATTGTGATGTATGTATCTACACCAGGCATGACTCTGCTCACCTCAAGGTAAACGTTGACAAGCAGTTCATGTGGAAGGCCGAGGTGAATACTGGCCAGTGTAACAATAGCCTCCTTGATACCAAGCTCAGCAGCACACTGCTCGTGGAAGATAGCAGCACTCATGTCGGCATCCTCTCCTCGCTCACAGAAACGTCCCATCTCATGGTACTTTGCCAACTCATTGTGGATCTGCACAGAATGCGACTACATTTGCAAGGTGCTCTGAGGCAACAGTCAGCAGCACACAGATGGACACGGACAAGTCACAGTATTTCAACAACATTGGCATGGCAAACAGAAAAAGAACCCAAGTGAAACAAGCAGCCTCGACGCCACAACATCGAAATATACGCCTCCACTGCAGAATCTGCTCTCATGCTGTTATTTACTAGCAAGTTATTCGCTTTCAATTTCATAATTCACTCGATGTCCATATGTGCAATAACAGTGGATCATACGTCATAAACTGTTTCTGGTCATTCGCTTCGACTTATTACGTACTATTATCACAATTACTCATTGACCTCTGACCATGAAAACCTTTTTTAGCAATGCCTATTCACTTGATATTTGTGCCGAGTTCATTCAAATCTGTCCACATAATATGGAGATAACGTGTCACATAATACAGGTGTTAACAAACGACAGATGGACGGACGGACAACAGGTGGACAACCTACAAACATGATGCTCTGTTGGTGGAGAGATTACAAACTAATTATAAGCAGAGAGTGAGAAGAAACACTGCGCAATCTGATCACAACTCAACAGGTCAGACAGCGAGTGTGACACAGACACAAGTACTATGATTAACAGCACAATTACCGGTACTAAAGACGACAATTTATTACCTCAAGCAAATTTATAAGGGCTGCAGATTTTAGTGATTGATAAAATGTGATAATGATGATGACTTGCATGCATTTTGTCTACTGTACTACAAGTGCTTTGATGTTTGCAGCATGCAAGTAACATTACATAAATATGGCGTCAGTATTAAGTTTTGAATTATTAAAATATTAAACAAATAATTAACGATAAACACGTTTCGGTTAATCAATTAACTTCTTAAAATCAGTAGCACCCTTAAATTTACACAAGAACAGTAGGTAATGTGCACTAGCATTTAGTTTCCTGATAAACATAAGGACACTTATTTCTAATAGCGACTATTGCTTTTAGAGTGCCTTATAAATATGCTCAATTTCTTACTTACTTAAGGCAGAAGTCTTAACACTTATACACCCAGACATGCACATAAAGGGCCGTCAAATTCATTCTACTAATGACAGTGTACCAATGCTGACCTGTCCAAGTACAGAGTCATTGATACGACGCATGTTCTGAACGTTCCTCAGACTAAGCTCATGTGAGAAGCACGCAGGACGTGCCCGAGAATTCAATGACATATGAAACTTCATTCTCTCCTCCTCCTGAAAATCAGAAACAGTATAAAACTGAATGTTGTAATAAGTAGAGATGCCACGAAATTTGAATTTCGATTCGACAACGTTTTAACTTTAAACGTTTTCACCAGATTCGAAATTCGCCGAATATTTTAAGCGTTTTGTTGTCGAATGCGAATCTGTAAAAAAATCCTTGTTCTACAACTGATTTCATGTGCACAGAGAGACAGAGAGTGCAGACAAACCTGTTTTTTCTCAGATTCAACCTATCATACAAACGACAATAACGCGCAACATAATTTTTGCTCAGTGATGTGTTGCACTGTACTAATATGAACACTAATTTTATTGACTTCAGGAAATAACATATTGTTACAATCATTTAACTGACCTAAACCAGTGCATTATGTTCCGACTGAAAAAATAAATGCCTCTATTCGCATTCCACAAATTTTGAAAGTCAAAATTTGCATTCGACGCATGCGAATTTTGACCAGCTTCATCACATCACTACTAATAAAGTACACCATATCACTGCATATTATCACGCTGTAGTCATCACTCCATTACAACAACCACAACATCACTCTAGCAGAACGTAAGTTTCACCAACATTTACATGCAAGAACAAACATTTTCTTACACTTTACAAACAATCAAAAATGCTTTCTGCTTTCCAGCTATTCTATCACTTTCTTCTCCCTGCAAACCCAATGCAACTGTGATAACATTCTTGCATCAACTGTGCCGTGATATATCCCACCCAACAATAATCCTATTAATCAAAATCAAAAACAGTTTGTCCACAACTACTATTTCAGGACTGTTCAACAACTGCAACAGACCTCGGATCTCGATGTCTCTGACATACTGCTGTAATCTGACTCGCTCAGGCACCGCTGACGATGTTGGAACGATGGTGACAGCAACACTGGGCTGCCAACTAAATCAAAACCTTCACCTGTATAGCTTCCACTGAACACACACAACACATCACTTGTATTACACTGTAATATGCCTGAAACGAGTGGCACTGCAACACATGCCATTATCATTTCTACAACACTGTAATCAGACATGCCGACGATTCTAGCAAACACTGTTCCTGTCAGAAATTTCAAACTTTCTGCCAGCACTACTGAAATACTTGTGCTGTACTGCAATGAAAGTCATGCATATTTGGCAGATATATGTAGACGTGATATGCAAATATTTAATGTGCTCAAAACTGATGGGTGCCAGCTCAGCCTAGCATACAATGTTGCATCAAGTTATTTAATCGTTCCTGCCGGATAATTCAAATCTTCTACCATTACTTCACAGACATATTTCAGTGCCAATATCTTATATGATACATCACAAGCAGAACAAAGAATTGTTCCAAGACAAAAAATGGCAAAAGCAGTTGAAAGTTGCAGCTATACCACGGTGATATATCAGAGATATCCAGGTCATCGCTGTGTGTCAGATCTTCCATGCTTGCATCACTGGTCTCAGACATACGCGACAACGAGCACACAGACACGTGGCGTCGGCGCTCCAAGAACTGACAGATGTTGGAGCGTTCAGTCGGCGATGCTGCGACACATAATTCCTCATCACCACGGCAACGCGTCATTGTACCCGTCTGTCACACAGAACATCAGTTATCATCACTCCAGTTCGTTGGCAACGTCGGCACGGATCACCCATAACTCGTACACCAAACTAGACAGCAGATGATACTACTACCAACTGTGCTAATATTCAGCCTCCCCCCCCAAAAAAAAAATCCATCCAGTTAATACAACTGTATCTATCCTAGCAGACCAGAAGCCATAGGCATAGCCAGGATTTTTGCTACGGGGAGAAGAGCAGGACTGCACATCGGGCCAAAATTGATTACGGCCTCATCGCTGGACAGCATGCTGTCCTCCCCGAAGGTAAAGTTAAGGGGGACAGGGGAGAGGCTGCACCCATAGGTGCAGTGTCATTTTGTGCATTAATGGGGTTGGAGTAAGGTGATGGGTTAAGCCCATAAACGCACAAATTTGCTTGGTATTCTAGACCTGGGTGGTACTTGTGTGTCTACCTGTGTGTAGTGTACCTGTGTACCTGCATCCCCTGTGGCTACGCCTATGCCACAAGCATTACATAACTGCAAATGTATTATAAAAACCAACAAAATGAAAGTGTGACAAAGCAAGGCAAATGCATCCAACTCTCTGATATTTAATTACTGCATAATGTTCATCATTATACACGTTATAGTCTTTCCACATGTATGCAAAGTTCCACGTTTACGACTTGCACTGACTTGTCTCAGAAGCAGCTTCTCGTTGTTCATCTTCTCTGATGGCGACAGGTCAAACTTGGACAAGCCAAGTGACTCACAGATAGC
>Ga0049105_1000711_pt1 | contig 12626 bp, 13 predicted proteins | sample WorMetvaBAHAMAS1_FD_61260 | JGI IMG/M metagenome (GOLD analysis project Ga0049105, IMG submission 61260) | Worm MetaG Olavius vacuus BAHAMAS.1 | ecosystem: Host-associated > Annelida > Digestive system > Unclassified | place: Germany: Marburg | collected 2013-04-09
TAAGTAATCTAACAACTGTTTGTTTATAATGCGCTCCATTACACGACAACACGTAGACGTAAGAGATATAGGCCTGTAATTGTTGGGTTCACATGTAGTACCGTTCTTAAATATTGGGGTATGGTATAAAAATCTGGACAGATCTTTCTTCCGCTTTGTCACGATCCACGCGTTTGTCAGACAGACGGACGGACAGACAGAACACTCATCCCTAGACCGCCTCTGCATTCCATGCAACGCGGTAAAAAGTATGTGTTGTCTGTGTCTGTGTGCGTATGTACGCGTGTACAGTTAATCTGCCTGTCTGTGTGCTGTAGGAGGTGAATTCTCTCGAGGAAGAACAAGCCAACCTGACGCAGGAAGTTGCGGCGTTGCAGTCCGAACTAATATCGCTGCAAAACATCATCCGAACTCACGTAACGCAACATCACCAGCAGGCATGACCACAGCCTGCAGCGGAAAATGTTGCCAAATTTCGCGGATCGCTGCGGCACTTGATTTTCACCGCTTATCGCATCCTCCCATTGCTGTATACGGGCTTAAAGTGTGCTGTTTGCAGTTGGGTTATTGAACGCTGGCATTTTGCCTAATAATAATAGGCCTTACCGGGTGAACATAAAAATGTACTCCCTGTGAATTTTGTTGATATTTCAGCAATGCATGCTGATTTTTGCATGAGGTTTTAAACAACTGTTAAACAGTAAAATATACACTTTACCACCGAGTTTTATTTAATTATTCCTGAAAACGACAAAATTAGATCTATGCATGTTTGAACTAAGAAAACTCCCACCATTTGTCAGCGTTCGAGCGTCATGCAGCGCTGCAAGCGAACTGTCCCGGGTTCATTGAAAGTCTCCAGATTTGAACCCACTGGACTATCGCATCTGGACTATCATGTCTTGGGTGTGATGCTGGAAAAGCACCATGAATTCTAGCCAAAGCCTAAGATGACTGATGAGTTGAAAACTGCCCTGCAGACCATCAGGCAAAAGCTGCCACAGGAACACCTGTGGGCGAACTTCATCAAGCGCTTGACTGCCTACATGGCTGCCAGTGGTAGTCATTTTGAGCAACGGTAGAAACTCTGTGCATATCCAGGTCTGCGATTGAAGTCTAATCCTTAGGACCCTATCTTCCTTCAGTGCTTTGACACTGTTGGTTGGGTCATTTGACCGGTAAAAACCCGTCCCCGATATGACCCATAATGTGTTTGGTAGGACGTTAAACCTTGCTCTATCTATCTATCTATCCAAGTCTGCATCCTCGTCTCATCATCAACAAACCGGCTCTTTTCAGAGCCACCATTGCAGCCGATTCCCGGTGAAGACTACACTCGGAATGCTGATAAATGGGGGGAGGGGATGTTTCGGTTGAAGCAGCATAATTCTGTCATTTTCAGATACAAACAAAACTGCTTAACAGGTGTACAAAATTTCATGCAAAATCTGCACGCATTGCTGAAATATCAACAAGTGACTGGCGGTTACTTTTTTATGTTCACCCTGTATATAGCGCCTCTTGTTACATGCAGGGTAATAAAAATTTACAATATGCTGTACAGAAATTACGTGTGTGCATGGCGACTGAGTATGTACTGACATGAAATGCAAATTCTCTGCGATTCTCTGTCGAAATCTTCAAATGAACAGCTACTACTGTAAAGGCTTTCTGACTCAGATTCTATAAAAATGGCATGGACGTCGGTATAGCTGAGTTTCGAGTTTGGGGGCTAAAATTTTTTGGGGCAAGACTTAGCACAAAAAAATAGAAAAAGTACATTTTTCAAGTTGGTATTAGCTGTATGAGACCTCAACCACCACCCAAGTTCCATACACCGTGTACACAAGGGTTCCATATGTCTCGGGACCCTGGTTTAACACTGGCTAAAAATTCCTAAATCTAGGCCTAGCTGGACAAAAAAAACGACAAGCTGAGTCTGCTATTTTAATTAACTCCCAGCAGCTTCTGAAATTTTGTTCATTTTTATTTTAGTTTTTTTTCCTAACCTGACCAGCTGTTTTGCAATTCAATAAAGAGTTTGGCACAATTGATTCGGAAAAATTCCGAGGTAAACGGAAAGGAAAACTAGCACCCCTCAGCTCATAATAAGAGCGGTCGGTGCAAAACTGTGATCATTAATATTAATCAGCGTGATACGGCTGAAGACGATGAACGTTGCCATGACGATTGCTCACGTGACATGGAGAATTACTCAACAGTGTAGAACGACCTACAGAAGAACAGAGGCCGCTCCTGGCTCCATAAGGGCCGGTACCCCACGTCCCATGAACTGATGGACGTAGCCTACGCATTCTGCATAATACGGTTGTGTCATGCGTTGTACAAACCAACGGAGAAAGGTAAACTAACACGCAAATCTGTATCAAAACGAACTAAATTTAAAACCCACCAAAGATGTGGTAACAATAAAGATGCTTTTAACAATTTGGCAGCGCAATGACTTCTTTGGTGTGGCCCCCATACTGTATAAAAGTGGCCACCCCAATGTCCCCCACTCAGCAAATCCTGGAGCCGCCCCTGTCGTCCAATGTGTGTATCTATGCGAGCCAGTAAGCATTTGTAACAGCTTCTTTCGTATCGGTGTTTCTAACCTTCTGCTGCTTTGTGGAGTTTTAATGTCAGTACCATGCTCAAATTCAAATACTGTTACAACAAATGTGTAAAGAGATTCTTTGATTACAACAAGTATGATAGTGCTACTGCCGTTTTTATGGAACTGAAACTGCCGACAGCTAATACAATGTTACATAATCATAGATTTTTGTTTAAAGCTTGTTGGAAGAATCATAGTAACTCTATTGTGTCTCTGATTTGGGATGTATATAGGCCTACACCATTGTCTTAACGTTTGTGAGTGTTCCTGTGTGTTGCTTTCATGTTTCTACGGACCCTCGTGGAGCTGATACAAATATTTAGATGAATGAATGAATGAATTATTTTAACTAAACTGACTCGTAATTTGTTTACCATTTCCGGTGACTCTGTGCCTTACTTATTTTGATATTTTCTTCCGTCGTTATTTGAAGAAAAGGAAAACTGCTGTTGTCCTATAATTCGTGTGTTGCAATGTCCGTAACAACAACAAACAATACTTGTAGTTCACTCAATACCACAGATGCAGAAAACGTTTTTACTCTTGTCGCGTTTTACGTTTTTAACCTCTTTTATTTTCCCAATGTTTTTAAAGTAAAAAGTTACATAAACAGCGTGCAAATATTAAGAAATTCCAACGAGAACATCCCAGAACAATAGCAATGAATACATTATTTTTTGACTTGCTGCCCTAGTGACATTTACAGATATTATTTCATTTTTAGGCCGCCCGAGTCCCGACAGGTATGTCGGAAAGCCTCGCACTTTTCTTTCTTTTTTATCAATCCACCGCGCTCAGCAGCTGCGCAGTAGATGGCCATCAAACGTATTCCGGAGGTTCGGTCGTAGGTGAAGCTTCAACAATTGGTCCAGCGATCTCGCCCAGCCCTCCCCTAATTTTCACAGGGGGGTCAAAAAGTGGGAAATTCGGCGTCGTTTTCAACATCACCCAACTTTGAGCCGCCCGCATTTGAAAATGCTGCAAGGTATTTGAACTATGAAACAAAAGTGCAACGCAGCGATGATCACCCTATGTCCTCGCCAAGTTTGGTGAAGTTGGGTCCACGCACCCCTGAGAACCGTTTGTCAGAAGTGCCAACCCCCTAAAATTGCACGGCGAAAACGTGCTAAATGGTCAGTAACTCACTTAAACTCAGCCGTGGATTATTCGATTTTTAAACACATGACATCCGTAGTGCTGTAAAAGTTCAAGATCAAGAGGTCAAAGGTCAAGGTCACAGCGTTACATAAAGTATCAGCATAACAAACGCTATAATTCAGGCACGGATAAGTTGTTGAAGGTGAAACTTGGTGAAAATTATCTCAGAGGCGAACGTAACACGTAACATATGTTCAAAGTCATTAGGTCAAATACTGAAATCGCAATAATTCCGCCGCGGATTGCTCGATTGCGTTCAAATGGAGTACAAAGTTTCATCACGTCACAGGCGATACACTGCAAGTGTTCAAGGTCAGAGGTCAAGGTTACGGCATAAAGTAATCAGCAGCAAAAAACGCTACAATATAGCAAGTGACTTCAAACTTGCCAAAGCCTAATAAACGTTTGATGGCGTCGTTATTAAAGCGGAAAAGGGCTGGCGTAGTGGCGTGGCTCGGGCGGCCTCAAGTTGCGATGCATTTGCAATTGCCACGTTTTCAAGTTAAAAATAAACTGACCTTAATGACGACTGCAGTAATTTGCTGTTGTTTCCGATCTTTCTTGGGCTTACGCGCGTCAGATAGCATGCATTCGGCAGCATAGGCCTAATGGTTTTATTCGCAACGTATACTAACTTTTTTGTTCTTGTCACGTTTTTTCTTTACTTTTTAAAAACGTTTTTGATTCTTTTTTGGACCTTTTCTACATCTACTCTCAACACACTATGACCGATGGCACATTGCAGTTATTGGCCAAGTGCTGCTAGTTACAGGTGACACAGAATCAGTGTTCGAGAATGCGTATTTTAGGTTTTTGCAGTAAAAAAACATGACTTTTTACGTTTTGTTTTGAAATGACGTATCAAAAAGTCGTGAAAAGTCATTAATATTTCCAAACAACAGGCTTTTGAAACTAAAATTGGCTGACGCTAACATTATTACATAAACGTATCAAGTTTGCTGAAAATATATCTTCTGTGTAATGGCTAAACTCCATTATGTTAATATCAAACAGTACAAATACAGAAGAGCAAATTCTTGCAAACACAAAGTGTCTTCTGCTGTGAAAGAAAAGGTGCTCATACATGTACATGTTTCCCATTAGACTTATATCAGCTGAGAAATGTCAGATAACAGAACATGTAGCATCAGCTTAAACTGCAATGTATGCAACAACTAAACTCCAATGAAGTTTTACCAAAGAGAATAAAAAAGAGTACATTGTACAACAATATATCAAGTTTATAAACATGTTGGCAAAAATAACTCAAAACTGAAAAAAAACAAAATATAGAATTTAATGCACAAGCTGATAAATCAGCAGCAGAAATTTGTTATAATGACGACGTTTTACCATTACTGCAGACGATTGCCGCAATGTAGAGAAACAGCCAGTGCAACAAAACAAGATTAAAGAACACTGTAGCAGCCAATTCCAATTTTACCTGAGTTAGCTGGTTGCCTGTTAAATGGCGTGAAGTGGATTTCAGGCAGGTAACCCCCCCCCTCCACGATGTCCAATCAACTGTGTAGACACCACGAAGGCAAACTCCTTAGTAAACAATTGGTATCAGAGCCAGCTGTATGGATGTCAGTCAATTAAGAGAAGTAACACCCATTGGTGAATCCAAACTATCCAGTTGTACTTACTCAGCACGGGTAGAGCCAAAGGGTGCACAACTCGGCAGGAAGCTAGGTGAAATCCAAACCAAATATACAGCCTGTAGAATGTAACAGAGAATGTATTCCTTGCAATTATACTGTAGCTACACACTGTAACAGATGTGAGCAAAACGCGAGCAGAGTTGGTCAACGCAGCCTGCGGGATTCGGAGGCCTCTGTTTATTGAATATATTCCAAATCTGTATGCATCCATTCCACGTCAACTACATTCAGTAAAAGCTGGAAAATATTTTTCTACAAAGTACTGAAGCTTTCAGGTAACAATAATTCGTTTTTGTATAGAAAAAGCATGTTTTTGTTGTTGAAGTTTTGTACGCTGCCGCCATTTACGACACTTTTGGCCATCCACTGTACTAAGGGTAAGAGTTTCTTAACTCTTAAGTGACATTCATGCCACTGGCTCTTAGTATTGACAATTATACACAGACCAACCGTGCACTACTAATACTACCAGCATAGGCACATGAGCTGTAAGGGACACAAGGCTAGGTAGACAAGATGGCACTCAAATATCACTAGACACTGCACAATGAGACAATGAGCCACAACCAACTCTTATAAATACATCGAAAACAACACCAAGAAACGCTCGGGTCAGAGCACAAATAAAATAATCATCGTAAAACTGTACATAATTCAGTAAATCAAGCTACAAATAAAAGATACAAAGATCCGAGTGCACAGCTCAATTATACATGCCTACACCAAGCACAGTAAACAATCATTACAGAGTGCCACAACAGTGACAACAGACTTACAGTGTGTTCAAATTCGACTTCATGCTGCTGCTTTCAAAACTGAAAGAAACAGGACCCCTTGGAATTTTGACCCTGGAAACTCTGGAAATCCCAAGGGATGCTGTTTCACCAGACATGTGACAGTGCCCTTCATGACCACTGAAAATGCCATCAAGGATGGTAAGGCAACAGTATTTGTTCCGAGGCACATTAAACAAAAATTTTCGCGAACAGTTTAATTTACCAATTTACCAAATAACAGACTGAGAGCACTCCATATCCAGTTAGTGTTGAGCCAATGACTGGAAAACGAAATTATTTATTTATCCAAATGCTAATGTAGAGATTACTCACAACGAAAAGCATATACTTGGAGGTCAACGCATTTCACTAAGTACACCAAACCATCCAGCGTTTATGCCACAAGAACGCATAATTTATGTATGAATTCAATTCATTAAGTATTCACATATTTCTTTACAAAAATCGCTTGCTGGGAGGCACAAGGTGTGCAGGCAGATCATTGGGCAGGTCATGGCCGTCTAACTTAATGCCAGTCAGATACATAGCAAGCGCAAACTCATCGGCATCAAGCATGCCATCGTGGTCCAAGTCTGACAGCTTCCACACTTTGCCAAGGATCGAGTTAGGGAGTCGTGACTTGACGAGCTCCGTCTTGGCCACGGCGCCAGTAATCTTGCCATCGACAGGACCGAGTCTGTCAAATATCTCGTCATACTTATAGCGATCTCGCGAGACTATCCACTCGTCAGCATGGTCACCTCGGCGGTCGACACCTTCACCTTTGCCAATACCAAACGGGCTGTCACTGTAGCCTTCAAATGCCCCACCCTGCAAACAACATGCATCGTCTTTACGCTGCATAACCAAGATCATTAACGATTACAAAAATTCACTATTTAACTTTACAAAAAATAATTAATTAATCCTTAATTCTGACTATTCCAAATAAACAACAAGCATTTACAAATAAGCTAAGGAAACTGTTTTTATTGTTGTGCAGCAGTCAACAGCTCTAACAACAAGACACAACTAGTGAGCATTTTCTCACGCAGTCTCTTAAACAAAACTAAACTGATGATGGTCTCTGGAGAAAGATATGCTCGCTGTTTACAATATAGTCCCGTCAAAAATTGGGAAAAAATTTGCATTTTGGGTGGAATGCGGTCAAAATGTAAAATTTTATTTTCATGACCCCCAAAAGGCACATCCTTGCATGAAACGACGTCATTTGACATACAGATCGTGCAAATCGGTGCAGGGGTCTTGGCTGTAGGCAAAAGGAAGAACCAAAAAAATAGCCAAGTCACTTGATGCACATTTTCGCATATTTGAGGGCAAAAGGGGGTAATCGTACCATGATGAAATTTTGCATAGGGGTAGAGGTCCCCGACATAATCCTCCATGCAAATTTAGGTGACGATCAGTTTGGGGGTTTTTGAGGGAGCGGGGGTTGAATTTCCCACTTTTCCATTGACTTCCGTTGTCATCCTTAAAACACTCTGGCACTACCATGCCAGTGTGTGATCCAGCTGAGTCATTCACTTTGTAGTGATTTCTTAATGACATAACATTTAGTCACTATTTTTTTTAAACAATTAATGGCATCATTAATTATTAATTCGCCCACCCTTAAATGTAACAAACTGTCAAATTATACAATACATCACTGCAAAATGAGCTATAACAATGAAAACAGGTTCTGAGAGATTCCAAAATACCAGAGCTGTCAAACACTCACACGGCAAAGACTTTTACACCAGCTACGAAAAATTGGACAACTACTTTATTAAAAACATTAAAAACTGTCAAATTTCATTTTTATAATATTTCACAAAAACAGTCAATAAATGCCAAACAATTTGTTGCTTATCAAATAACAACCTGAACAACTAAATACTTTGAGAGAAAACAAACTCTATTACACTATCACCAAAGCACATTTAATGACAAAGTGCACCAATAATCATGAATCTGTGCAGCTTTACTGTAACGGAGGTGGGCAAGTAACAAAACCTTAACAATGGCTGTCTCAGTTTGTTGTTCTGCTTCCTTCGGAATCATCGTCATCAACCGAGCAATGTCGTCAGCCAACATGCGGTCGACGTTTTCCAACAATTTCGGTTTCATCGCTGGGAATTTGCTAAAGTCATGATGCTGAAGCTGTTCCTGCATGCGCTGAAGATTGGGGAAGTCTCCGGCCGAGATCTGGTGTTGCTGCTGTAGACTCGCAAAGATATTAGCCAAGCCGTTCACCAACTCCTTCTTTTTCGTGTCTTTACCAAACATGGACGGCATTTCTTTCCTGAGATGACTTACGATGTAAGCATGCACCTGACAGCACAGTGCATAAACAGACGAGTTGAGCTGGCTTTAACAGTTTCATGGCAAATCTTCCGAATCGGTACAGTACGTTATGCTGAAGGCCTGTGATGCATGCCAGTTATAGCGCACTGTACCGATTCAGAAGACTTTCCAGTTTCATCACTTCATTACTTAAATCTGATAATAAGCTTTCCTCAACAGGGGCATATGCAGATTTTTGATTGGAGGGGCAACTCGGCGCCTGGACAAAGGCAACAGATTCGAAACGCCGAACCCCATACCGACCCATTGGCTTTTTTGGATATTAATTTTTATATAACACTGTGTCAACTCGGTATTAATTACTATCTACAGTTACTATTGGCACTCAACTACTACAGAAGCAGCATACCACAGAATAGATAATTCAGTATATTGCGACAATTAGTAAGTAAGTAAGTAAGTAAATTTGTAGAGCACATCGTCCAAAAAGCTCTAATGCGCTATGTACACAAGTAAGATAAAAATAAAAACGTCTTCAGTGAACGCTTGAAGGAGTCTCTGCTGATGGCCGGATCTCTCAGATTGTCTGGTAACCAGTTACATATCGCAGGGCCGGCCACATAAAAAGCCCGCCGACCATAACTGCTGAGATGATGGCGAGGCACGACGAGAAGACCTCGGCTGGCAGAGCAAAGATGTTGTCTGGAGGCGACACTGGAGACAAACTGATACTGTGCTAATGAGCTGCATCCTAAGAGATAATGAAGTTATGAACGATTACTGTAACATCGAAAAAATGTTTCCAGTCGATGAGCGTATGGGCATCAGGCACCATTACTATTGGTACCATAGTAACCGTTATTTGTGTCCACTGGGGGCATGGCCCGCTGCCCCTCTAAATGCACCCTTGATTATTAAACAATATATGCCGTGCCAGAGCAATGGCTAGAAAGTCATCCATCCAGGATCATAAGCTAGCATGAGTGACTTGTCCGAACCCGCTCTTCTTGCGATCCAATATATTCAGTCAGCAGACATGTGGCATCAATCGGTTTATATGCAAATTGATTATCAAAAGTTAACCAGCAACCAGGCAGGGCATCAACAGGTTTTGTGTCTGCAAACACATAATAAGACGTACTGGACCAACTTCAGCAGTCGCAGAATACTGCCGAGTAGAAGCTGGCAATAAAAAAAATATATTAAACCTCATCAAAACAAAGCTTCAAAAAACATTGGTACTAGGAGTCATTAAGTTATGGATCTGAAAGTTGGTGTGAATGAAAACAAGAAAATTAACAGTTTTGTCAACAGCTGCAGTTTCCAAGAGACAAGATTAGGAATGACGTAACATGGTATCACATGTAGCAAGAACACTACTTGCATTTTAAAAGTTTGCATGTGACATTACCATCGAGCATATTAAAAATGATAAAATATCGCAATTTAAACAACAAAAACAGAAGACCTTGGCAAGGCGAGCTCTCTTGATAAGGTCGTTGAGTTTGCGTAGGATGGCGTTGCGCGGCAGACTCTGTATGTCGGCAAACAAGTCCTGAGACTCCAACTCAAAGAGATGGCGATTCATGTCGTAGTGCAGCGGGTGATCCCAGAATGAGCCGATGTACACACGGGCCACCTGGTACATCATCATCATCATCATCATCATCATCATCAGCAGCAGCAGCAGCAGCAGTATCATCACTACCACCATCACTACCATCGTCATCGTCATCATCACTACATAGAAAGTCTGCCAAAATTATCCAGTAAGCCTCCATGTTAGAAAAATCACAAAAATTTTATGGACAAAATTCACACACCACAGCTACAATGAGCAGATCATGATAAAAGCATTTTGTGACGGTGATCAAACAAGAATATTTGTTTTTTTTTCGACTTCACTAAAAGAACATCGATGCCCTGCCACTGATACCACAGACACCACCACCAACACTATTGTTGATTTTAACGACTTATTTTTCTATGCTACTGATAATCAGGAGAGATCCTCAGTCTCCAGAAGGTCTCTCCATGGACACCCTGCGATGAGCAAGATTTTTGCCTTTATTACTTCAACATAATAGACTGGAAATAAAAAATAGCACCTGGTATGCAAAAATACCACTGCTAATATTCATTAATAACAACACTGCACTAACACGTGACTCACTGTTCATTTTTTTTCTTTGTTCTGTGATCTAGAACTTTTGACCTCATGTTAGGTTAATATAAATTCTTTAACTACCTAACTAACTAACTAACACCAATATTGTTTCCGCTGTTACGTACCTCAGGCGTGTTGAAGACTTTGCCAAGTGACCACATGAGTGCTCCATAGACCCTCATTAGCTGCTGGTGGTCCACCATGTCAGCCTTGTTCAACACAATCCTGATCTTCTCATCATAGCCTCGCATTGCATGTATTGTACGCCTGAACTCATCTGATATGTCCAGCTTGTGAGCGTCAAACAGCAGAATGATTCTATCCACACGCTCGGCCATCCACGCCACCACCGCTGTGAAATCATACCTGACAGAACGGTGACAACGATTAACTTACCGTAAATTTCTGCACATAAGTGTAGAGGTTTTGGGCAGTTTTTCATCTCACAAGTTGGGGCTCAATGTATGTTCAGGTCTGCAAATTTGCAATCAATGATTGCCATCATAGTCTATGCCAACTGATCAGGACATCAACACAGCATAGAAGTGGTCCTTAAGTAACAGCAAGTGCATTTCGGCAGGCTACCATCCACATCTCGGTGCAGTCAGCCAAGTGAGCTATAGAGAGCAGACAGCTGTAGTTAGTGAGCAGTCGTACTGGTCTATTAAACTTGACACATCCTGATATTTTGACGAACAGTTTCGGCTCTGACCAAATGAGCAAAAATAAAAAGAAGCATAACTCCCAAGTTTAGGGGCTAATATCTAATGCCATGTGATTCTGAGACATACACAAACATGTTAATCCATCCAACAATCTGGTCACAAATACATACGTAACCAACCAACTAATCATATGGTTCATGCCTATAAAAACAATAGCAAATGATTTCCCAGTAGTATGCACAATTGTTATCACATTCTATGTGCACAACAGAGAATAAGAAACAGCTGTGAATTTCTAACGGCTTGTGAGTGTTTTGTGCAATTTATTAACTGACCACAATTCTTGTTCTGCACTTACCTACATCTATTCACAACTATATGACTACACAGTGTGCTAGGGTAACGACATACCCGCGATCGACTCGCTGTTTCTCGCCAGACAGAATACCAGGAGTGTCTATGATCGAGATACTATCCAGCACAGTGTTCTTGACCTGTGAGCACTGAAACCGATTCAGAAACGCGTTGCCAAACTTGGACAGCGGACGAAATGGCTTCTTTCGATCGACGACGAGTGCATTTCCGGGTATTACGGTCTCCTGATCTCCGTACATCACTGCTATGAACCGATCGGTCGTTGGCTCCGGACCGATACGCAGTCCGGGAAAATCCTGCTCGAGCAGATAACGGATGAATGTTGTTTTTCCTGTGGAATACTGACCAATGAGCAGAACCATTGGCTTGGCATCAAAGTCCGGCTCATCAAGTGGTGGTGAATGGAAATCATGGAACTTGTAATACTCTTCCAATGGCAACAGTTTCTGACAACATGTACACAAAACACTACAACTTTCACATCACATTAGGGTTTTCACATCCATTGAGTGTAGCAAACAATTCAACTGGCTACTCAAAAAATGAACACTTGCATGGCATGAACTTATATGGGAATGCAATATGGGGATGCATGATATTAACAAAGAGATATTTTTAAAACTGGTGACAGTGGTAGAAGAGAACATGACCGAAAACTGTTGAAAAACAGATTTAAACTTGATGTAAGAAATTTGCATTCAGTAAGAGAGTTTTAATGATTGCAATTCGTTATCGTCACAACGTGTAAATTGCTGTGTAGTGAAGCATCTTTCAGTTGAACTGGAACCTGAAACTGTTAAATTATGTTAGTTGCGCGTCATTTGAAATAGTATGCATTATATGGCATCTTAAGCCTATGCTTGCTCATGCCAGCTGTGTCTTCAACAATGAAAATTA
>Ga0049105_1000712_pt1 | contig 12626 bp, 7 predicted proteins | sample WorMetvaBAHAMAS1_FD_61260 | JGI IMG/M metagenome (GOLD analysis project Ga0049105, IMG submission 61260) | Worm MetaG Olavius vacuus BAHAMAS.1 | ecosystem: Host-associated > Annelida > Digestive system > Unclassified | place: Germany: Marburg | collected 2013-04-09
GGAACTCACTCAAACCTAACCTCCGCTCCATCGATTCTTCTGCATCCTTCAAATCTCAGTTAAAGACCACACTTTTCCTTTCGGCCTATGGTAGCACTTAGTACGGCTCAGAGTCATCCAACGCTTCTGATTCTATTTCTCGACTATAGCGCTCTATAAATTTTTATGTATGTATGTATGAACTGTTCTTGACATCGAGCCACAGTATCACTTGAGTAATGTGCCTTCGTTCTTATTATATACAGTTCACTGCAAATGTTTATTGTGTTATATTGTATTCTATCCTGTTATACTGCTATCTTAATGGTACTTAGCTGAGTGCATCTTTTAAACGACCTTTAAGAATCCTTGAAGAAGTTCCTGGATTTCAACCTAGATGCAGATGAAATGACTTCCGTACTTTAATCATTTCTTTTTGGTCCAAAGATACATCTCTGTTAGAATTATCATGAAGATGCGATCAGTAGTTTTACGTGCATTTGCTAAGGGACAAACCGAAAAATGCCTCGTGAGACACAACCTCGTTGACGAAGCAGAGAGGTGTATGAAGTGTGTGATCTCAATATGTATATGCGCAGTGAGTCTATACTCGTGTGTATCGATTATGCAAATAACACTGTCAGTCAAAGTGTGCCAGCCAATCGCAGCCTTGATAGTGTATATCATTGTGAACTCCAAAGAATCGATAAAACGTTATTTTATCCCCTTTCTCGACACTATTTTCTCACTTTTGGTTCACGTAGAGTTGTGAAGCTTTTACACAGCAAATGTATTATATCAAACTACCGAAATATGTCAAATTTTATATTATACGTGACTACGTGTACTAGAATAGGCTGTGTAAATAGAGTTCACAGCCCTGTGGAATGTCTCGGGATTGCTAAACCACCAGGGAGTTGTATGAGAGTGTGTGTGTGTGTGTAGCCGACAAGGACACCACGGCGATCACGGACTGCAGCTCGCAGCAAGTGGCGTCAAGCAGATGAAGACTACTCGGTATCTACATCTACTGTCGTACTAAGTTAACATCTGTCTCTCGGGCCTTTCTTGTACTTTGTGCAAAGTTAGCCTGTACACTTCCTGTATGTAGAACAGCTTCGAACCCAAGTCACAGTTTTGTGTGACTGCTTTGTGCTACTTCCTTTCTGTATTACATGTAGTGCTACCAAAGTGTTCATTGTTGGAGTTTTGGTGTCTCTGGGCCGAGTTTGAGACAACACACAAGGTTTCTTGACTGTTGGAACTCAAAAGTATGCTGCAGTCACTTCCTCTTTGCTGAGCAGCTTTTGTGATACGTGTTGTCACTCACTTTCTGCCAACAGAAAAGCATAAGGTCATATGTTAGTGTCTTGACATCTGAAGTTCTGAGTGCCTCCTGATGTTCGTAACAGTGGAAAAACTCTGACCCAACCGATTTCATACTGTGTCTGTATTTTATACAAGTTGTGTCATAAGTAAGTAAGAAGATTTCTAGTCAGCGCCCTTAACGTTCAGACACAGGCTGCCCTGGCCCAACTAACTAAACAAACGTTTTCAACGATTGTTTGAATTGCCCAAAGGTGATGTCCGGTTGCCGAAGCTGTTCACACCGACAACAGTGTTCCACAGCGTTGGCAAGGCAGTGTAATCCGTTGTCTGTTAGTGGATCAGTATCTGTCATGCCACATGGTGGCGGTATAGTCTGATGGCCGTGGTGAACACAGTGCAGCTGTTATGTGTTGCGACGACACTGAATACAGTCGGTGTATGTCTTGCGGTGTTGAATACTTGGTGGTTGTGGCGTAGGACGAGGACACGGCTGACGACATTGAGCACGAGAACATCTGTACAATGTGCGGTGAGGAAGGTGAACTGGTCGAGTGTTCATCGTGTCCATCGTCGTTCCATCTCGAATGCCATGACCCGCCGCTGCGACACATTCCCAGGTTTGTGGCACCATTCTTTAGCATTATCACTCTGTTAGTGTGTGACAAATTATCAGTTAGTGAAAACGAAGATTTCTGCATAGACAGGTCAATCGATAATTTGTTACATCTGCTCAGTCACTGCATTCATTCCGGCGACATCTCAAAACATTCTTGTTTCAGCGATCTTTTCCGGACGTCATCATGACACTCTAGTGGACCTAGCAGTAGTTCTTTTCTATTAAGGCCACTATTAGATTATGGGTTAATGCTGTTGGTTATAATTCTGTTACTCATGCTCCATTGCAACGTATTTCCAGGTTTGTCATTTAATTTTGCTCATTGTAATTTGTCCTGTAAGATATCATAAAACTTTACATTAGTTTAGTTGGTCATGTCAATGTCACATGATGTCTTGTGCCAAACTGAGATTTATGATGCTTTCTGACTGTTCACATTCATTGTAAATGCATTTCACGTAGTTAATGCACAGAATAGAATGTAGGAAGTTGGATGCATTTAGATTCATGGATGAGGCAGTTGTCGGTGTGACGTGTCATCGGCAGCGAAGAAGTCTGTTGCCCGTGTAGACTTATCTCTGAAGTGATGTATTATATGTCCACTTGACAGTGTTAGACTGTGCTCACTTCTCACGGTGTTATCAGTAAGATAGATAGATTGAGCAAGGTTTAACTTCCCACCAAACACATTATAGGTGTATCGGGGATTGGTTTTTACGGGTCAAATGACCCAACCAACAGTGTCAAAGCACTGAAGGAAGACAGCATCCTAAGGATTAGACTTTAGTCCCATCAGGTCCACCCCACCGTGCTCACAGTAATACAACAACTATGCAGTTTAAACCACAACACACAAAATACACACAGATAAACACAAATAAATCTACACACAGTGAAATGAGCCCAGTGTGACAAAACCCAATCCAGAGAACTGTAAGAACTGCTCATCTAAGTGTGCTTTTGACTGTGCACAGAACAGTTCTGATAATCTTCGCTCTTACCTCCAGACAAACATCATAGCTCGGATGTTGTCAGTAAGGTGATGCCTGAGTGGTGCAGTGAATGTTTATCTACAGCGGTGGAGTGGCGGTGAGTACTTCTTGTGCAACAGATTTGTGTATGTGAAATGTGGTGAACGCTGGTGCTGTTGTGTTGTGTTTAAAGGCAAAACACATGGAAATGTGTACAGTGCCGGACTGGTATACGCATTCGCAAGTCTCGTCGTCACGCCGACCGACGTAAGTGCCAAGCAGTCGGCTTGTGACAAATCCACATCAGTTGAATGTGACAACAGATGTGTACTTGCCACATCGACAAAGTCAACCAAAGTTATCAAACAACCGTGTGAAACTACTAAGCATGCAATAGTACTGCATTAGCCACTGATTCTATTAGTCATACACGTGACATATCTGTCAGAGAATAATAATGACAGCTTGAGTTACAGTGAGAGCCACATATAGTGTCAAGTCACTCAGTAATTATACTGCATCAGTGCAGACTTTAATGCCATACAGTTAAACACTGTGTATACCGCAGGTTTGAATTAGATGAGAACGAGGCTGGAATAATGTTCATATTTGGACAGCATTCGTCACATCTGTAACTTGGGCTGTTTGAATGTGTGTGCTATATTGTGGCAACTGATCGCTTGCTAAAATTACTAATACTTTGTCATGGCCCTAGCATGTCGGACTTCTAGCTGAGATGACGTGAAAAATCACATAAAGTTCGGGAACTTTTTCCCAATCATAAAGTTTGTATAATTCGCATGGAACAACCTTGCTACTTCCCGTACCTGTTTGAGGTGATTGCTGGCTATCTGATGACATCAACTCACAGCCAACAAATAATGCTGTCAGTCTGTTCTGTCCTACTATACTACTGGCTTTTGAGGTACTTGTGACGGTAAATTTCACAAAATTTAAATGCTGATGGCTTGTTGTGTGTGGAATTGAAATAATATTTAGTCACTTTGTCTGGAAATGCCACAATAGCAACATGTGATTGACTGCAGAGAGGAAGCGATATGTCGACAGTGAAGATGATGGCGATGACGACAGCGTCGTGGTGAGACCGGCAAAAAGGTCTTCACGGACGACGAGCAAACAGAAGGAGACTCTGGTCAGAGAGCAGCGTGCATCACGGTCGAGACAGATCACTGAGGACGAAGCAAGTCTTTCTACAACGGCTGATGAGAAGGACGCTGGTCGCAGTGCTGGTAGAAAGACTGGACGGTTGAGCTCGTCAAAAGAAAACCACTGTGTCAGTGAAGACAAACAGGTGCTCCTGCTGTTTGTTGCCAAAAGTGATAATAATAATAATAATAATAATAACAGCAGTTGTATAGCGCTATACAGTCCGAAGATACAGAGTCGCTGGTGGCATCAGGTTAAGACTGTCTGAACAGATGGGTCTTGAGGTGTCGTTTGAAGGTGTCCACAGTACGGCAGGATCTGGCGACGGATGGTAGTGAGTTCCAAGTGTGCGGAGCCGTGAGTAAATCATTTGACAGTTCTGTTAGTTGTTATGTTGTACAGATCGTTGACTGTTGTGGGTGGTCTGTCTGCTGTGGTCTCTTGCTGGACTTATAGCCGTGATGCTGATGTAACCATTTGATTCTTTCACATATTTTACTTGTTATGGCAACTGTCAGGCCCGAGGGTTTAGTTATAAAGTGGTTAATTCTTGGCATATATCGTAGTTGTTCCATCTTGTCATTAAGAAGACCAGTCAGGAGTTCAGCAGTTTGCATGGTTTATTGGTTGGAAATGTAGTATTTCTAGATGTGGTTGCGCATAAGTCTACCAAATGTTGTGTTTGGCATTCCAAGCGCTGCATTTAGATATGTCTGTTACATATATTGAATGCTGTAGTTAACATGCAGGTCCACAGTTCAGTAAACATATTGTCTCCAAAATGACCCACCGTGTTGTCGACTGTGATGTAGAATCTCAGTAACTCCTCGCATTGGATAACTGTGACATATCAGTGTAATTGTAAGTAATCGATGCAGTTAGCGAGCCATTACGTGAGTGTCTTGAATGATGAATGTGATGATTGACAGACAATACTGGAGGTGATCAGTAAGCTGTGTAAACATCGACAGAGCTGGCCGTTCCTGGAGCCTGTAGATGCCGATTCGGTTTGTACTTCGATGGCTGTCGTATTATTGTGGCTGTAAATGTTGGGATGATCATGACATTGTATGTATATCATATCTGCTAAACGTGCTGTTATTGTTACATGCTACGTACTGTTGTATACTACTGCTGGCATTTAGTGTCACTGGTAACGGTTAAAAAATCTGTGTTAACTTTTGAAGAATGTAATGATTACGTAATTCTTGTTTTGGATTAAAAACTGAGCGCTGCAAAATTGGCCAAAAAATCCGTTAATTGTAGATCAGTTAATAGTCGGCGGCTTTAAGTCCGTACAGAGTACTCATGGTTGTTGCACTCCACTCAGCCACTTCATGGTGTTTCTAGCAATTTGTGACCTTAATCAACATTTAGCAAGTAATTTTTGACCACCCGCAAAGCGGCGTGGTGTATATAATTTCAGTTGTGTCCGTCCGTCTGTCTGTCAGATGATAACTTCGAAAGCCTTAAAGTAGGAAGTTTATATTTGCACATCCTGTGTTATCTCCAGGGAATTTGGGTTAAGTTTGCATATGAAGGTCATCGGGTCAAGGTCAAGGTTACAGGAGCAAAAAAGTAAAAAAATCCTTGTCTGCAATGTCAAACTTCGATCGCCCATAACTCCGGTTCTATAACCGACAGAGCCATGAGCCATGAGGTTTACATATATCATGGGGTTTTCTGATATGACAGATTGAATGGTGTGACTGCCATCCTTGTCATGTGACCGGAAGTGACCACATATAACTAATTGCACGCATTCACGGGTGTTCAGCCTTAGATTAGAAGACAGTCTTGTTTATTTGTTAAGTTTTGTAACGATTAATCGCGATATTAGGCTAATTGCTAGTTTGCCGCTTGTGTTCTCTCATAACCACGTATTGTACACCAGTGCTGTGCTATAGAGGTGTGTGCAACACTGTACTGTTGATTGTTTATTGTATGCAGTACCGTACTGCTGCGGCATAGACGAGGTTACTGATGCTGATGTGTTGGTGCTGCTAGGTACCAGATTATTACACCATTGTGAAGAAGCCAATTGACCTGGCAACAATGGAAGTCCGTTGTGTGTCCGACCTGTACACAACGCCACAGAAGTTTGTCGACGACTTTGCGCTGATGATGAATAATGCCGTACAGTACAATACTGTGAGCATTTTTTGGCTTTTTTTCTCCTTATTGTGTTGAATTTCAAAATATTGTTTCAGATTTAAAAACAGTTTGTAACTGATGAGAGATTACAGCCAGTTTGTTAAAGCTCGTTAATAATGCTGTAGCCTGTAGCAATCAGTCTTCCACCCGTTGTCACTTCAGCCGGCTCACTCCTGTCTTTCAAAAGACAACTGAAAACTTTTCTTTTCCAGAACTCATTTCCTTAGCTTTAGTTCTGTTTTAGTTGTGTACAGTGTCCTTGAAGCGTTTTCGCTCAACGCCACGTTAATCTTTACGTTTAATAATAATAAACAGCATTGTTGCAGCCATTTACATTGTTTAGCTTCAATATTTCGGCCTGCGGCTTTGTGCTAGTGGGCCTAAAAATAAAATAAATAATAAATAATAATAATAATAATAATAATAATAATGCTGTGTGTGCAAACAGGAGGATTCGCCTGTGTGTAAGTGTATCGTACCACTGGAGAAGTATTTCGAAATGACCATCGCTAGGTATCTACCCAGCTGCAAATACCGCCGCCGAGTGCGGTCTTCAATCTGATTCTGTCGTGACCCGGTGTATCGGTCTGGTCGTCTAACGGCTGCTGCTTCAGACTGTTGACATGTGGCAGTCCACGTTACTGGCCTGTACTATAGTGCACTGTGACGTATTTGTATGTCTTGTTGGTTGTCTGACTGATTGTTGTCTAATCTCTCATTTCTAGGTTATAATGTGGTATGTGAACAAGTAACTACCGTGCAGCCTGTGGTTGAAGCTGTCTTAACTTACAACATACGAGCTGCAATGGGTCTCACTAAAAATTAACTACTTCAACAGTACAGTGTGAGCCCAAGACATATGCTTGAGGGCGCAGCATTTGCTATAGTGCAACAGCTACCACTTTTTCCAGTAATAAAATGATTCAAAATGTGACGGTTAATTTATATCTAGGTCAGGACCGTAGCTCATTGTATGTCGGAGTTTTAAATATTGTCACGTTGGTAAATCTGTAACAAAGTACGTAATCTTGGTTTGTTTTTGTTATTGCATGACCATTCTGCTATTGAGACAGTGACTTCTGGTCATGGTTGTCAGTGTTAATATGTTCACCTAGGAAAGAATGCGTCTTGTGAGTTGCCCTACAGTCTGTGTTTTGTTGTAGGAAAAGCGTAGTCATGTTGTCATTTAATTAGTTCGATGCTGTCAGCTCTGCTATATCTGTGTAGCTCCAGTTAAATACTGTGTGTATTAATCATCCACTAATTTCATGGCAACACAAGTCTCAAACAAAACTTCAGAGCCGCAGTAAATGTCACGTATTAGGCTAGTGTCAGTGCTGCCGTTGCGGCTAGTGTGCGTTGTCGTGTGATCTGCGAAACAGTTACGTCTTCAACGCACGCTTCAAAGTCTGCAGTGATGGCAGTGACGTGATCGTTCGTGGTAGCATGTTCCAGACTCTCGCAGCGGCAAAGGGGAAGTGCCAATGGTCTTGTGCAACGACCGTGGAATGTGCAACAGCACTGTCGATGAAGATCACAGGAGTCCACACGACTCAATGTCAGCAACCCGTTGTAGCTCACTGGCGAGGTAGCATGGTGCTGTGCCGTTAATGCAACGATAAACTAAAACGGCAAGGCAGAAGTCGATCCGCTCTGGAACGCGCAGCCAGTGGAGCTCTTGAAGAAGAGGAGACACATGCTCACTCCTTGCCGAGTACACTAGCTGGGCGGCGGAATTCATGACGGACTGTAGTCGGTTGAGTTGCAGTGCAGGCAAACCAGCCAGTGTCGAGCAACCATAGTCCAATCGCATCAGCACCAGAGATGCGACTGGAGGACTGGTCTAGTGACAGACCGACGGATGCTTCTGATTTGACAGAGGACTGCAAAACAAGCTGACAGTCCTGGAAATATTCGTTGGCATCGATAAATCGAACGATGCGAACGCATATTTAGTCATTAATATCATTAATTCCCAGAAATACTGCATCTGTTAATAGCTGCAGCTGTTTGACTGTGACTGTGTTGCTTACTTGCGGCATCTCTGTCAGCCAGGTAACGGCGTTCAGATTGTAGCAGTCCGTCGTCAGCAAGTTCAGTCAATAGACTTAACTTTGCAATGTGGGTGACGAGGGGTCATTGTGTTTGTGTTTGGCTGCTGACAGTTCAGCATCAAGTTGGAGGATGCAACTGGTAAGGCTTGGCTTGTGGTGATGTGACTGGTGTCTGAGGAGATTATGTCTGTGGGTGGCATCTTTAGTTTTGCTGCAAGCAATGAAACTGAGAGGTTCATTGGGGAGCTGTGTGGTGTGACAGTTGCCTACAGACTGTACAGTGTACAGTGTGTGTACTCTTGACTGCTTGCTGAGCTTCACTGTTGAGCTATTGTAGTCGGTTCTTGTCTGTTGTCTGCGATGACGGCAGTATCTTGACTGTTGCAGCTGCTAGCATTCTTGCTATTGTTAGTGTTAGCAGCAATGTAGTGTGGCACGGAGCATGTCAATAGTTCTGCTGGCTCGTGAAAATGTACATGTTCTGAAAGGTCATGAGGAGTGTGCATGCAGGTCGTTGAAACAATATGTGAGCAGTACCACATGCTCAGTACCGTCTCTTGTATGAAAGTTATACAGGGTTCCCACGCTCCTGGAAAGTCCTGGATTTTTTGGGTACAATTTCCAGGTCCTGGAAAGTCCTGGAAAATGGGTTTGGTCCTAGAAAGTCCTGGAAATTTGAGTGCAAGGTCCTGGAAAGTCCTGGAATTTTCTAGGCTATGATAATGATGTGGGAGGTGGACAAAATGACGCAGGTGCAGATGCCGAAATTGCTGTTTGTCTCTATATTTAAACATCACTGGCATACGACAGGGTCCTGGAAAAATGCTTCTGGGGTCCTGGAAAGTCCTGGAAATTTTCTAACCAAGACAGTGGGAACCCTTGTTATAGCATTCTGTAGTGTTATACCAGTAATCTACTGGGACAAAAATTTTAATATTAAATTTCAATAATGATTGCTGATTTGACTGAAATGCTTAGCGAACCTCTGCTTTGCTAAAATTTCAAGCATTTAAATACAATAATATTAATATAGTGTTCTGCATTGCGCTGATGATTATAAGTATACAGGACAGCTTGTCAATAAAACCTGTTTGTTGGCTCTGCACTACTGGTGCGCCGTTTGTTGAATTAAGGAAAATTTTAACTCGTAAAATTTTAAATGGTTAATTGAATGATTAATATTAATTTATAGTATTATTTGCATTAATGGCTGTGGTGAGTGTTATCTGTGTAATAACTGTCGGCGTCGTTGTGGGTTACTGAAAGTCTGCTGGCTGCTCGTACCATTAATGGAACTGAGTTCTGTTTATTTGAGTCTGTCGAGTAATATATTGTTGTGTTGAGTCTGTGTTGGTCATGTATGTTCTGTGTGTGTAGATATAGTAGATGTGAGATTGACTGATTGATTGATGGCTCGTGGCTTTGATGTGCAGCAATCATGAGATGTTGACGCTAAAGAGCTGGGCCCCAATTCACAGATATGTCCTAAGATTTATCACAGGCTATATCATAAGATTATCTTGAGACAAAAGTTATGATGTCGTAACATCTTACTACATCATAACTTTTGTCTTAAGATGATCTTATGACATATCTTAGGATAAACCTGAAGACAGATAAGCCTATCTGAGAATCCAAATTGGGCCCAGTTGTCTTAAGACATCTGAAAGGTGATCGTAAGATGTCGTCTGAAGATAGGTCTTAAGACTGTCGTAAATGTCTGTGTATTCACCAGATTGTCGTAAGTCCGAAAATTGTCTTAAGATAGTCCTAAGATCATCTGTGAATTTGGGCCGTGGAGCACAAGATGGCTTTTGTATGTTTCACTGGAGACAACATTAGTATCTGACTGTGACTGCCTGGCATTATGTACTCTACAGAGGACCAAGCTGTTTCGTGTTTGAATGTTGTACAAAGGCACCAGTAGATTTGCCTTTATTTGGCTAGGTGTTTATGCTGTCATTGTTGCTCTGCTGTTAGGAGCTGGAAATGACTCGAATGTGGTTGGATAATTTCAGGGTGTGGAGCCAGTCAGTAGCTGGGCTGACTAAACCAGGTACAGAACTCAACAGGATATTTTCTGTGAAGTTATATGTATTAACGCATTATCTATTTCTGAATTATCTGCAACTCGGTGTAATGTTCATCATACTTGTTCCATTACGTACATGTTTCTGATCGTTTACAGACGGTTCTTCTATGTTGTGGTTTATTTGTCGTCTGTTTTCATAAAGTTTTTTGCTGTCTGTGTACATAGTGTCACAGTGACCCTCACAGTTAGTAGAAGAATAACATCGCACTAAACCAGTTTTTCATTACTGCGTTGTTGCAACCTGTAAATTACAGAAAAAAACTGCATGTTTGTTGAATGTGAGTTACATGCATCTTGCTGAACAAAGCTGTGAATGTAGCTCGACATCTTTTGTAGCATCTACACTGTGGGGCAAAAAAAACTGCACCACTCTGCAATAACTTTGTCAAAACGATTTACGGTGAAATGATTCTTGGTACATATGTAGTCCAATAAATTTAGAACAAAACTACGTCAGAATCGTCAGTCTTTCTTGAAGCAAGTCTTTACAGTGCTTTGTGAAACGCAGCATGTGTGCACGTTTGTTACCAACGTCACGTTAGCTTAAATGTTATCATTATTGTCTCAGACATTTAAATGCAACATCATATAAAGTATGAGAAGACATAGCGCAATAGTTAAACATCATGTGGCTCGTTAACTATCATATTTTGCATTTTTAAGCAGATAAGATGCCACACATCATGTGCTATGAAGCTTGGCATCTTGTGACAGCTTGACAGTTGTGTACGCATGGTGTGCTGGCATGCTGTCCTGTTAACGCCGCAGCTTCTGAAGCACATAATACAGATTTATCAACTTTCAGCTCTCTTCTGCTAATTGTTTAATTTTAGCAGATTCTATCTAAAAAGTTTTTAAAAATTAATCTTTCTGACTTAAAACCATGACAAATGTGTCATCAGTGTATTCCTTTTCATCTGCTAACAAGTGAACTAAACAAATATTAAGCTGGTTCCCTGTTTTCCGTTTTATGAAGAATGTGAAGTAGTTTTTTTGCCCCACGTGATAGTTACTGGTTGGAGTTATTTTGTCAGGTTTGTAATTGCATTGATTATAACACATTTCATTGTATTACTAGAAATACATTCTGTGGAACGTGGTATCTGCCCCATAGCCAATTCCACAATGAACGAACTGTTCCTATAATTATGGCCGGATGCATTGCACATGCACAAATCGTCCACATTTCCACTTCCGGTCTCATCACCATCGTGTTCCTCAACCCCCGATTTCTTTAATGGCACGACGATTTTGGCGGATTACTTAATATTTGCATGGATTTTTAGGACCTCTTGGCCTAAAATGGAGGTTTTGGGGACAAAATAGGGGAAGGGGTGGTGCGATAGTCACCGCCAACGAACTCGTTTTTGCTTTTGGGGTTCTTACGTCTGTGCGAAGTTTTGGTGAAAATCGATCAAGAAATGTGACCGTGAGAGTGCCCACAGACTGACATGCAAACCGATTTTAATTATCCGTGCCATACTATTATGCTACAGCTATGGGACGTAATAAAAATGTAAATATTACGTTGTTGAATTGAACAGCTGATAGATTTACACCTGCTAACGATTTTCACTGCTGTCAGTTAAGACTTGTATTTCTGCACATTGCTGAAAGCAGCAGACTGATGGAACAATGGAACATGTCGGTAATTGTGGAGTGAGACTGGCTGTAATCTTAAAATTTTGTACAAGCATGCTGTTGTTGTTGATTTTGAAATACTGCTGTATACATATATTAATGGTTATGGTAATTTGGCTTGCAGTCTGCACATTATAGGCAAAGCACAACATGACTTGTGTCAACAGCACTGTTAACTTTGGCCAAGTTTGTGGCGTTTATGGTTTTTGCTTGATACTTCATTTGTGAACTTAATGAGCTAAATGGGAATATATTGATCCAGTATTTCGGTCGCGTCCGTCTGTCTGTCTGTATTTTTACCGCGCTGCATGGAATGCAGACGCGGTCGAGCAATAAGAATTCTGTCTGTCCGTCTGTCTGTCGGTCCGTCTGTCTGTCCGTCACACGCGTGAATTGTGACAAAACGGTAGAAAGATCTGTCCAGATTTATATACCATATGACAGAACATTTAGCCTAGTTTTCTGAGAAGAAGAATGGTTGGTGGGGGACGACCCCTTCTACCTGAAATTTTGGGTCAACCGACCCCTGTTGGAGCGAAATCGCCGATTTTCAACCAATAATCGCTCGTAGCTCCTCAGCCGTAACACCTAGCGAAAAAAGTTCAATTAACGCTAATAGGAAG
>Ga0049105_1000713_pt1 | contig 12624 bp, 5 predicted proteins | sample WorMetvaBAHAMAS1_FD_61260 | JGI IMG/M metagenome (GOLD analysis project Ga0049105, IMG submission 61260) | Worm MetaG Olavius vacuus BAHAMAS.1 | ecosystem: Host-associated > Annelida > Digestive system > Unclassified | place: Germany: Marburg | collected 2013-04-09
CAATCGGCTGAGTAGGGTGCACGAACGTTACAGACGACAGACAGACGACAGACGACAGACGGACGGACGACGACATATAGCGAACATGAACATGAGTTCACGTTCGCTAAAAACTAAAAAGCGTGGCAATTGCGAATGCATTGCGACTTGAAGGCCGCCCCCAGTCGATCTGGGCTGTTTTTTGGCGCCAAATATGTACTGCGCATGCTCACAAACTGCTAACTGTGAGCTTTCGACCAAAATTCTAACATCGCAATTAGATTCAGTGAACCCGATTTCCAAAAAGGGAGCAATAAGTTGGCGATCAGACGACGTTTTCACGCTGTGACCTTGACCTTTGACATCTTACCTTGAACGTTTGTAATACATCAGAGTAGATCATATTCTGTGTTAAATTTGAGCGAAATCGAACACTCCGCGACTGAGTTGTAAATCATTTAGTAAATTTTCGCACATTTTTCATCCTCCTGTAAAAATAATGGAGAGTCGAGCGAAATGTTTGAGTCCAGATTTCAAGTTCCACGTACGTCATAACTTCTGATATACTTTTGGTGCGGGGCCACTGCACACGCTCGGAGATTCAAATATTTTTCCGGCTAGTTTGGGGACGGGGCAATTTTGTCCAGAGTAGTTCTCAAAGTTGGGGGACGGATTAACTAAACCAAATTTGGGGATGATGTAGACCCATGATAAGCAGAACATACACGTTTCAGTTTTCCGATGTGTTGCTCCTTTTGGAAACGAGAGCCCTCCAAAGTGAACATTGAGCCCCGTTTTTCGGGAGGGGAAATATTGTCGGGTCTAGTTCTCCGAGTCGCGGGACCGATCTAGGCCTACACCAAATTTGGGGACGATATACGACATTCATCGAAGTTTCTATAATGAGATCAGCGTTGCCATATTTGTTCCGTTTCGAAACCACACTGCTTCGAAGTCGACTAGCGTCGAAAAACGAAGCCTCATTTCGCACTATTTGATCCCATGTAAAATCAGGGGAAAGGTGGATAAAATGTTTGAGTCAATTTTCCCTGCGACACTTACGACCCAACCACTGTTATATTTTTGACGGGGCACCGCTGGGCCGTCTCGGACGTACGAGTCTGGACGGCAAATAGTTCAGCAGCAAAACACATTGAGGCCTTCTGACTATTGTTGGGGCGGCCTTAAAAAGTCTGCAGTAATAACAAACAGTACAGCAGAGCAGGCTTTTTCGTCATCGCTACAGAAAAAAAATCTGGGCATGTTTTACCGTATAGCTGTGAGACGCCGTTGGACAGGTCTGAACTTGCTCGCGAGTCTAAGCCGATTGCACTGCGGACGACGACGAAGTGCCGTACTTGTCTGTGGAATTCAAAACATTCACACGCGTACGCACGCACCTGAGTACACAACTGAATAAACGACCGTCATTGAGTGCAGTAACATCAGCAAGTAAGTCGCGATCTTCCAGTACAAACATACAATACTATTTTAACAAAAGTATCGGCCGAAACCATATTCACCGCCTCCTCGTTGTGATGTGAGTGGCCCACAGCCTACTTGCGCAGAGTTTAATACTTCTCAGGAATTATCATACGACCATATTCCTGTAAACGGCAGTATTATGTGTTGTCTTCTGCTTAGTTTTCTGTAAATTAATAAAAACATTTATGGGCAACATGTTGGCTTGAAATTTATAGCTGTATTAGGTCGTGGGACATGGGCCGGTCCGTGTATTCTCAAGCTGATCTAGGTGTTGCTTTATTCTAGCATTGCTGCCATTTTGCTGGCCGGGTTTTTCGGCACTTGCCGGTTTCTGCCGGTGTAACCATGCCATTTATAGGCCTACTGTCCGCCACATCGTCAAGCACTTTATAGAAGGAGGTAGCACAGTTAATCTCTGTGCAATCGACCTTAGCAAAGCATTTGATAAAGTAAATCATCCTGCTTTATTCATAAAACTCGTGAAAAGAAAGCTACCTGTAGCATTATTAGACCTGCACTTGAGAACTGGCTAAAAACTGCTTCTGAACCGTTAAATGGAATAATATTTTCTCAGATATTTTTACACAATATGTTACATTTATTTGTATGTATGTTGATGTCATGGTTTGCGTTTGCCATACCTAAATAAAGAAACTACTTAATTACTTACTTACCTGATAAAATTTGGGGTTAGACAAGGCTCCGTTCTATCGCCCTTCCTATTTGCAATTTATTTAGATGACATCCCTATAACACGCTCTCTTACTCCCCGATCCTTTATTGTACTTTATGCTGATGACATACTTTTAATTAGATAGTTCTATCAGTGAATTACAAAGGTTATTTAATAGTTGTAAACGCGAACTGGAATGGTTGAATATGCGTATTAATGTAAAAAAAAATCCCACTGTTTCCGCATTGGTCCTAGATTTAATGTTAGTTGTGCACAGATAACCTCTTCTGATGGTTATATCTATCCCTTAGGTAGACGAAATACGGTACTTGGGTATTAGACTGGGCGACAATTAAAATGTTCAGTCACCCATGCAAAACGATCTTTTAGTCGTTCTACCACTGCCATTTTTTGGAAAAATTGGTAGAATTGCATCCGAAGAGGTAACCCTTCAATTAATAAATTGTAAATGTATGCCAATCTTACTGTATGGACTAGAATGCTTTTCAGTAGCTAAGCATGACCTCAGTTCACTAGATTTTACTGTCACAAGACTTTTAATGAAACTGTTTAGATCGTCTAATGTTAATGTCATAGATGAATGTAGAATGTTCTGTAATTTCTTGTTATCTAGTGAAAAGATTGACAAGAACGAATCAGTTTTGAAAATAAGGTTCTGAATTGTAATAGCCTGTCACAACATATGTCTAAGTTTATGTTAATATTGGCAGTATTCAGTACTTATAATTTATTTAGTTAAGTTAGTTAAAATTTCATTGCTATCGGTTCTTACTGACACTGGTGAATAAAGATTATCATCATATCTAAGTCTTTTTGTGAATGTGCTTATACTTTGGAGACTATTATCAATGCCTGACTAAAACTCGCAAGCTACAAGCTATTGATAAGATAGCAAGTATTCTGAAACTTGCCCACAATGTCCAGCGACTGGAATAAATCGACATTTAAGAGAGAAGTTTTCGCCGGTCTTGCGCCGCATGTGATATGATCCGTCCCACGGCTGCAGTGGCACAGCAAACACACAGGTAGGAGACAATGACAGCTCATTCTCACAACTGACATCTCGCATAAAGTAAGTAAGTAATTTAACACATACAACTTACGACACGAAGCCTCTTAAAACAACAACTCCGCCAGAAAACTATTCAGTAGACACCCGAAAAAACTTTTCAAATGTAAACTGTTGCCATGATGATACATAAAATCATCACAATCTTCATAATCATCATCATTATTATTATCACCACCAGTACAACCAACGCATCACCACTAGGCCTACTGTTACACATATTAGGCAGCAGCAGCGACACTTTCTCCGCAATCTGCTGTTTAATACACGCTACACAATAATAAATATATCATTTATTTATAACAACAGGGCCAACTAAAAAGAGTGTGTAATCTAAATAAAATTCAGTCTACGAAAGGTACTATTACTTTGGCAGTTAAACTATTATGAAAACAGCGGAGTGACGAAATATCAAATTCAACAAATGGCAGAGCATTCCAAATCCCACCTACTCTATGGTTAAAATAATTGTACCTAGCAGTAGACTTGCTATATGGCATATACAGTTTGTAGCCGTGTCCTCTTCGTGAGTCACTAGCGCGTACCGTGAAAATGTCTTCAGTATTGACATCTGTAAGGCCAAATATTATCTTGTATGCAAAACCAAGGCTGCACGGATACGTCTTAACTCTAGACTCTCGAGACCAAACTTTGGTCTTGAGGCGTTGGTAATACGTGAGTCCAATAACGATGCCATTCACTTAGAAACGAATTCAGCAGAGTTGAAACGTTGTTAATAGCCCGTAAATGGCGTCCTAAATAGAATCGAATAACGCAGGACTGGAAGCGCAGTACAAAAGTTAATCACCTGTCCAGCTCGCAGGTGCGAATGGATCGAGTTAATGACGTCCGGCTTCGTGTAATCCGACCTCGTCAGGTCGGAGCTGTTTTTACCGAATATCTCGTCGCCCTTGTAGCCAAACAGCCTCTCGAACGCCGGATTGACGTACTGCCAACGAAACGCCGTACATCATTAATACACACAACGACATATCGTTCTTCAGAGTAAATGTTTTTTTTGTTATTTTATGCAAAAAAATGACCTACTATAAACTGCTGTGCTGCGGTGTTCCTCGTAGGCAGAAATTCCGGAGTTCACAAAACATCATGATCATCATCATCATCACTAAAACTTATAAGGCGCCCCTAACAGGGGCTCAGCGGCGCCGTACAATCCAATGTCGATAATTACACACACACACACACACACACAAACTAACAGAAAGGTGCTGAAAACTAATAAAAAGTTACGACTATAAAAGACTGAAGAAGTGTGTCTTGAGTTGTCCTAGGCTAAACAACGCGTTTAGCCCAGGACCAAACCTCTGATATATATTTGGCGGGGCGCCGCTCGACAGACCAGGAGATTATAGCATGAGTGTCAAAACAGGACACGGACAAAATATAAAGGCTTTCCGATACACGTCAGGCGGCCTTAAATATAGCTGTAAAACACGCTGTATAACGACCGACCAAGCACAGCGCTACGGCGTCATGAATGATACATGTATATGATGCCGGCCACCTGACGAATCATGGTCTTCTTCTGGCTACAAGTTCAATAAACCTGAATCTGAATCTGAATACGACGTATAGTAACCTAAACTAAGGGCGCGGCTAAGAAAACAAAGATATGGTTTACGTCAAACTAAAACTTTTGCAAGCTCATGCGAAACGAAAGCACGTGCTATGTGGGCCTTCAAGATACGTCAAAGGAACGCTAAAGTGCGAAAAAAGCCATTAGGCCACTATCGTTGCATCGCGGGTGCTTTCATTGCGGTGTCTTTTAGCCAGGTAGCCGGCTTCAGCAGTGTCGACTCTCACACCTGTGTGTGATGGCTGTCGTCGGTGATCTCGATGGCGTCTGATGCGTTGTCGACGGCGACGACCAGCGATTGAGCGACACGCAGCCGACACTGCGCCCGGACCTCGCCGTGCTCCAGCGACTGCAGCTCCGCCAGACACACGCCCACGTTCTGGCTCTCGACGAATTGCTGTCCGCAGACACATCGCCTTGTATATATTAATTGAACTGTGACTAAAACGAACACAAATGCGCGCTGCCGTCAGTTTTAGCTCTTAAGATCAAAGGTCAAGGTCAAGGTACTTCTAGGTTTCACCACATCATATTTATAACAAATTACATCAATTTCTGATCAGTGGATTTTTCAGTTTTTGCGCGGACAGACACACACGCACATATTGAGACAAACTGCAAACGATATCTGCTTCGCTCAGCATCGCTGGCGTGCAGATATTAGCGTACCAGTGTCCACATAATACGTCTAGAGACATACGATAAGATACGATAAATCACAAAGCTAGCCGAACAACTGCAATAACAACTGCAATAAACAAGAATCGTTCTCTTATATTGCAGACTTTTTTTATTGCAGCGGTTCGTGCAACTGAAACAGATACGCAATATACTTGGTCTGCCGCATGTATCTAAAACAAAAATTGCGAAAACAACTACGTATCGCCAGTTTAAAGTCGTCGCGCCGTGTTTTTTATGCACACTCAGTTTTCTGTCGTTGTCCGTCCGTCTGTCTGTCAGTAACGTTCGTGCGCCCTACTCAGCCGGTTGAAATTTTCGGTAATGTTTATAAGCCGTTTGGTACCTTGGCCATTCGTTAACATCCAGGTAAAATTTTACGGAGATCGTCCCAGGGGAACCCTTCCGTCGGAGATTAAACGCAAGAGGGGTAGCCGAATATAGCGATTTTGGACCTATCGAAAGCGGTTCAAGATAGGATGTAAGTTATTAATTACTAGTAGGAAGTCGCATGAGCTTTCGATTGGTACCAAACTCGGTGACCTTGAATGACCTTGAATGGCATAATAGCCTAACATCTGCGTAATTTCACCCAATTCGGTAGTTTTCTGGGCGCATTAGCGGCATTACGTAAAAGTGGTTGAAGATACACTGACACTTTATGCAGCAGTAATGTAGCCCAAAAAAATCTAGCGTTTAGCGATATATTATTTATGGCGATATTGGCAGGCAATGACCCCCAGCAAGAGCGTTAAAGTGAGGCATTCCCCTCTTGGTAGCGAAAATCTGACCATAACTTGGAAAGGGTGCAAGATAGGAGGCAAGTTAGTATTAATTAATGGCCGTTACATTGCGTTATTTCACCGAATTTGGTAAACCTGCGTTCCAACTCATAACAGCTTCATCGAGCATAGAACTTATTGATCAAAACTCGGCTTCTATTACGCATAGAGCGGTGAAGTTAGTGTGCGTAACTAAATTCACGCATTCGCAGGTCGAGTGAATTACAACGTTACTTACTTCTAATTTATCGTTTAAGTTTCGCTTTACGGCGTTGCTTTCTTGTTGTGATGCTTGGCTTCCGGTTTACAGTAAACACTGTGATAGGGCTACGACAGTACGACTGTGGCAGAATTTATGCGCGAGTCTATTATGCTTTGTAGTACGTGTGGGATGTCGTCGTAAAAAAGTTCACGTTCGCTATCTCATCTTCTGATGAGCTTCTTCTTCATCATCATCATCATAAACGAAGAGATTATCGTGGCGTTTAGTCCGAAAACTACAAGAACACGTTACAAAGTCAAAAAAAAACAAAAACGCGAGATACGTCGTGTCTAGCAATAAGGAAAAGCTTGTCCTATTCTGTTATCAGCCCCGTGTTGGCTCTGCAAGTATTGTTTTTTTGCGCTAGAATAATGTCTGAAACAAATTTGTATAGTGCCAAAGTAGCAAAAGGAATCGGAGGCGCTAAAAATAAACATTATCTGTTTCCTGGTCAGAGATTTTAAGAGGCGAATAAATCACCGCTATTTTATATTCTGTCAGTTTCAGTTGTTTGTTTTCTCTGGCTGTTTATGTTGCTGGCTGTAGGTTTGATTTTTCAGTAAGAGTGCCAAACAAGTGAGTGAAAAGATCCATTCGAGAAGACCTCTCACGAGTCGAAGAGACTATTTATTTCCACAAAGACAAGGTCAAGGAGATGCGTTTCATCATCCGCGCTCTATGTAAGCATATCTGAAAATTTTCATGAAAATTCATCGACAACTTTTAGTACTCGTTCAGCAGACACAGACAGAACAAATTAAGCCTGCGAATACATCATCTGTAACGCTTTCTACTCCGTGGTGGTGATAAAAGTCATAAAAACGCAACGCCATGATTTCGTACGCTGCATCAGCGCTTTCCACCAGCAGAAACACGACATAAAACCGTAAGCGTCAGCGACGTTGGCGATGCAATGTGAGCGGTATCGCATAAATTCGCAGCGTTAACATCAATTGACTAATGGAAGCGATGAGCGTTCGGCACCACGCGAACCAGTGCTTCGCGACCACCAACGACTGCCACTGCCGCCGGGATACTCCTAACTATGTGCATCCGAATCCAGAATGAACACGGAGCGTATTATTACAACGCACGGCATGCCACGTGTATCTCCGTACAAGTCCACTCGATGACGTCATTTCTATCGTGACGTAAACAGGTGCGTGGCGTAAACACTAAACACACGCATGCCGCAAGCGAACGCGTATTACGTCCTCGTAAACTGTTGTCATTCATATGCTCAAACACTCAACACCGAACATAGCACAAAGGCAAACAAACAGACTACATATGCCAATCGGATGGAAAGGTCAAAGTAACTGTCCATGGGTACAGGTAAAAGTATATTTTAACAATAAAAGTAAAGTGATAAATCAACGAAAAAGCTACGTTTAGTTATTATTAATTTACATGTACTGCTGCTGCTGCTACTGCTACTACTACTACTGTTACTATTACTATTATTTAAACGAAATTGATTGCCGCGGAGTAACACAAACCGGAAAAGCACCTTATAATGAAAAAGCTACGCCGAAAAGAGACACTGTAGTCAAAAAACGTTGACACAGTTTCGCTTGAAGATGGGTAGTGGCGTCGATGTATTGACGTCTGGCGTCAAGCTGTTCACACACGAGCAGCGAAGATGCCGAAGGCACGGTCACTGGTGACACTCGTCGACGGAACGTCAAACGCCAGAACGTAGTCGCCGTTGCGAGAGTACGTTTGCAGTCGGCATTTTTTTGCACACGATGCACTCACATTAATTAACCGTCTTTTATACGCTATCACTCTTGAGTTTTTAAAGTTCTTCTTCGTCTGCCGCTGATGCCGTCACCGCTGCCATCACCGCTGTGATTATCTATAACGACGTATAGCGCACGTCCGCACCGCTCGTCATGAAGTCAATAGCGTGAGTTTTGAGATTGTTTCTTAGCTGTATCGCGTCGCGTTGGTTTTTACGCAGTAATAGCAGTGTAGCGAGCAAGCAAAGGTGTGTCCTAATACTCAGAACATGACGTTCCGGTATCTTGCGTCTGCTGTATGATTCAGCAGAGTTTTACTATCAACACGTAATTGAATCATGTCGCAGACAATCTTGCACCTGCTTACAACCTCAACGATTCTATTACAACATAAAGATGGAACCTGCAATCCTGTACCATTAGGCTATACACCGGAAACTGCTCCCAAGTCGATAACGGAACAATGTTTGGTCACTGAGCAAAACCGAGCACGTGAATATGCATGGAACAGTCTGCTAGTACTATGGCGGGTGGGGCGGGTAGGGCCTGAGAAAGGACAAAACCAGCTCCACAGCAAACTTTTGCTTTTTTTCCTCTGAAAATGTCATATACTAGTGCATTTTTATATGCATAACGCGTGTAATAACAGCAGGATCTAAATCCCGCAAACTAAACAAATTTGCTCGCTCGTTTTTCGAGCCCTGGCAGAGCACCTGCACTTCCTGCATCCGTAGCAACGACGGTGACATCGGCGTTGCTGTGGTTCTGTTGGTCGGCGCGTGGCGCACGGCGCGACACTTGTGCGAGACAGGGCGATGACCGCGGTAGTCGGTGAGCGTCGTCGCACGCACAACGCGACACAACGACGGCAATAAACAACGAAGACGGGCACCTGCCAACTCGGCACTACTACACGCACGTAGCCGCACGGCGACACTTAGTCGCCGCCAGCGCGCTAACGCTCGTTCCATTACCAGCCGTACAGCTCGTTGTCCGGTTTGTCGCCAGTCGCCATTCGCCACCTGCAGCTGACTGCAATCCAGGGCGCATTCATCGATCTCAACGGTCGCCGACATTCATTCGGCCGATCCACATTAGCCAAGCCATCTCAACCCGCCCGCATCACTATCATCACGATGCCGGCGAGACTTATCCTGGCTGTAATGCAAAGCGATGGGCAGCGGCAAACATGACTTATTTTATCGCAATTACATCGATCGTTCCGAGATTCGATCGTCAGGTGTGAATCATAACATTATTCACACAAAAACGAAAGCAGGTGGCATACAGCAAAATCCGTTACATGACAACAGGTCATCGTTACGTTAACTTTGCGTCGCGGAGCAAAAATTTTGCCATCAGCAGATCGAACTACCGCTTTGTCGGTGTTAGCTACATTCTGCTCTGCTCTGTTTATATAAACTAATCTGTATATACAATGTCTCCGTGATAATAATGGTTTATTTAGTATAGCAGCAAAAAGCTGGGAAAGCCCTGTTCACTTTTTAAATAGCTGTAACTTAGTTATTCATGCACCGATCTGATAGGTTCTGGGATATAGAATGACGAGACTTTTAGACATTGACTGTACACACACACACTTACTTGTTTCATTATACTTATGTTTGAAGTGAAACGAAACATTTTCACGCGACAGTAGAGTCGTTTTCTAACACCTTTTTGGCATGATTATTGCTAAAGCCTATCTAAATTTCAAACATTACTATCTCCAACAGCAATAATAAAAGAGCATATGTTCATTAATACCAGCTTATAGTCTACATAAATTCCGACATCGAAAAGTCAATAGACTGCTATGATTGACAGTTATTCGCCCCCATTCGCTAAAAATACGGAACGAAAATTTCTACAGACTTCACCAGAATTATTTCCGACGAACGTTCGTTAATTTTGACGAGTTGAAGTGTGACGACTTTACTGTGACGAGTTCACTGGTTCCCATCAAGTCACGGACTGACAGATGTGGACATACGTTACTAAAATTTTTCCTGAATAGATGTCTTTTTTCCTACATTTAAACTAGTTTCTTATTCGTCAGCAGTGTCATGCGTTGTTATTGTTGTTATTTTTCTTTTCTCTCGCATTTCATTGTTTGCTTTTGCATGTATTTATTCTACGTAATGTGTGCGCTTGACATGCTCTTAATGAAGGCAACTTATTTACTTACTTAACTTCATACGAACGTTCTTTCGTTCGTTATTCCTTAGCATGATTTGTCAATTAACACTTAGCACTTATCCAAATTTATGTTGTATGCAGTTTGCATGTAAATTTAATGTAGCCTAGTAGACAGAATGTAAATAAAAACGAAAATTATTTGCCGAATAAGAATAGAAATAAAAATTATTCCTATCTTCAGAACGAAAGTTTCACTGGTTATCATTTGAATCCATTATTGCACATGATGCACACGCGACTTGGTATTCAAGAGATTCGCAACACACGGTCATCAGCGTATACATGTGTATATGTACCAATACAGTCCCGCAACGCTGCTGGCTCTTTTATATGCCAGCTCACGCGGCAGCTATGGGTCGGCTATAAATGTGCGCTATGCCATCGGCTTACAGGCTTAACTATAATTCGGTCTGAAAGCTGATGTATTGGTAGGTATATGCGGTGACGCAAATTTTGAGCGTCGAGCAACAGTTTCGCTACGCAGCGCGAAAGTTCGGCCATAATAACGCGATTGCCCCAACCATGCAACAAGTGGCTCGTAAAATTAAAACTGACGTCCGCATCTTGTTGGCCTAACGTCAGTCGTATGAGCATCAACGTAGGGTCATCACGTCACTTGTGGCATGTTTTTGTTTATTACAGAAAAGTATAATAAAAAGAAACTTGGGCTGATAGCTTACTATCATGACTGCAGACTCATAGGCACACTTTCATCCACGGTGGAAGTCACATAGCGACAGTATACTGACTACTAACGAGTAGTATTAACTCTTTTCTGGTGCCATTCGCGTCTTTATTATTGCAGAGCAACAACAGGGCAAGTCACGGGAAAACGTCAGCGTCGCAAACGAACAAAATATAACCAACTGTATTCCATCCTATCATTGACGGCCGCCTCTTGGATTACGCTGCCAGCCAGTCTAGCTTTCTTTTTATTGTAGGTCTATGGTTCATTAGTTAAACGTCATCTGCTAGCGGGTCCGGTCACAGACATTTTGGCATGGCGCTCCTAGTAGGGTTGACACAAGCAGCCATGTGCGCCACATTCATTCATGACGCCTGTTGTGACCGGCGACTGCTACGGTGGCTCATTGACTTCAAGTCCAGAACGCGTCAGCGAGCTGTCTCGTCAATGTGCAGCTGCAGACAGCCGTGACAGCGCCGTTCACCGGCGGTGGGCAACAGACAGACTAGCAACCGCCAACGACACTGACGAACGGCGGCGGTGACGTCAACGATCACCATGGTTACGAACATCATTCGACGATGATTGGCCGACCGTCTCGCCCTGTGATGCTATGCTCAGCCGACCGTAATAACTAGTTCCGCATCAACTCCCAGCAACCGCGTTGTTCATTCCGACCTCCTCCGTGTTCTTTTAATGACTTGCCTTCTCTCCTGTGCAATAATTTCCATATATAAGACAACCACAACTCACTCGTTGGCTAGTCGCTTCCACAGACAAAAATCCGTATGGCGCCGACAGTAAAAACTAAAAACGTAAACGTGTCACAGAAAGACGAACAGACGAACGACATTCACAAACAGACCTCAATCGCATCAGTAGTGTCACAATCCAAAACAGATTTAACTAACAACAGCGAAAAGAACTGCTAGAAGAAAGCATAAAACTGGCGTATAACGGTGACTTCCGGTGACCGTGGTTGTTGTGGTACATTAGATAAGTGTGTTTGTGTATTACTAAGTTTTGTTTCAAGACTTGCGTCGCGATGAAATTCGTGGATGATGATGATGATGATGATGATGATAATTTGCGTGCGCTCTGGTTCACGTCCGTGAGAACAATCAACGTACAGCAGCACAGCAACGATGACGCGCTGTGATTATGGACTTCTGCGTTCCACTACAATTTAAGGCTCATGGCACTTCTCGTGGCTGTCAGTATTTCGACCATCTCCGAAGACCGTACGAGCAGTCCGTTCTTCAGTTCTTCGTGCCCTGGACGTTGATTGATTGAGCAAGGTTTAACGTCCCACCAAACACATTTTTACAGGTGATATGACCAAACCAACAGTGTCAAAGCACTGAAGGAAACCAGTTGGTCTTTCAGATAAGGCTTGAATCCCACCAGGACCACTCCACCATGTTATAATAATACAACTCTAGGCAACCGCCT
>Ga0049105_1000714_pt1 | contig 12622 bp, 6 predicted proteins | sample WorMetvaBAHAMAS1_FD_61260 | JGI IMG/M metagenome (GOLD analysis project Ga0049105, IMG submission 61260) | Worm MetaG Olavius vacuus BAHAMAS.1 | ecosystem: Host-associated > Annelida > Digestive system > Unclassified | place: Germany: Marburg | collected 2013-04-09
AAATTTCGATGAGATATATCAATCCACGGCTGAGATAAAACTACTTCCGGTTTCGGAAAAAGGACTGCCGCCATATTGGAATTTTACTTCCGATTTCGATCTTGACCTATGTTTAGTCCTTTAGTGATTTTGCTTCAGCCTGCCAAATTTCGTCATAATCAGGCAATCCATGGCAGGGTTATGACGTCATATCGATTTTACACGATGGCAGCCATAGTCAGAAATCTACTTCTGGTTTAGTGATGGCACCTGTTTAAGAAAGTGGATAAGTAATTGCATACCAAATTTCGATGAGATATCTCAATGCACGGCTGAGAAAAACTACTTCCGGTTTCAGAAAATGGAAGGCCACCATATTTGAATTGTACTTCCGGTTTCGATTTTTGCCTGTGTGTAGTTATCGAGATGTCATTTTGCATCCACCTGCCAAATTTTGTAGCAATCCGACGACTGGTGGCGGAATTATGATGTCATATCGATCTTTCAAGATGGCGGCCATGAAATCGGATATCTACTTCCGGGTTCAGGTTTTGTAATGGCAGTTGTTTAAGAAGGTGGATATCTATTTGCTTGCCATATTTTGATGAGATATCTCAATACATGACTAAGATAAAACTACTTCCAGTTTCGGAAATGGGACGGCCGCCATATTGGAATTGTGCTTCCGGTTTCGATTTTGACCTATTTATAGTCATCGGCAATTCATTTTGCATCAGCCTGTCAAATTTCGTCATAATTGGACTATCGGTGGCGAAGTTATGACGTTGTATCAAGATGGCGGTCATATAGTCGCAAATCTACTTCCGGTTTCGGTTTTGGTGATGGTACTAGTTTGGGAAGATGGAAATCTACTGGCATACCAAATTTTGATGAGATATCTCAATCCACAGCTGAGATAAAACTACTTCCGGTTTCAGAACGGATGGCCGCCATTTTGGATTTCTATTTCCAGTTTCTATTTGTGCCTAATTTTCGTCATCGGCGTTTCATTCTGCATTGGCCTACCATATTTCGTCAAAATCGAACAAACCTTGGCGTAGTTATGGCGTCATATCGATTTGTTTAAGATGGCGGCCTGCAGCCATATTGGACTTGATCTGGATAACATTAGACCACCCACAAAGTGCAATTGTTGGTCTGAGGTTGGTCCTCAAATTTGGTGTTGATCGGATTCATAGCTTCGGAGATATTGTAATTTTTATATTCTGCCATTTTGGCTTGAAATTACCTATTCACGCCCATTTTTGGGTAGTTTTGGGTCTGGGGGCATATTTCCTCCAGATGACGTCACTCATCATCCTAACCCCCAAAAGGCACTTCCTTACGCGGAAACATGTTTGAGCCATAAAGCGTGAAAATCGGTTCAGCGGTTCGACCTGGGTGCAGGACAAGACAGGACAGTCAAAAAAAGTCACAAAGTGGTAATATTTCGCCTATGTGGGGAGAAGCCCCCAGCCCACTGTACCGATTAGAACCAAAATTTGCATGGTGGTTAGCCTCCCCGACGTAATCACATATGCAAAGTTTCAAGTTGAAATTTTTAGGGGTTACGATTTTAGAGAGAGTGGAATTTTCCATTTTCCTATTGATTTTTGAATGGGCCTTACAACAGTGCAGCGCTAATGCGCTGCCTGTGATTAAGATACATTGACCAAATTTGTAAGTGTCTGTGAATATAAACTGGCAACAAATTGGAAAAATTTCACAGAAATATACTTAGCTTGAGTAAAAATATTGCAGAACTTTTTTTTTGGGGGTGGGGGCTACTTTTTTGACTCACAATGTAGAAGAAAGTCATTTGGTCCCGACAGTGCAGTAAGCATGTGCAGCTTATGGCTAAAGTTGTATCAGTGGCGTCACTAAGAGAGTGTGGGGGTGCGGGCCACCCCAGGTGACACCATCCTGGGTGATGAGACCACAACACAAGTCTAAATATTTTTCGTGGATGCATTTCAGCAGAATGCTTGATACTACTTGTGCACCTTTTTCCGGTTTTTATTTTTTTGTTTGTTTCATGTGGTACTGTAAAACCATTAATTTTGGCCACCCTTAATTTTGGCGTTTGAGTCAATTTAATTATTTTGGACCCCGTAATTTTGGCGTTTTTGCTTCCTACTACACTGAAACGCTACTGTATTCAAATTTTCGCGTCCCGTTATTTTCGCGAACTTGTCAGACTCGTGAAATTCGCGAAATAAAGGGCACGCAAAAAAAACGGGTTTTACGGTAGCTTTTGAGTTACAGTTTCATTGCTGCTTTGATGTGTTTAGCTGCTACCAAAGTTGTGATATGCAAGCTTCTCTCTGTGTGTATTCTTGGTTGGATACAAGATAGAAATCTTACTGGAGCTGTTGACCATGGCACTACATTATTGGAACATGTTACAGAATGGACCCAAGATGCGTTGCTGGTACTGGTACATTACTGATGTTAGCTCACTGTTATACTCTGATATTGCTGTATGTGTGATTTATCATAGTGTGAATTTGTATGTAATACCATAAAATCTCGAATACAATACGCACGATTATTACCAAAAATAGAGGTCCAGTAGCCGGGGTGCGTATAATACATCTAAACTAAAAAACGCATAATTTAACTACATATTATTACTAATCGTTTTCATTATTCTCCGACAGCATGGCGCAATACCAGTACAATAACAGATCTGCATTAACACCGGAACGGACCGAGTAGCCTACGTCCAACATGCCGGTACATGCAGCAGCATCAAACAGCACGCGGACACGGTACACAGACGGGCCTGTTGTAGGCCTAGCTACGCGTATTTTATTGCACGCCTGCTGTCAGTTTGTACACTTCAATGCCTGAAAAAACCTGCTCTAGTAATTAACGTAGGCTACCTACACGCTTACCGCATTAGCTTGGGCCTACATGAAAAATGATGAAAGACTGCAGACGACAGACTGATGGACGACAACATTTCATTTCATGAACATGAGTTCACGTTCGCTAAAAATGCCTCTAACGCGCTTCATTAGGCTGTTTACCGAGTAGCCTACATCCAGCATGCCGGTGCCAACTTACCACTATGTGTGTTGAAAATTTGGGTAAGTTCCAGCACTTAAACTTACCGATATGCGCGGCGGGCGGAATCCGGAAAGCCTATTGTTTTGTTTACAAACACAATAAACATTGACTTAATTGAAGCGAAATGTAAATAATTCTGTACATTTTTGTTACTTTGTGTGAAAAAATGTACAATAGAATAACTTACCTCGCTGAGTAAAACGATATACGGAAGTGAACAAGTTTGTATCGGTGGCGTAGTACAGGTGCGTATTGTTCAGCAAAACTAATGTTTTTCAACGGTTCTCCTGTGAGAGATTGGGGTGCGTATTGTACAAGTGTGCGTATTGTATTCGAGACTTTACGGTAGTTAAAGCAGCGATGTAACTGAACATCGGGGACCCAACATGTGTTCAGCATCTCTGGCGTTATCAGGCTGTACAAAATGCTGCACGATGCCTTGTTCGTTCAGTGGCGTGATATCGTGCCTGTCTAGAGGCAACTTCATTGGTTGCCAGTGTGACAGCGTATTGGCCATTGTACGCACTTTCCATAAGCCTAAGATGAACGCATCGTACGTTGCTTCTAAGCACTCCAAAGGGTGCTCAAAACGCAAAACGGCCGTTTTCCCTCTAAAATCGCACTTTGCTTGAAGAAAGTCTGCTACACAAAGTTTCTTTATGTGAAAACTGTGAGTGACAAAGTTGTAGGGCATTCATTGGCCTAACATTCCATGCGAAAATGATTGGTGGGGGACGTCCCCTTAAACGTAAATTTTGCATTAGGTAAGCTACTACTCGGCGCGGCTGCCGTGCTTTCACGAATTGTGACGAATGCTCTATTTGTATCTCAGTTATTACAATGGAATATCAAATTACTAATAATGTTCATTAACTGAATTAACTGATGTGTTTCTATGCATTACATGATCGCGGATTAAGACGGATAAATATTGGCATTGCACGTTATGCGTAAAGAGCACATGGCGTAATCTTCCGGTGGGCGGCAGTGTTGCCACTGGACTTTTAAAAATCAGCCCAGATTTGTTAAGCAAAAATCCCAAAAAATCCAGACTAAGAAACCAAGTTCAAACCTCCAAATACTTCTAAAATTCTAAATTCGCCTAAATTCTGCTTTCCACACTTATATTTTTGCCAAAGGTTATACACGCTGCAGCGCGGTTTGCCTGCAATAGCTGGCCTACTTATATTTTTCCAGTAATAGTAATTCTAGTTTTTATTTAGTTTTCGGATGAAAGTTCTAGTTTTTATATTACCGGTATATCGTTTTTTTGGCTCTGTATAATTTTAGTTTTATAAATTACATATTACACATTGTATTATGAGCTCAAAATTTGACAATTATTCTGCATGTTGACCAGTCTTCAGTTATTCACAGTTCACACGAATGAGCTGCAAAAAGCCAGTATGGGTTCACAAAGGGTCATAATTTTGTCTGCGACCTTTGTACATTAAAACCTTAAAAACCTAAAAACTTCTTAAGAACCTAGGTTTTTCCAGCCCTGTAGCAGACCGAACAGTACACAATGCAGGTGTACAGTTTCTTCACGTAAGAAAATGTAGAGTTTAATTAATTAATTGTATTATTATTAAGATGAGAATAAATATTCATTGCACATCGTTGTTTGTTTTTTGACAATATGTGTGATGATTATCAGGAAATTGTTGCAAAAGAGTTGTAATCCAGTTGAATTTAATGGCCAGAATTTGTCGAAACTGCAAGGTTTCATACAATGATGCTGTATTTCGGAGCATTTAGTCTAGATTCGTCAGTCAGACAGTGCCTTTCACATGACAACCGATGTACTACAAACATCCAAGGTCAGGTGTCAAAGGTCGAGGTTATAGCATGAAAATATCTGCCAAATTATTACTGTGTTTTAGGAAATCGGAGTTGCTGAATCTAATGGCAGTCAGAATTTTGATCAGAAGCTGCAATACAGCAGTTTGTGTGTATTTGCAGTACAAAATTGGCAAAAAAACAGCCCAGGAAAACTGGCGTGAGATCAAGTTGCAATACATTTGCAATTGCCACATTTTCTGGACAACATTAAACTGCTTCTTAAACTGTGTGTTTCAAAATCTACATTTTTGTGACATGTGTTTGAATTATTGAGTTACACGTTGCTGTGCCACTGTACTGTGGTTGTCGTGATTCTGTGAGAGTATGTGAAACAGAGAAGTGATGAACAGCAAGACGCGTGTCATTTACTTCCACTGACTTCATGGCAGTGCAACACATCTCTGACTGACGTACTTAACTTGCTGTTGTCGCTGGCACATTTCACAGGTGCCAAGTGGCAGTCTTCACTGATGCATCTACAGCGTGTCCAGTCGGTTGATTTTTATCCATTCTCTTGTTATATGAAAGGTAATTATGTACTATAGAGTCTTTTATACAAATCATTAGCGATTATTGCATCTGTGTGGTGACACGACTCAGACGCTTTGTAGTTACTGCGAATGGTTTTTCTTTTTCTTCTATTTCTGTTTTTTTCCCACTTTCCCACCTTTTGCTTGCTCACGCTTGTGGAAACCAGTGCGATCAACTTGCAACTTGCATGCAACACGGTCTAGACATGAGAAAGCTGTCTGTCCTTCTGTCTGTTTCTCAAACATGTGATTTTTGACAAAAAGAAAAAGTTGTGCCCACATTCTTATACCGCATGAAAGATCATTTACCCTAGTTTTATGACAAGAAGAATGGTTGGTGGGGGGGGCGACCCCTTCTACCTGAAATTTTGGATCAAACTTGCCCCGTTGGAGTGAAAATGCTGATTTTCAATCGATATTTGCTCGTAGCACCTCACCCATAACACCTAGTGAAAAAAGTTCAATTGACACTAATAGGAAGTCCACTACACGCTTTCCAGTGAGCCTAATATGAACATCTTATGTTACCCTGAAGCCCCCAAACTGGGCTCACAAACCCAAAACAGCCGTTTTTCATCTAAAATTGCACTTTGCTTGAAGAAAGTCTGCTACAGAGTTTCTTTATGTGAAAACTGTCAGCAACAAATTTTTAAGTCATTCATCGCCTGACTATCCGTGCGAAAATGATTTGTGGGGATGTCCCCTTCTACGTGAAAATTTGGCAGATACTGACCCACCACTTGCAAAACGCCAGTGTTCAATCAATTTTCACTTGTAGCACGTCAGCCATAACACCTTAGCCAAAAAAGTTCAATTAACACTAATAGGAAGTCCACTACGTGCTTTCCAATGCACTAGTATAACACACTTAGCTGTCACAAAAAGACATGCGACTGCTCTCACTCGATGTTCGCTCGTAGCGCCTCAGCCATAACAGCTAGTGAAAAAAGTTAAATTAACACTGCTAGGAAATCCAGTACTCGCTTTCTAATGAATCTGAGATGAGTAGTATACGTTGACCTTAAGCCCCCCCTCCCAAAGGGGGCTCTAAAACGTGAAGTGACCAAAATTTAAACCACAATTTGTGATAACTTCAAACCGGTACAAGATAGGATGTCAGTTACTATTAGTCACTAGTAGGAAGTTGCATACAGTCTTTAGACTGGTACTGACATCGGTGACCTTGAATGACCTTGAACAGCATAATAGCCTTCATTTTGCTTTATTTCGCCGAATTCGATAGCTTTGCAGGCCTATTACGTCACAGTGGTTATAGATAGACCTATTTTGTCTCCAGTATATCGTCTTCCACTTTTGGCCAAAACTGACCCACCTCGCAGCGCGGTCTCTCTGCGATAGCTGAGCTACTTGTTAGAAATTGGAGAATTTCTGGGCTGGCATGGGTATGGGGCTTCTATGCAGATTTTCGAATAGATGTGAGATTGAGTGGAAATGCTTTAAACATGGGATAAATGTAACAGTTGATGTTTGGATTTCACAAAACAGCCCAATTTTTGTTTAACTATTCATCCTTATCATCATTTTATGCATACATAAAATATTCCAGTTTTGATACGTCACGCAGTACTCTATATTGTACAATACAAACAAATGCTTAAAATAAAACAGAAGGAAATTCGCATGAAAGGAAAAGGCACAGGGTTCTCTGCTTCAGTAGGTATGGGGATTCTGTGGTGTGTGGGTCTACCCATGCCCACGGGTATACCCGACCCATACACGTCGGGCATGGATATATGTCTTATGGGTCAGGTCAGGTATGGATACGACGCAGTGATGTTAACAAGACCACAAAGTTCAAGACCAAGACCAAAGAAGGCAAGACCAAGACCAGAAACAACAAGACCAAGACCAGTCAAGACCAAGACTGTGGCAGATAAGACCTATATCAAAACCCAGATAATCGCTCCCGCAATGGCGATAAATCGCTGGGAAACTGGAAATTATACTCACAAATAGTTCAAAACTAATTCATAGTATTTAATTGAATACTGTTCACTGTTTAAATAGTTCACTGTTCCCAACACTACCACACACAGTCACTCATATGCAGAGTTGCACGCGGGTCAAAATTTCCTGACCCGACCCGACCCATCAATTTATGTGGCTTTTTGGACCCAACCCGCAGTCCTATCCGTAACGGGAAAAGTTGCAAAACTAATAACGAGTTGAAAGCGTGTTCATTGTTATGTGCACATACCCACGAATGCACCTCACAATTCAATATGCATCGACACGCTCACGTTTTCACTGGTTGCTGATCAGTCCAGCACGCATGCCCCAGCGATGACAACTGAACACTGACGCATATCAAATGCCGCCCCTCTGTTCCCAAGTAAACTGTACTTATTACAGTCTTGGAGCCAATGAAATAATCGCTAGCTCTCTTTATGTTTTCTGCGCACCCATTTTATTATCCATTATAGCCGTGATAGCACAGCGTGTGATGGTACGAGTTTCGATGGTACGGATACCGCTGTAGGTGAGTGGCAGTCATTATGGCCAAGTTCTAGCGCATTCGCACTATTATCAAAGACGCGGCTAATGAAGTCCTGGAACTGTGGTTAAGGCTGGTGGCCCCCTGCCTGCCGCCGAAACTTGCTGTGAAACAGCACAGCGGGGGCCGACATTTACAACTAGTACAGCGAGCAATTAAGACAATCGTGCCATTGTGACAGTTTCACGTGGATGCGGATGCTGATAGTGTTTCGTCAGCAGTCATATCACCCGCATACATGTATAAAGAAAATGAAAGAATTATGTACAGCAGTCAAATGTGACAAGAAATGCAGATTAAACAGCATTTTATTACTAACTCAATCTCGTGTCTCCAAATTTGAGTCCCTAGACAATCTTGGCCCGACCCGACCTGTGGGTCGGGTCAAGAATCGTGCAACTCTGCTCGTACATCCTATCTAATTACATTTAAGAAAAACAAGCGACTCCAGCAGCTTGTCATATGCGTACACGATGAGGTCACACCAGCAGTCCACTCTGAGAAGAAACACGTTCGACTGGAGCATAGCTTGCCGTGGTGCAAGCACAGTTTGCAGATCTCGGATTTCGTTGATTACCACAATCATTTGTGTGCTCACGAAGGCAATAGCGATATGGAAGTGATGATATGGCACGCGGAATTAGTGTCACTGGGCGCAACCATTATTAAGGTTTGTGTCGGGGTAATTATACCAGTTGAAAAGAATACAAACATTGCGCATAATCTGTTCTACACAAATGACACTACAGGAAATCTAACAGACGTTATTAACACTTGGTTCAACAAAAAAGCGGATTATAACTACGATAATATGGAATGTGTTACCGGAAGAACATGTAAAAAGTATTTGAATATAGTGTGGGTGACTATTGGTCATGGAAGCAGGTTTGAAACAATTCTCTACCTTAATGTTTACCTGGTCTTTGATTCTTATGGTGCAAATAATCACCTATGACCCCGGTGGTCTTGCAGCATTGTTAACAAGACCGCAAAGCTCAAGACCAAGACCAACGTTTTTCTATCCAGCAGCAAAAACTTGCCAACCCTGTCCTGCTCGCATGTGTGATTCCACACTGGAGACTCTAGTTTGTTTGGCCTTTAACAATTTTTGAAGTAAAATGACTTGTAACTAAGATGTTTCTTGAACTGAAGCTAAGATTGAACTGAAGTGAACTGAAACTGACATTATGATGACATGATAATGGCGATTTTTGATCACTGCCATACAGTAATATTATGGCATCACAGGAAGTTTTTCAGAAACTGAGTTTACTGGATATTATGAAGTTTGTAGTTGGTCAGTAATTTTATTCTAATAATAAATACCGTGAAGAGCACAGTGCGTCCATCGTGCTTAGTTGGTGTACTTTATGACATTTCTCGGGACACAACTACTTTTGCACAATAGGCCATGAAAGCTATCTAATTCGGCGAAATAATGCAAAATAATGGCCATTACGTCGTTCAGGGTCATTCAAGGTCACCGATTTGGCACCAATCGAAAGCCCATATACGACTTCCTATTAGTGATTAATAGTAACTTACCTTCTATCTTGCACCGCTTCCAAGTTACGGCTGATTATATGTCATATTTTCGCTAGCAACAGGAGGGCACTACACTTTAACACCCTAGCTGGGGGTGATCCCCTACGAATATCACCATAAGTGATATACCGCTAAAACTAGATTCTTCAGGCTACATTTCACTTGCAGTATGTATCGGTGTATCTTCAACCACTTTTACATAATAGTCACAAAAAGCTACCGAATTCAGCAAAATAATGCAAACTACATGGCCATTATGCCGTTCAAGGTCGTTCAAGGTCATCGATTTTGGTACCAATCGAAAGCCCATATGTGACTTCCTATTAGTGATTAATAGTAATTGACATTCTATCTCGTACCATGAAATTTTTGCTAGCAACATGAGGGCGCTACACATTAACGCCCTCGCTGGGTGATCCCCTGAGAATATCGTCATAAGTGATATACCGCTGAAAACTAGATTACTAGACTGCCTTATTAACATCACTGATCTGGTCATATTCGCGTGACGTTCACTGTTCATTTCCATGCACTGTACACACACAAACAACTTCACAGCAAGACCGACACGCCATGTGCACGCAAGCCCCATACCTTATACTGAATCTGTCATGATTTATTTCTTCAGTTTGTATTTCTTCATTTATTGTCCATGTCAATTTTTTTCCATGTCGGGTGAAGTCTACTTTCCTCCAAGTTGTTGACTTAAGTCGATCTGATGACATTCAAAGTCAAGTTGAGACAAATTACATTGGGCCGGGTGACTCCTACCTTCCCACGTCTAGCCAATGCCATAAGCTATGGGTATGCCTTTTCCTAGTAATAGTAATCGTATGGGTAAGCTATGGGTATACCCGCGGGATAGGATAGGTCGGATAGAAATTTTCAGCGCACGTCGGTTACGGGTACGGGTCGGGTAGCTGAAATAGTTGAGCCACACACCTCTAATTCCAGCAGGTTTTTATGTGGGTATGGGATGGGTTTGAAATCCAATCCACGTGTCAGTCCTGAGAATTTTCAGGAAATACTACCCGGTACCAGTAATTCTCACGGCTTGGCTCATTTCCACAGCAAAACAACAAATTCCAAAGCTCAGCTCAAAATTATGCAGGCTGCAGAAAACTGTGGTCCTTAGTTATTATTCACATGTTATTTGATTGATCACCCACAAAGCGGTGAGGTATGTAATTTCAGTCATGCCTGTCTGACAGACGATAACTTTTGAAAGTGTTGATGTTGGAAGTTCATATTTGCACATCCGGTCATCTCCAGGGAATATGGGTCAGGTTTGATATGAAGATCATTGGGTCAAGGTCAGGGTCAGAGGAGCAAAAAAGGTCTAAAATCCCCAATTTCTTCAATGCAGAACTTCGATCGGCAATAACTTTGATTCTATAAAATATTTGAGCCATGAAGTTTGCATGTAGCATGGGGTTTTTGGCTACAGCGGATCAAAGGGTGTGGCCAGCATCTCTGTCATGCCACCGGAAGTGACCACGCATAACTAAATGCATGCATTTGTAGGCTGTAATATGATAACTTTTCTAAGCCTTGACATTGTTAGTTGTTCATTTTCGAACACCCAGTATATCTTCAGGGGATACGGGTCAAGTCAAAGGTCATTGTGTCAATGTCAAGGTCACAGGAACAAAAATGGGACAGAATAGCTATTCCCACATCAGAAATACGAGGGGTGTTCAAAAAGATTTGCAACTTGATACCTTAAGTAATAAGTTGATAATTTTTTATTGTTGATTGAAGAAATGCAATCCTTAGTCACTTCAAATCCGCTGATAAAATGACTGCATCATTTGTAGTTATGACATCAATGTGATGTCACTGTCTACTGTACATGTTAAGTCATGGAAAGTATCATGCAACAATAAAGTTTTTGTTAATAGAATAATGTAATGCGACAACAATCCATCAATGTTTGGTTGCCGTGTATGGTGACTCTGTGCCTCATTACTGTACACTAATGTGTATTGTGGAACTTTACTGATGTCTGAACTGTGACACTGTCTGATACTGTTAGGTGTCCTTGAAGTCTTTTGATTCTACGCCACCTTAGTCATTTTCGTTGATGATAATAATAATAATAATAACTAACAAGATGGTTCAACGAATTCAAACATGGCCGCCAGTCTCTGGAGAATGACCCCCGGTCTGGTCGGCCTTCGGATGCAGTGAATCTGATATCAATCGCTGCTGTACAAAAACATGGCAAATTAAAGAGTAAAGGTGTCATAGATTGTAAAAGAGTTACAAATTGCTGCTGGGAGCATTGAAAACATAATTCACAAACATCTTTATATGTCAAAAATGTCTTTTTGTTGGGTGCTTTTAAATCTCAAACTGCACGATCGGCATCAGCATGTGGTTGTATGTCAGAGGCTTCTGGGTTTGTACACAAGTGACAAAGAAAAGTTCTGTCATCGTTTGTGTACTGGGGTCAAAACGTGCATTCACCAGTGAGATCCAGAAAGCAAATTAGAATCTACGCAGTGGATGTATGTGGAGTTCCTACCTCCAAAGAAATCTAGCCATCAACCAGTAAAGTTATAGTGACAATTTTCTGGGATTCTGAAGGATTACTCTTGATAGACTACTCGCCTCCAAAGAAGACACTTACTGGCCAATATTATGCAGAACTTACATGTAAATCGCGTGATGCCATCAAACAGAAATGTCATGGGAAATTGTCATTGGGTGTTTGGCTTCTTCACAACAGTGCGCCAGTCCACAGATCACTTGTTGCACAACAAGCAGTTCATGACTGTGGATTTGTTAAACTAAACCACCCTACCTACTGTCTAGACCTAGCTACCAGTGACTATTATCTGTTCAGAAATCTGAAATATAGGGTTCCTACAGTCAGGGAAAGTCAGGGAATTTTGAGGGAGTCGGGGGAAAACAGAGAGGGTCAGGGAAAAGTCGGGGAATTTTAAAATACTGCTCACTAGACCAATTATTTATGCATTATTTTCACCATTTTTGTTGGCTTCTGGGGGTTTTGCCCCCAGACCCCCACCGGGCTCCGCCCCTGTAAACACTGCAGGTTAGTTTATATTGCAATATTTTACAATGGAACAAAGTTTAGTATTACATTTGTGTACTTAGTATTGTTTTACTGGTGTCG
>Ga0049105_1000715_pt1 | contig 12616 bp, 9 predicted proteins | sample WorMetvaBAHAMAS1_FD_61260 | JGI IMG/M metagenome (GOLD analysis project Ga0049105, IMG submission 61260) | Worm MetaG Olavius vacuus BAHAMAS.1 | ecosystem: Host-associated > Annelida > Digestive system > Unclassified | place: Germany: Marburg | collected 2013-04-09
ATAATCGGCCTGAAAATCTGTCGAATTCCGTGAAAAAAACGCAAAATAAGGGCTATTACGGCGTTCAAGGTCATTCAAGGTCATCGGGGTCGGTACCAATCGAAAGCCCGTATGCGATTTCCTATTAGTGATTAATAGTAACTGACATCCTACCTCGTGCCGTTTCGGAGTTATCGCAGCTTATTGTTCAAATTTCGCTCCAACGCGGTCACTTTGACTCAAAATTTCAGGTAGAAGGGATCGCCCCCCACCAATCATATTTGCACGGATAGTTAGGCCAATGAATGCCTTACAACTTTGGCGCTGACATTTTTCACACAGGTGTTACGGCCGAGGCGCTACGAGCGAAAATCGGCGATTTGCCTCCAACGCGGCCACTTTGATCCAAAATTTCAGGTAGAAGGGGTCGCCTCCCACCAATCATTTTTGCACGGTTAGTTAGGCCAATGAATGCCTTACAACTTTCCCGCTGACAGTTTTCACACAAAGAAACTTTGTAGGAGACTTTCTTCAAGCGAAGTCCGATTTTTTTACGCAAATCGGCTGTTTTGCGTTTTTCAGACCCCCTTTGGAGGACTTAGGGGCAACGTACGACAATCATCTTAGGCTCATTGGAAAGCGCGTAGTGGACTTTCTATTAGCAGTAATTGAACTTTTCTTGCTAGGTGTTACGGCTAAGGCGCTACGAGCGATTATCGGTTTAAAATCGGCGATTTTGCTCCAATGTGGGCCGGTTGACCCAGAATTTCAGGTAGAAGGGGCCGCCCCCACCAACCATTCTTCTTCTCAGAAAACCAGGCTAAATGATCTTTCGTATGATATAAAAATGTGGACTTATCTTTCTTCCATTTTGTCAGGGATCACGCGTGTGACAGATAGACAGACAGACAGACGGACGGACAGAATTCTCATCGCTAGATCGCATCTGCATTTCATGCAGCGCGCTAAAAACCTAGGATTTAACAAATGTGTTAAGGTTTTACCGCACTGCATGGAATGTCAGCGCGTACTAGCGACGAGAAAGGTGTCCGTCTGTCTGTCGGTCTGTCAAAGGCGTGCACTGTGACAAAACGGAAGAAAGATATGTCCAGATTTTTATACCATACGAAAGGTCACTTAGCCTAGTTTTCTGAGAAGAAGAATGGTTGGTGGGTGCGACCCCTTCTATCTAAAATTGTGAATCAGCGGGCACCCGTTGTAGCGAAATCGCAGATTTTCAGTAGTCATTCGCTCGTAACGCCTCAGCTGTAACACCTAGCGGTAGCATCCAGCGAAAAAAGTTTAATTAACACTAATATAGGAAGTCGACAACGCGCTTTCTAATGAGCCTAAGATGATCATCGTACTTTCCCCGTAAGCCCGCTCCTCAATTGGGGCTCAAAAACGCAAAACGCCCCGTTTTCAGTGTAAAATCGCACTTCGCTTGAAGAAAGTCTGCTACAGAGTTTCTTTGTGTGAACACTGTCAGCGACAAAGTTGTAAGACACTCACTGGCCTAACTATCCGTGCAAAAATGATTGGTGGGGGCGTTCACTTCTGCGTAAAAATTTGGTACATGCTGACCCACCCGCTTTCAAAACGTCGATTTTCGATCCATTTTCGCCTGTAGCTCGTCGGCCGTAACACCTACCGAAAAAAGTTCGCTCAAAAACGTAGGGTCGAAAATGTGAACAATAAGCTGCGATAACTCCGAAACGGTACGAGATAGGTTGTCACCGAATTCGACAGCTTTGCTGGCCAATTACTTCACACTCACAGTGGTTGAAGGTAGACCTATATTGTCCGTAAATATTGTCTCCCAGACTCCGAGTTCCAGTCTTCCACTTTTGGCCATAACTAACGCACCCTGCATCGCGGTCTCTTTGAGATAGCTGAGCTACTTGTTAGGTTTCTGAAAGGTTATTTTCAGGTTTTAACGTACGAAAACCGGACACAAGATTACCCAAAAGTACAGGAAGCACATCACACCCGCACACCCTTCTCCCTGACACATCGTGGAGACTATAGCATATCTCCTAATTAGCTGAGGTTTTTCTGTGTTTTTTAAACGTAGTGTGTTAAAACGATTCTATAGCGCTGGTGAAAACGTCTGCTGGCAGAACGGTTCCAGCAAAGTATATACATAAGTTTGCTGATCCCCAAACGCGGTTTCAATTACCTCGCAGCAGATCACAGAGGTTTTTGCTGAATAGGTTAACGGCGCTGCATCATTGACATTCAGAAGGCATGCATGCGGCCTCGGCAGCTGATGCATAATTCATTAACAGTGTCAAAACAAATCATGCAGCTAGTTTAGTCTCTCCGATCGACAGTAAATGTATAATTCGTAAAGTATAGTGAATTTCTGATAATTTGTTGCACCGCTATCATACACGACAGTAAAGACATCTTACATTTGTAGAACAGTGAAAATCGTGAACTCATCCTGTTTGAATAAAATAATCAGCTTAAAGACACTGTTTATTTAATTCCGATTAATTCTCAGAAAATATCAAGTAATTTACCAACAAAATACACAACATCTAGCACCCAGCAGCTGTCTGAGCTCAGCGATAGCAAAATTATATGCAAATATTGTGCTTAAACATTTGTATGAAATTAGGCGTACGTGAACGCCAATCACGGACATCTGCATTGCATACGACGGGTTGGATGAAAATGCAAGGAATGGAAAATTCAACCAATAGAAAATGGAAGGAACCTACGGAAGGAGTGCAATATAATAGAGGTGGAAGGCACGGCAATACCGACAAAGTAAGTAAGTAACTCATACTTCAGTATTTTTTTACATCAAAAGCCTTACTAATTCTGGAACGCCAGACCCTAAAATGTAGTTCTAAAACTCCGACGAAATTAGGTACGTTGGCTAGTATGCAACTAAATCTAAGTGAGGTTAACTGGCGTGTGCTGATTCTTATTCAAGTAATTCTTCCCGGTTTTCCTGTACTTTGTTTGCTTGTATGTGATCATACAAATATTGGCCGTATTGCTTTTTGCGAGTTTGTCAGCGACAAACTGACAAACTCACAATCGATTAGTTTGTCATCGATTGTGACAAACTTATCGATTCATCTGAATCAGATGAAAAAATAAAAATACGGTATTATAATTATTATCTCTACCACATGAAAGATAGTTTATTTTAGTTTTCTGACAAAAAATGGTTGGGGGAGGGCAACCCATTCTACCTGAAATTTTGGGCCAAACTGACTCTGTTGTAGCGAAAACGCCGATTTTCAATCGATATTCGCTCGTACCGCCTCTGCAAGGGGGGGGGGCACACCAGTAGAAGTTAAACAAACACTAAAAGTTTTCAGTCTCAGCTTACGTCTTTAAGGAAAGGGTCATTAATGTCTAGAATAAACTGTTGAATCCTAGTATGTACGTTAAATTGTTTGTTGTCATTCAAGTTAATGCAGCTGTCTCACACAGAACTTTTCGTTCGCAGTTTCAGACTTTTAGTACTGTATGGCTTTAACATAGCGTAAATGCGCGTTCACCTGGAGAGGCAATGACTCTGCCCGTTGAACATTCAAATGACTGCATTACATAATAATTTACAATGAGCACAATTTCGATCACACCAAAGCGTGTGTGTGACGTCTTTATGTACGGTTTACAATTTGCACGTCTGGTAACGTATTACTGTCTGTTTGTTTCGTTATTCGTTCTTCTGTCTATCTGGATCTTAGTGGTCTGAAGCAGATAAATACATAAAAAATACAGTATTATGTTATCCCTACCACATGAAAGATCGTTTATCCTAGTTTTCTGACAAAAAGAATGGTTGGGGGAGGGCAACCCCTTCTATCTGAAATTGTGGGCCAAACTGACTCTGTTGGAGCGAAAACGCCGACTTTCAATCGATATTCGCTCGTACCGCCTCTGCAGTAACACATACCGAAAAAATCAGTTATCACTAATACGAAGTCCTCGACGAGCTTTCCAATGAGCCCAAGATGATCATCATACGTTGCCGCACGCCCACTTCCGGCTCAAAAACGCAAAATGGCCGTTTTCTGTCAGAAAGTGCACTTCACGTGAAGAAAGTCTGCTACAACTTTCTTTGCGTGAATACTGTCGGCGACAAAGTTGTAAGGCATTCACTGGTCTATCTATCCATTCGGGCGCGACATCCCCCACTACGTGAAAATTTGGCTGAAACTGACATACTCCTTCAAAAACGCCGATTTCCCATCAATAACGCTCGTAGCGCCTCATCCGTAACATCTAGCGAATAAGTTCAATTAACACGAACAGGAGGTTCACTATGAGCTTTCCAATGAGCCTAAGGGGCTCAATAACGCAAAGTGACCGGTTTTCGTCAAAAAATTGAAGAATAATCTGCGATAACTTCGAAACGGTATGGGCTAGGATATCAGTTAGTATTAATTACTAATAGGAAGTCGCATACGGGCTTTCGATTGATACAGACATCTGTAACTTGCATGACTTTGAACGGCGTAATACCCCTTATTTAATATTCATGATGTGTATGCTTATTTTGCGTTATTTCACCGAATTCGATAGCTTTGCAGGCCGATTACGTCACAGCGGTTGAAGATAGATCAATAATGTCCGCAGAATATCGTCTTCCAGATATATTTGGCCAAAACTGACTCACGCAGCCATAGGCGCCGGAAGGTGTCAAAAAAGTGTGTGGGCCATGGGGAGCGCGGTAGCGCGAGCCTATAACGGGGGTCTGGGAGCGGAGCCCCCAGCGGTGGTCCAGGGGGCAGAGCCCCCGGTGGGGGGTCAGGGGGCCAAGCCCCCTGAAGCTGAAACCTTTTCAGCCTTTTGGACGTCCAACGGATGCAACAAATTTGCACATTTTGCAGTATTTTTGGTGTGTAGTAGGTTTAAACAACAAGACAGAAAAACCTATAGGAGATTATAATTAGGCCTGTTATCCACACACGGCTTCCGTTGGTTGATATCTTGGCGTGGCGTAAAATAGGCTTACAGGCCAGACAATTTGACAAAAATACCCAAAAATACAGGGTGGATATATTAAACGTCGAAAATTAGAAGGCTGGCATTATGTAGGCCTGCGCCAAAAAGCGAAACTCTGGCATACGCCGAGACCGCACGGCGCACAGTCAACACTATATGATTGAAAAGTGACACGCAATAGCAAATTATAATTACTAACCAGTAAGAAAGACACCTGAAATTCAGCTATAGATAGTACTGTCTATATGAAAAAAAATTCTACACACCTACAGTCTAACTATTAACAAATAACAGCGCCCATAGTCACAGAGTGTAGGTAGGCTATATTGGTTGCACTTTCGACTCCAGTCTTTGAACAAGTTGAAAAATTCTGTGTTGGCCAAATACATGGGCGGCCCACACGGTCAAAAATCTGTGTGGGCCACGGCCCACACGCTTCCGGCGCCTATGCACGCAGCAGTCGCACGGTCTCTTTGCGACAGCTGAGCTTCTTGTTAATTTCGTGACCATCTTGTTCAGTGCGATGTGATACCTACAGGTCAGTGATCCGAAAGAACGAGACAAAAATTAACAAATTTTGATGAAGCTGATACTTTAGTAAAGGATTACATCGGCGAACAGACATTAGACGTTGAAAGTTAGTAAATGCCAAACTAATGCACACAATAAGACAAAATATAATGGAATGTGGTAGGCTTAATTAACGCATGATGTAGGCTACACTTTGTTGAGAAGATGAATAGACTAGTTATTTATTTCGTATACCTGAATACTGCCTTCGTATATAGAGGGTGGGCTGTGTAGATGACAAATGTCTTGATCACCTTGTAGACTATATGATGCAAAAGAGTCTACGATTGAGAAAGTGTGCATCAAAAACTGAGAGAAACTACAACTGAACGTCAACCACAACTCAACTCAACGAGCATCAACGGACGCAGGTGAAACATGTCCACAGCGCACGAAGCACGATTTGAAGCCAAGTAAGAAAGATTCATTAGAACGACTACGCTATAGCTATAGCGCCTCTCAGTCTCCGTCTGTACACAAGTAAACACCAGTAGTCCAGTACGACCGATACTGTCAAAGAAAAGTAGTTTCATTTAATTTCAGTTAATTTAATTTATTTTATTGTTGACTTCATTCACGAATACATGCAAACAGCAAGCGAGCAACACTTGCAACATGCCATTAAATACACATATACATATAGTGCAGAAATGTACGTCTTGTCATTTCTTCCGTCATTCGGAGTCAACTCATCGTTATGCTGCGACCGCGAATAAAAGTTGTAAAGAACTGATCTTAGACTCTAAAGCTATCATTTTTCGTCACGTGTTTCACTTTGCCGATATGAACTTAAAAATGTTGCAATGAAAATTTAAATAACACAATAACACACGCGCGTACACGCACTATCATTAATGCGTTTTTAACCGTTAATGATGTCCTAGATGATGGTGCACGAGCTGTGACTATCATATGACATATTCCTCCTATTTGCATTGTATTCATCACTGCTTGATAAAGTTGATGTGGTTTGATAAACCATTTAATCTGAAATCTTAGTAAATGTTGTTCATATTTTTTAGGAAAATGCAACGAAAACTCGGTGCAAAGCTGTTGGTCATTACATTTCTCTATATTAAACACTAATATTGATCATTTCTTGTCGAAATATCACCATATGTTGCCGACGAAAAATTGCACTTACTCGTTTGAGCGGAGTTTTAGTGGATGGTTTCAGCAGCTGCAGACCGACTTTTGCTATTTCCATCAGTCGCGCAGCGATCATTCTCTGTCGCGTCGCAAACTATTAACATTACTTCACGTCGCCGCCGCCGACGTCAATGCAATGCGCCCGTCGCTGCCGAAAGGATGCATGCGGTGTGTGTGGCCCGTCGGCGCTGTCAGTACGCATTCACCAACGTGGGTGGCCGCCGCTGCGGGAATGAGGCGAGACAGCAAAGCGCCGAACGGCACCGCCGGTCGACGACTTTTGAAATGCCAACCGCGCGCGCCGGCGCCCAATCGCACCGGACGGACGCTGCAGCAATCGCTCAAAACGTCCGCTTGACAGTTGCCGAAGTCTTGCCGCATGTACAGCGCCTACCGCAGCAGTCCGCCGACCAACCAGCAGAGATTCGATCTTGCTTCATTGACTACCGCCGACAGTCCGAACGTCCAATGCACGCGACCGCCTGGAAATTTTATCCGCCGGAGTCCCCGACTCCTCATTCCTGGCTGCGGAAGCAGGCAGCGCGGACGCAACACGGCCGTAAGCCGCTAGTCTGATGTTCAATTGTTGACGTCCGCCCGTCGGTCCAGCCAGCGACATCGAAATTGGAGAAATGACCGCTCGATAAAACTCATATATAAAGTGGCGAGGGAAGAGAAGATGTAGAGGTGACGCTGGGGCAAGGAGAACGGGAGTTATCGAGAGGCGCGCTTTGATTTAAGTCCGACTCGTTCGTCGTCGTGTAGATAGCGGCGGGACGGGCAAGCGGGCGGGTGCACTGGTCCCGGGCGGTTTAGATGCCGCCGACAACTAATCAAGACTCGCCATCTCGACGGCTGCGAACGCGCCGGATCCACTCGTTCATCCTCCCTCCTCATCACCACCAGCGCCACGACCAGCAGCAGCAGCCGCCGCCGCCGCCGCCGGGCAATTGCAAGCCGCAAATAAAGTATCTCGCAGTCATTGAGGGTCCGCGGCTGACCCGCAACTGCTCGTAGACGTTCGACAAGCAACGAACGCAACGTCTTAACGACTGCGAAGCTGTAAATCGTATAATTAAACGTGCGGTGCGGCTCGCAAACTGCCACACTCCAACAACAATCACCGATGCTAGCTGAGCTATCGCTTTAACAACGCGGCATCGCGGTCATATTTTACAGGCGACCTATGAGCGATGCCGTGCGACCCGAGCCTCCGGGGAATTCCTGACACGCAAACCGATATTACCCTCTTCCTTCAGCCGCGGAACCGGACATTCCGCCCCCGGACGTTTCCCTCGGTACCATAGTTGGACCGTTCCATCATACCCGTTATAAAGTTCCATAAAGTTCGCTGAAGATGTCGTTACCTGACATCATCGTGAATAGCCCAGGGAGTATATGGCGTTGGTCCTAGCAGACTGTGTCGTGCACTGCACCATTAAATAATTATTCACTTGTTATAGAGTTCGAACTTCTTATTGAGTGCAACAGTGTACATCAGCAATTGATGTGGTAGAATTGTGGGCTTGATACCCAGTGTAAGAAGTTCGTTCGAAAAATTGTAAAGTTCCATCACATTACAAAGTTCCATAAAGTTCCGGAATTTTTTTCCCAATCGTAGAGTTCGTATAGTTCGTAGGAATGCTTTATACTACTATGCTTAAGCGTCAAGTAGCTCGCTAATTACATCAATTTATGGTTAGATTAGGGTCAGAGACTCAGAGTCGGTGTCGGGTCAGGAACAGGGTTAGCGAGTTTTTTACGTTTAAGCGATGGTTTACATTTACTCAGTCTGGAATCACATGTTGATTTGGTGTGGACGTGTTTGGCATCGTTGCGACGCCAACTGAGGTTTTTTTTCGTCTCCACTACGTATGCTTCAACTAGAGGTCACCAGTATAAATTATTCAAGAGACCCCATGTTTCACGCACACCGCAAACTTTTTTCAGTAAACGCATTGCAAATGCATGGAACTTTCTCCCAGACAATGTGCAGTCTAGTTCTCTCTCCCAATTCAAGCGTTCAATCCACAAGGTCGATTTGCCCAGATTTCTTAAGTCTTTCTGAGGTACTTTTATGACATGCACTTTATATTTTTGTATATATTTTATGTACTAGGGCCACCGTAAGAGCTTGTCTGAGCCTGGTGTGTCTTGTAAAGTAAGTAAGTAAGTAATCCTTTTATTTCCTGACAGACAAACGCCATCAAGCAGCGAACAAAACGACACACAACAACATAGCAACAATGCTGTAAAAAAGTGAAAACATCAGCGTGTAACTGTAGTACAGCATTGCCGGAAAGAAAAAAAGAATAATGAATAAAAAAGAAATACGTGAAAAATGACTGTTCAGCGACCATCACATCTTTTCTTGTATTGCATCATTGTTACTGAACGAATAATGGTAGCCGAGGGATGTCCAAAGGGGAAATGTGCCTTCCAGCCACGCTTCAACTTGCTGCGCAACGGTAGAGCTACTGTGCCCTGAGCCTGCTTGTATGTATGCCTGTCATATAATCTGCACAGTGGTTTATCTGCAACAACGATTCATTGCACGGCATAATCCGACAGCGGAGTTTTGCCGGCGACGTTGTATAACCGTGAGAAATAAATGACTCGGAGGCCGAAAGTCGTCACAGCGCTACTGGTGGTCTCGGCCGGGCGCGCGGCGGTGGGATCCAGCGATAGTACCGCTATACCGCTAATTCCACGTCGACGATACAGCGTATCGCTAGAGTTTAGTCGGATGTTTTTTTTTACTTCAGACAAACTTCGAAGTATACAGTCGGTCAGTCGATAGAGCTACTCGATGAATTTACAATTATGGATTTTCACGACGCCATTTCCTTATAAATCGACTGGGTCTTCCAGATATTAGATGATTTACAACTTAACAGCACATACAGCTGTGGGTATGATGGATTTTCCAGGTGTAAAACTTCATGACAAAGTTCACTGAATACTGCATAGGCCAGTGCACGTAAACAGTAACGGAAGAGACAATTCATTCGCTATCTCTTTTAAGCTTGTCAAACTAGAGCAGTTGGGCATACTTTACACTGTGACCACACTCATATACACCGTGTTTCAGAAAAAAACATCCACTCATATTATTATCTATAAGTTGAGGAATAGTTTTCTGATTTTAATAATTTTTGAAACCAATATTCCTCACATAATTTGACATCGCAAGACAGCTTAGTTGTCCACCTCACCTAACTAATGTGTCTACACTACCTTGTAAAACTTATCGAGTTTTGTCGCCTTACATTACAAGCACGCCTTGTTTTATGACAAAAAGTTACGTTCCACAATTCAATTCAATAAATGTGAAAATGTTCACTAACACATACAGGGAATGTTGATTTGCTGATTTTATTTTGTTCGGTGTCACTTTTGCAGTAAGTTTTATACAAAATGCTCGCAGTCGTTTTCGCCACTCCTTCACTGCGCCGTCGATAATGCGCTGATCAGGACGTTCCCACTCGTCCACGTTGCGCTTGCGAAGTTCTTCAACATTTGCAATCTTTTCCTTGTTGTAGACCGTCAAGACGTACCCACTCGTCCACGATGCGCGGGCGAAGTTCTTCAACATTTGCTATCTTCCCCTTCACATTGACGTCATCACTGGCAGAGAATATATAATGTATATCAGTAAACACGACGAAAACAGTTGTTGACTGTTGAAAACTGTTTCAACAATTAGTGAAAATTTGATGCCAAAAGTCCACAAACTGTATGGAAAAAAGTATGTAATGTATGGCGACAAACTCGTGCGATAAGTTTTACAAGGTAGTGTAGACACATTAGTTAGGTGAGGTGGACAACTAAGCTCTCATGCGATGTCAAATTATGTGAGGAATTTTGATGTCTAAAATTAATAAAATCAGACAACTATTCCTCAACTTATAGCCAATAATATGAGTGGATGTTTTTTTTTTCTGAAACACGGTGTATAATTCGATAACAGCTATCAGACATTAAAGTTGAAAATCATAGTTTCGCGTTAACGAAACTCAGTAAACCATGTGAACCGAATTAATTGGGAATGAGTATCTCATTTCAAAACACGTAATTCTAAATTTTAGCTTGTTGAGACGTTTCTGTTATAGCCTACTTATTACCGGCATGGAACGACGGTATGTTTAGCGTGCATCTAACTAGTGCACGCTATATATTGCTAGACCATTTCTGTCCGTCCGTCTGTCCGTCCGTCATTTCGTCACGTTCCGGTATTGTGCCCAGAAGGATGAAGATACGATTGTGTGGTTTTCAGCATCTGGTAGAACAATCCTTCTTGTTTCTGAAGAGAAACTGGATATTCGCAAGGGATCACCCCTAGCGACGGCGTTAAAGTGAAGCTCCCCCTATCGCTAGCGAAATTGACCAATAATAGGCCATAGCTTGGAAACGGTACAAGATTGGAGGTAAGTTACTATTAATCACTAATAGGAAGTCTCATATGGGCTTTCGATTGGCACCAAAATTGGTGACCTTGAATGACCTTAAACAGCGTAATGGCCACTTCCAAGTGATCAGGGCCGAATTCACCGAGGACGAAACTGGCCGCGAAACTTGGCGCAAGATAATAAATAGAATTTGTATTGCGAACTTGTGTTGTTGTCATTATTGTATTAGTTGTGGCGAATGTGTTCATTTTGGTGATAAGTTTACCGTAATATCGTTTGCGAGTGCATTTATAGAACCTCTATGTCTTGCCAAATTTCACGTTGATCGGGTCACATTTGGACCTTTCTGACCCATCCTCCAAAACACCAAAAATCTCGAATTTTTCGAAATTATTCGCCTCGTATGTTCTCAAAATTTGAGCGAAGCTGCACTTTGAAAGTAATCACTTCGCGATGCCACCACTAGGAGATGCAGCCAAGAGTTTAACATGGTACATAACTGCATTCTTTCCGGTAAACTGCGACATCAGAAGTTGGTTATATACTGGTTTTGATGCGCACGAATTCGTCCACTTTTAGCAATAGGCTACTTGAACAACTTTGATTATTATAGTGCCTTTATGTAAAGAGCTATCCGAAAAAATTATATAGATACACATCGACAACCTATTAGCTACAAGGAGCTGGTGGAAATTGGAATTATTACCGCGCTGCGTGGAATGCAGACGCGGTCTAGCGATGAGAATTCTGTCTGTCCGTCTGTCAAACGCGTGATTTGTGACAAAACGAAAGAAAAATCTGTCCATATTTTTATATTATACGAAAGCTGAGAAAAAGAATGGCTGGTGGGGCGACCCCTTCTACCGGGAATTGTGGGTCACCGTCAAACTGACCGCGTTGGAGCGAAATCGGCGATTTTCAGTTGATATTCGCTCGTAGCGCCAGTCGTAACACCTAGTGAAAAAGCTCAATTAACTCTAATAGGAAGTCCACTGCGCACTTTGCAATGAGCCTAAGATGAACATCGTACGTTGCACTTAAGCCAGGGGGCTCAAAAACGCAAAACGGCCGTTTTCCGTGTAAAATCGAACTTGGCTTGAAGAAAGTCTGCTACAAAGTTTATTTGTGTGAAAACTGTCAGCAACAAAGTTGCAAAACATTCATTGGCCTATCTATCCGTGCAAAAATGATTGTTGAGGGGCGACACCTTCTACCTAAAATTTTGGGTCAGACTTACCGCGTTTGAGCGAAATCGCCGATTTTCGATCTATTTTCGCTCGCAGCGCCTCAGCCGTAAGTTGATGCCAAAAGTCCACAACCTGTATGGAAAAGTATGTATGTACGGCGACAAAACTCGTGCGATAAGTTTTACAAGGTAGTGTAGACACATTAGTTAGGTGAGATGGACAACTAAGCTGTCATGCCATGTCAAATTATGTGAGGAATTTTGGTGTCAAAAATTATTAAAATCAGACAACAATTCCTCAACTTATAGCCAATAATATGAGTGGATGTTTTTTTTCTGAAACACGGTG
>Ga0049105_1000716_pt1 | contig 12610 bp, 12 predicted proteins | sample WorMetvaBAHAMAS1_FD_61260 | JGI IMG/M metagenome (GOLD analysis project Ga0049105, IMG submission 61260) | Worm MetaG Olavius vacuus BAHAMAS.1 | ecosystem: Host-associated > Annelida > Digestive system > Unclassified | place: Germany: Marburg | collected 2013-04-09
AGCGCCGTCGCCCTTTCATCTCCGATGCGTCCAGTTACCGCCGATGCGCCGGTGTCAGATGTCCGACATCAACATCGGTCTGACACTAATTCACATGCACAGACTCATGCCGACCCATTAACTTTTACAGACACCTGTTACTTACATGCAGTGACCATGCAGTGCTGTGCAACATTATGAAATGTCACCTGGTCAAGTTCCAGCAGTCTCTCAGACTGACGCTCGCTGGTGTCACTAGCCAGCACATCCGTGCTCCAAGCATCACTTGCAGTCTCCGATATCTCCAGCACCTATGTTACAGACACTGTATATTGTCACCCGAGTTATGTATTTAGTCCATGTGACTGAGCACAGTGATATTATATACACAACAACAGGCATTATGCAGTTCAAAACCTGATAAATAATATCACCACGTCTAACTTTTTAAGTGGTTCAAGCGAGTGGCAACATGTTGGTCTCTATCAATGTCGTTTCCTCCACATCAGGTCCAGTTAGTAACATTAGTAACACGAGTACCATAGGTAGGTAGGTAAACTATCTGTCTATCTAAACTATAAACCAGCCACTCAGCCTCGTAGGCACAATGAGTACCAGTGAAACCTGGATAGTAGCAAGTTTTTAAAGAAAATTTTTCCTATCATTTTCAGTTTTTCTTCAACATACCTACTTATCACAGATATTTTATGGCATAATGCTCACTTCATGTGCACCAAGCAGATGGCCTCGTTCTTCTACGACACCGCGAACACCGAGCAGATTGGGCGGCTCTTCAACCACTTCTTCCAGACGATCCAGCTGGTTCTGCTCGGGTGGTTCTGAGTCGCTCGCCAGTACGTCGGTGCTCCATGAATCACTTACTGTTGACTTGATGTCATCTCCTACAAGAAATTGACAGCTCAACACATCAGTATCATCCACATCACTGCTGATTACACCGGTTCTCTTTACACACTGCTTGCTCTATATCATGGCAGCCACGTATTGAGGTATGGCATATGCAAGTTACAGTACAGTGCTGTCCAAAAGACAAAAATATTTACTCAGTATGCCATTTTAGGCCTAAGACACATCTTCCATTACCACTAGTTTACTAAAGTTTACATCCTGGGTTGATGGATTGGGCAGCCTACAAAAAACGACTGGCAGCCTGTCTGAGAGTTTGTCTATCGTTCTTCACAGAAGCACAGTCTTACTTGTCAATATAATAAATGAGAGTGAATACAATGCAAGTGCTCTGTAAAGACATTGCAGCTGTCATTTTATAGAAAAATCAATGCAACAACAACACTCGCCAAGTTGACTGCTTACGTTCGAGCTCCTGCCTGATGTCAAATTTTCCAAAGCGGTCGGTAACATCGACACGGTTCGTCTTCTGCACGGTAACTGGCAGGTTCGGAGCGACAGCAACGTCATGTCTTTCTTCTTCATCAACTTCACCAGCCTCCGTACCAACATCAGCCTGGGAGTACCGGCACATTACACCCATTACAATACACAGAAATCCTCCTATTAATTTGTACTCACCAGTACAGACAATCAATACAATTCTACAGTATTTAACAAAACTTCCTCATAAAATACCAGAACAATTTAGCACTTTATAAACAGCAATAACTGACTGACTGTCACATTTCAATTTCAGCCTTTAACAACTCCATTCCTAATTTATATTAGTAAAATATTAAATCGCATTTTCTCCATCTACCTTATCTTTCTCCAGCGACCTGTTCCAACATCTCAAATACATCTTATGAGCTAGGCACTCAGCAACTTATGCCATTCTTAGCTATATGATCAAACTAGTTACTAATGAATCTGTTGTTGCCAGTCTGCAAGTGTAAAATATGTCGCCAGCTCTGCTACATTTGGTGATAACTACACCTGCCTTAAACAACTGTTAAAAGCACATTTAACTAAGGCTATGGTGTTCTGTGACATTTTGTTTTTTGGGCATTGCATAATAAATTCTCCTACGGACTTAACCAGTACAAATTACAGTAAAAACTCAATGGCCTACAAACCTGTGAGTCGGCCTGAGATATTGGTGTATCTCGACCACTCACGTTTGGCGTGCCACGCCCACTGACATTTGCCGAAACCATGTCTGACAGGTTGTCATTTTCATTGTCGAGATCCGAGCCAACAGAATGGCTTGATGCAGCTTCAGAGATTGCTTCCAAGTTGTCACTAGTGGCTAAACACCATCACACACACACAGCTAAGTTTGGAATTAAGACCCAGTGACAATTAATAAAATCCAACTTCAAATGAATAAGTCATTTAATACCGAGTTCTTCACTGTCACGTTAACCTGGCACTTGGACAACTACCCAGTCACAAATGGAAATGAAGCCTGATCCTTAGTACCTATCTTCCTTCAGTGCTTTGACACTGTTGGTTTGGTCATTTGACCCGTAAAAACCCGGCCTCAATATAACCTACAATGTGTTTGGTGGGAACGTTAAACCTTGCTCAATCAATCAATCAAACCTGCAGTGAACCGATAAAATCCAGTTCTGGACAACCTTGACCTCCCACCAGCAGACCCATGGAGGAGTGTGATTGGGATGACCACACAAGAGCAACACTGTGGCCCATGCTGGCTACATGATGGCAATGATAACAAAAAAGTGTAATGAAACTGAACATTTTTCGGTGTATGTCTTTGGACACCATGACTTCATTTACTGTTGTTAGTTTTAAGCTTATATTATTCTCTGTCATGTATTCTGCTGTCACTTATAAATGACAGCAACACACTAACCGATAGAATCCTGATCATGTGAGAGCGAGAATCGTGTTCGTTTCTCGTGCACGAGAATTCCGCTTTCACTGACTGGGTCGTCTTCACCGGGCAACAAACTGTTGTACTTCACCTTCTTCTGACGACCCTGGCCTTCTTGCTCGAGTACCTGCACAGCAATATTGCAATAACACAGAATTAACAGAGACAAAAGATAACAGGATAAAGAAAAAACGTCAACTGTCTGACTACAAATGTACTTTATGATTATCATGCTTTGTAGAAATAATAATAATAATATGAATAAATAACATGCAGAGTCGACAGACAGCATAATAATATGCAGAGTGTAGACTAAGCACTGCAGGCTTTGTGGTTGTCTGTTTCAACAAACGGATTCATATGCAGCAAGAAATAACTTTAACCCACATTGTACGTATGCAACTCAGTGTGCATATTCTTGCCGGTGAATGTGACGTAACTCACTCTGAAGCACTGCACAGGCATCGAGCAGCCAGTGGTCTAAATATTACTGCCATTTTACTTTGATAACAGCAAGTGATACAATATGTGTCAAAACAAGATATGCATTATGCAATAATTAACTGACTCTGTACTAAACTCTGAGACTAATTCATCTCAGGGAGAGATTTCCCAACTGTCCTCCTGCAAAAGCTGTCCTCTCTCAGCCTGTAATATCTGCAAAGGTATTACTCCCACTTCAAACTGGCAAAGATGTGAAGGCTTCACTACATAATCAGCAGCCTACCTGTAAAGTATATGCTATGGTGTAGGTCTGCACGGGCCCACTTTTTTCGGCCTGGCCCAACCCAGCCCATCCTTGCATGGGCCTGGCCCACTGTTATTTCAGAAAAATTAAGCCCAGCCTGTATTTAGTTCGGCCGTGCCCGGCCCACCTTCAGCCTACCTTGTGCCTGGCCCATCTTCAACCTACCTTAAATATCTCCCATGTCACCATCCCACTGCACTCCTGTTTCAATTTGGCCCCTTAATTTTAATTCTAATCCTACTTTTAAGGCATAACAGTTTATAATTCTCATGAAGTATAACCAAATAACCAATGCAACTAGAATGCGCAACATGACGACATGCTGATCCGAGTCAGAAGAAACAGTCATCATTCACAGACCACAGTGATTAAGTATAGGCACGTGTCACATTAAAGAAATAGTCCAGGCGTTAGGCAAGTTATACACTTGCAGCATACTGTTTTCTCGTAATTACTTGTTTCATATGCAAATTTCGGATATAAGCAAGCAGATTTCTACTATGGCAGCCATGGCTTCACTCCGATGACAATTTCCTTTAAGTCATCACCTTACCTTTTACCAAAATTTGACACTGGACCAACAGCGGCAAGCAAAATAAAGTTTGACATAATTCTTATACAAGTACATGGCTCATGTCATAATAGACCAATGGCAACATAATTGGTGTCAAGACTTACTATTTCACAGTCGGCTATAACAGAAACAACACAGTAATGTAAATTACGCTGGGTCTGCACAATTACACATACCTTCTGTTCAGGCAGCATGCCGGGACAATCATTGGAGATTCCGAGTGATATCACAAGGACCTCATTAGCAATGTGGTGAGCATTGCTGCCACTGGAGCCATCGACCTCATCGCCATCAACATGCTGCCCGTCAGGTGCCAAGAACAGCTTCTTTCGTTCTTTGCCTTCACAATAAACAAAATGCCTTTCATTGCTGATTACGACTCATATAATGCATGCTACAATGGCAAGTGTGTTTTGTTCATTTGGCAAGTGCTGTACTGGTAGTCACTGTGGTTTTCAATCAGTTGGAGTGCTTCATATCCAACACTGAAATAATTGCAATTCACCTTCAAATTTTACAAATGGTCACGTGTTGACTATATCATTCATTTACAGACAGCTGATATGGCGAGGCCCCATCTGGGCAGATTTACGAGACATGGACCTTGACCTAACAGTTTAGTAGAGACCACGTGCATTAAAGGTAAATAAAAAAGGTAAATCCGAGCACTTGTATAGTAAGTAAGTAAGTAAGTAAATGTCGATTTATAGAGCGCGATTACGTATAACACCTCTAATGCGCTCCTTGCGCTCTATAGCTCCTTGTATGGTATTACAAACCACTCTAAAGCGCTCATGCATGGATCACACAGTTTTACCGACAATAAACACCATACCTGCCGTTTATCTCGTAAGCATTCACCAGATGGCGCCTCCACTGATTGAGGTGGCAAACATCTAATTGCAGCTCATAACTCATTCATCGACCCCGAAAAAATGAAAGGCTGAGTTGGCCTAGTTGGCTGATCTCCAGCGGACGGTTTACCCACATAGTGGTCACCTGTTTGCTGAAGGTCGAGCGCAGGACAGGGTCAGTTCGCCGGCCAAAGACCGGCGTTCCGCCAACTGTGCTATGCAACCAGCATTGAGGAAGGTCAAAAGTAACTAACACTGAGCATATAGATACTACCAATCTGTTGTAACCGACAAGTTACAAATAATGTTACTGGGCCATTTCAACTCATCTGAGATATTTTATGTGTTGTACAGCAGCAGCAGCAGCAGCAGCAGCAGCAGCAGCATGAAACTGGGAGACACTGTTGTGATAAAAACCACTCTGATAATGTATTTCTCATTTGAAACAACAATTACTCACCATACAAAGAGTTCACTGATGGAGTACCGGGTATTTAAAAACCAAAATTTGAGCAGGTATGTAATATTTAGTTTAAACACTAATTTCTGCGTATTTGCTGCACCACTGATAGAATCAGGTAACATGTTAGCTCAGTCTGACTGGCTGTAAACCTGAGCTGTGCTGAGAAACATGTTCTCACCATGCTGTGTTAACTTTGCCAACTTGCGGATAGAGCTTGGTGTTCCCGGCGGTGTAGGCTGGGGAGTAGTGTTTGGTGATGCATGCTGGGAGCCATTACTGGCCGTGCTTGAGCACAGAGCCTGAATGGTAGTAAGAGGTGGTAGTCCAGATGCCGACATAATGTCCTCCAAGTGTTTACGCTCGGCACTGTCTTCATCCAGAGTGCTAACTGTGTTGTGAACACATGTCACCTGCACCAGATAGAATGACTGCATGTTCAACGACATTCACACCATCACTCAGTTAATAATATTACCTGCAAACAATAAACCAGCAGGCAAACAAATACCACAAAGTATGCAGAACCCACACACCATTTAACAGCTACTTTCCAGGTGTACCTATGCTAGCTAGATATCCCAAGGATTTTTCTTCACCAGTGGTTTTAAATCAGTGCATCCTATTGGCTGACACAGTAAATGCAACACAGTTATTATTGACCTTTGCCATTAGCCGCATGCCACATGAACATGATAAACACATTTTTTAGCCATTTTTTCTACAGGCATTTAAGTTTCTTAGTGATTCAACACAGCCAGTGTCAGTGCGTCCATCGATGTTAGCTACTGGCTAATTATCAAATATAATAAATATTTCATAAATTGAAACTCGTATAATAAAGTTATAACGAGGCTGCAATACTGTTTCATTTCAACATTCTTCAACACACCCTGTATATGATGACCAATTCATTAAAATAACTATCACTACTGCAAATAATGACTGACACGGTACTTCTGATGTATGTACCACAGGAAATTAAATGACAATAGATAAAAACCGCTTCGTACTATATCGATGAGTTCAGAACAGCTGAGCAGCATTGACGACCGACAGAATGTCGTCAACTGTGAAGCAGTCTGAGGTGGCGACTGTGAGTATGGAGCATCTAGTAGTCCATCAAGCAGGAACGACATGCAGCCTTTTGTGAACTTGCTGTAGAGATCCCTCGTCTTTGAGTCAACCTCGTCTGCTGAAGACACTGTCAGAACGTGCAGTATCTGTCCAACCTAATGACACATGCGCACAGAAATGAGTTTTCTATATTACAAATGGATGAACCACAGCACAACCTAAAATAATAATAATAATAGTAATAATATTTGCATATAACCATGTTACCTATATAACTGAAATTCGCACTAGCTACTAATGCACTACATTGGTAGAGAAGCAATATGCCTAAAGTGAGGTGGGTAATGTCGTATGGGTTTTGTAGCAAATTTCATACCCTTTCCAGCAGTGCAAAAATTTCAAAAATTGGTTACGATTTTACAAAAGTTAGAGAGAGTTTAAAGGTGGGAAATATTTTTGAGACACAGTCTAGTTACATAGTTTGTTACTTATTCATAATGACACTATTTACTATAAACCTAAACTGAGACTGACAAAATTATATATATGTGTGTATTATCTAGTGGAAACAAAATGATGTGCATCGCAATCATCACACTTCCTGTACAGAACAGTTGTGAAGGTAAAATCTTTCATTTTCAAACTCTATTTACTATGCTACATTTGTGGCATGTATCACACAACTTATATATTGCACAATGGTCATATATAGTCTCACAGTACATGAACTTAAACAGTTCATCACCAGTCACTGTCTGATATTCCTGCAGACCTGCATGAGGTTGTGACGAGCAATGTAGCTTATCGGTGCATCAGACGTTATCCCGTACGGCTCGGGATCGCAGACAGCAGGACAGATGAAAGACGCCATCACAAGATCGGCACAGATAGCACGCGCCTGTTCAGTAGTAGCAATCTGTGCCTTTATCAGCGTGTGATAGAGCTGAGACACAATCCATGCAAGACTTGGCGGGAAGCAGTAGACGTTGCTCTGAAACAAGTTACACACACAAAGTATGTTACATAAAAACAACAAAATATCAGTAAACTTCGGCTACGTAAACGAGCAGTCATTTAGTATTTACTTCAACTTTCTGTCTATAGTTTGTGTTCAATGGCACCAAGTGGAAAGACCTTATGTCTGAATTGAAACACAGGAATATGAAAAGGCTGCAGTATAAGTTTGGTCTTAAGAAACAGCAGTTTAAGCAAATCTACTCATAGCAGGTGCTTCTCCAGTAGAGTGTATTCTGCTGTTTTAACAAACTGACCCAACTGCTCAGCAGGTTTGATGAATACACTCCATCTTCTTCAGTATTCAGCCAATCTCTTCAATTCTTTACAGCTTCTGTTGCCTATTAGGTCATCAATTAGGTTTGTTTCTTCCTTTGCAAGTTCTGCCTCCAGCACAACCGTACAGAATTGTTAATAATAAGAGACCCTTCTTCCTCAAGAGATAACCTTTTCTTCTTTGCATTATCCCTCGTTACAGACTTGACCTGTGCCCTACCCAATCAAGAGCATCATCACTTGGGCCCTTGTCTGTCAGTATCAGCAAATTGTTATAGAAGTGATAAATTTTGACTAAAACAATTAACTGAATGAACAACTAAAACACACAAAAAACACAGCAGCAGTACAGTACAGTAACCAATGCACTCTGCAATTTTACAGGTTTCAAGTGCAAGTTGTTGGTATTGTTTCTATATTATGAGCAAAAACCGAATTTCAGAACACAGTCACAAACCTGAAGGCTGGCAATGAACTGTTCCACAAGCGACACCAGCTTGTTTGTGATCTGCTCACGATATTGTTTCGTTGCCAGGTCATACTCCTTGCTGCCTGGAGTGCCAAACCGCCTAAGAATTTCCGCCTGCGGAAAGCGGTGCAGTGCCCGTTCGGGATCAATATCGTAGAACCACTCATCTTCCATTAACAGCTGCATTACCGGCTGATAGAGGGCAGCAGTCAGAAACAGACGCGTTACAAAAGTCCCCTCGTTAAACAACTTGAAGACAGTGCTGAAAGCACACGAGCCACGGTGAAGCAGTCGTCTTGGGTCATCACTCTGAGAGACCTTTTTAACATCATTGCAAAAACTCAAATTAGTAAGTTATCGTGCAGTTTGCAACAGCTTACCGTATATTTCAGCGTATAAAGCGATCTGCCTATAAGTCGACCCCGTGACTTTTCGAGACTAAAAATATCAAAAATTTGAGACCTGCATATAAGACAACCCCCATCCACTCTGTCGTGGGACTGACACGTTGTCAACACGCCATCTGCAGTGCAGCAGTACTGACGTAGCGCGTAACTGACGGCATGTAGATTAGGATGCAATCGACAGCTGAACAAACCATGGCCTCATGCAGCTGATACCTGACCCTCCACACCACTGCAATGCTTACTTAAAACATGGTAAATAAACAAACAAATTCTAGTTAGAACTGGAATACATTTATTGATCATCGAAGTTTATGCGTAAACATGCAACTGACAGAGACGACCTGGATAATTCACTGGGTCAGGCAGAAAGATACAGTGCAGGATGTTCTTGGCTCAGGAGAGAATGATGACATTGGTTCAGACAGCAGACATTAACATCCCACGGTGTCCTCCCTCCCTCGCCATTGCACCGGTGATGTCATTCTTGTTACGACTGAGGACATATTGGGTTTCACAAACAAGTGCTAACCCAGCCATGGCCGACCGCTGTCGATACAGCTCACTGGGCTATAAGTTGGCTTACTACCGCAGTGACAGCTGGTGACAAATTTTGAGACCCATGTATAAGATGACCCCCTGCTTTGAGGGCAAAATACTGCCCAAAATTTTTCGACTTATATGCGAGAATATATGGTACAGATATATGCTCCAAACAACAGAATAATCAGAAAAAAACAAGAAATGCTTTAAAATTTTAATACTAACAGTATTAACAATACTAATTCTAATAATAATAACAATAATAATGAATCAATCAATATAATCGTCAAAATTAACATGGTGACTGTGGTACATGTGATACATTTTACGGTACTTTATTACTGCAACCTAGTGATAGCAGTAAAAAAATTAAAGCAGCACACAGCTCAACATGAAGTGCCGCTGCAAAAAGAAAACAGGTTTTATTTCCACTGCAAATTACTTTGCAGAATTTTGTATTCGAGTACCAACAGTGTTACAAACAGAAGCCGAAACTGACAACTACGTTACCTGTATATCAATGAGATGCTTAAGAAGCAGCAGCAAATTGTGCTCGTCCTCTGACAGTAAGACATTGCCATACAATCCAGATACAACTGCAGAAGCCACATGATGCATCTGTTCGACACCACCTGACGTTTCCACAGCCAGCAAACACGTGGCCACCGCCTTTGGGCTGTCGCGCAGCATGCGTAGAAAGCGTCCGATTTTTGTCTCGTGATATGTGAGACGTCGATATCCATCAGTGACTGCTGCCATTTCGAGCACGTTCACTCGCTGGCAGCAGACGGCCGGCGTCGTGTCTTCGCTCGCTAGTATTAGCTGACTGAGGGCATTTTTCTGCTGGCGTGCAATCCATGCCGAATGGAACAGCCTCTCTGCACCGGTTCCAATCGAGGCATGCAGAGCCAGCAACTGTTCACGCTCGGAGGCAATATACAGGCGCTCCTGCTTTAGATGGCGCGACAGCTCGACAAAGTCTGCAACGTTGGTGATCGACATCACTCGTGCTCAGCAAGACTGAAATAAGACGCCTGAAAATATAACAAAGAGGCAAACAATTAAGAACATGATGCTTCGGAAACTGCAACGGTAAATATCAATAAAATAAAAAAATGTTCTAACAAGTAAGATACAATATGCGACACAGGGATAACCTAGAGCATGATGCTCTATAGATCCACTAAGTGCCAATCCATACTGATCTGACACGACATGATAATAAAAATATTTAATGTTCAACAAAGCCACCAATGCTGGTGATATTGATGTGCAGTGAAAAGCCAACAGGTAGCCAGCATAGTCTACCATATAGTAATAGCAAAAGTTACAAAACGAACTGAACTCAAACAAAAAGCCAATGAACACACGAAATCCTAAAAGCTGCCTAGTCGATGTAAAGAGCAAAATCAGTATCAATCAATTGCATGCACAAGTGTACAATGCACATCTGCAACCTAAGCATTACTGCATAACAGATGAAGCAGGAAATGCACTGGCATAATTAATGGATCAGGCAGAAATGTAACTTGTCGAGATATCACTGTCTGCTCCTTGTATATCAAAACATTGTGACAATAGTTACACTTATAACTAGCAATACCAACTATTGACTGTACAGCAGAATATCACTGTTCTCCTGAATGTTATGTTTTTGTGCGAAATGTAATCCTCTGTGGGTAGTGCTACGGACTCCTTTTATAGCAGTTATGACCTGTGATGGGCTCAGCTGCAGTGCAGAAGAAGGCTCCTGAAGTTGCAGCAGCACTATTCTAACACTAACTGCAAACTAAACCTTGACTCTGACCATAATATCATCCCTTTAATACTAATCCTAATCCTAACGCCAACCCTACGTTTTTTCTAGGGTTCACATCGTGACCCAACGAGCTAATCAATATATCGCGGAATTTAATATTGTGATATCGTACGACATTTACTTACAAGAAGGCGGCGCTCAACTGTTGTGGATGGGAAGGGTGGCCGAAATAGTATATAGTGACTGGTAGTGTCAGACCAATACGCTAATTTTTTGCTCTACTGATGTCAAATATCTAAGAAGTGACTCGGCCAATAACGGATACCGATATCCGATACTACGGATCCTGCGTCTACTCTGTCTGCAGTGTAAAGCCCCATTCACACTGAGTACGGCGCCATACACCGACACACACATGGCAACATACGCTGATATGGATGGCGCCGTATGTCGATGCAGGACACTGCAGATGAAAAATTATACTTACCATTGTTTTCGATGGGCAAGGCAACGCAACGCAACATGACGCTGCTGTAGAAATCAATGTGCTCGATTACAATGTCGCCGCATGTAGTGTGAACAGGGTTTAATCCGTAATAATAGGAGTGTTGGTGATCATGTTACAGCCCCGAGATATCAGTCAATGTCTTTATGGCTTGTGTCGATCACTTGACAAAGTGTTAAACGTGTGTGACCGCCAGTATCAGCCCTCGTATTCTCGTAATGACACTTCCAAGAACCGGCAAGCTGCTGACCATCTGACTGCTGCCCTGGGACACACAGGTGTCGAATCATGCATCGTTAATGGCTGCAGCAAGGGACTTAATGTATGCAATGTCGTGTTCGTTTCAGAACTTTGTTGAACCTCAAGCTGCTGGTCGTGGTATTATGTTCCTTGTAACTTTGGTTTATGTCGATGAGTTTTAGATGACGATGACTTTCATTTGTACATTAAGTTCCTTGTAACTTTGGTTTCTGTAATGATTTCATGGTTTTTTTCAGTTCAATGGCAGTCATTCAATAACATCCGTCACTGAGCTAAAGTGGGATATTGCTCTGGGCAAGACTACAGAATAGTCAGTGTGTTGCATGCAACGCACGACCCCCCGATTATCTCCTTTCACACCTCGTCTGACTATGCTACGACCACATCACACGACACAAGCATAGAACGCAGGCTTAATGTATCGAAAGAAGTTCTATAAGAATTTTAAACGTGTGCATTCACCTAAATTATACTTCTAAGTGTCGCAGAAACTCCCACACAAACAAACACAAGTACTGTCAAAATCATTCGCTTTAGTGATGTGCAAACACGGTATTTTATATTTCGATCGCCCGCGACTATTTTCTAATATTATAAAAAAGCCAATAGCACTTGTTAAGTTACTTCTTTCCACCCCATTCACCATTTATACTTGGTTATGGTTTGGTTTTATTTGTGACAGTTTTTAGCGAACGTGAACTCATGTCATGTTCGATTATGTCGTCGTCCGTCCGTCCGTCCGTCCGTCCGTCTGTCGTCTATACTCACCGGAATACTCACCGGAACGAGGCCTCACCATATAGGTTTAGCCTCCGGAGTTCATTGGAATGGATCCAAACACGAACTCATCTGAATCGTTGTACCAGAAACACATCTTG
>Ga0049105_1000717_pt1 | contig 12607 bp, 11 predicted proteins | sample WorMetvaBAHAMAS1_FD_61260 | JGI IMG/M metagenome (GOLD analysis project Ga0049105, IMG submission 61260) | Worm MetaG Olavius vacuus BAHAMAS.1 | ecosystem: Host-associated > Annelida > Digestive system > Unclassified | place: Germany: Marburg | collected 2013-04-09
ACGGTCTCCCAGAGTCCGTCGTCGCGTAGCTGGAACGATCAGCGTCGACGTGTCGGCAGAACGCAGGCGACTGCAGGAACTACGGCTGGTTGTCAAATGCAAGGTTTCGGCGAGTATAATTGTCCACCAAATGTAACGAAATTGACAGCATTGTTCCACATGCACATTAGCAAACAAACCAAGCGTAGCAGTTATAAACACTCAGACAGTTTAAACGGTTACTGAAGACCCATCTGTTCGGTGTTTGGGACCACGGAGCTTTGTGACGCTTTAGTTAGGAGCGCCGTTTGGAAGTCATCTTACTTACTTACACACGTGTGAATATAGTTGCAGTGTGTTTTATGTGTCAGGCGACATGTTGGAGCAGTTAGTTGCTCATCCTGCATACAAGCTGGCAACAATACGTTCTATTCCACACGTGAGTGTCCGTTCTGCCGACTACACGTCATATCAGTGGCCGGCACTGTTGAGACACTTGAGGCAGATGCTCATTGCCAAGGCCACCATGGAAGAAGGTTGGCATTGATTTCAAGCCATGCAATGTTAATCTTTCAGTTTTCTGCTGTGAATTATGCGTAGTAAGTAAGTAAGTATCGGAAAGTAAATTTGTGTTTATATGGCAATTGTTATAGTCTGAACTGTCACAGAGGTAGTGTTTGGTAAGCTGTGCAGAACAGCACTGCATGGTCTTCAAGAATAAGTAAGTAAGTAAGTAAGTAACTGTTTTTGTAAGGCGCCACATATCAGAATTTACAGATTGCTGTGTTCTTGCTTCCCAAATAAGGAAGGCCCCCTTCATCTGTCGTCTGAACAGTCCGTAGCTGATGTCTGGATTGTGCAGCTGGATCAGAAGAGAGTTCCACATGTGAGGTCCAGCAGCTGCAAAAGAGGGCACAGAACTGAGTGACGGGTCACACATGGTCGGCCGTAGTGAGTTTCACAGGGTCGGACCAGAGATGGTGAAACTTCTCTGTCCATAGGAAGGGTATATATACCCGGTACTGTGAAATCTTGAACAGGCTGTACATACACAGCTCCATTTTCAGTTGTAATTTTGTTTGTCAATGAATTACACATGTCATTCGAAACCTGATGATTGTTTTGTTCAAACCCTTCAGTAATTAGACTGATATTTGTGGTACGAAGTAACAAGGTTTTGGACAAGGTAAATATAGTTTAGCAACCTTTGATTGCTACTTTGTTTACAATTTTTATCAAATGATGGGAAAATAATCGAAGATAACAGAAAGTAAAAGACAATTATTCGATAATGTGGCAGGAAGCCTGTCCAGTGAAGTAGGAGATATGATGTTGTCTGTCTGGTGTAGAGAGCTGCATTGGTTTGAATGTTTATTTACCATTCGTGATACCATTGTCTTCTGATTACTGTGCATGTCTCTAAGTCTGGAGTGTTTCTCTTGCAGGTGTGAACTGGCAAGTCAAACCACGATCACATGGTTGCTGTCAGTCATTGGCCAATTTACTGATTCTACGCGGTAAAGATGTACATTTAGCCGACCCGTCGTCTTTCCACGACCCATCGATCTACTCCCCATTATCATCAGATACAGGTTCGGCACTGACGGTCTGGACTCACGATCGGGTGTTTGGTCAGCGGGAGAAGTCTGCCGTGCTGTTAAGTAATGGTCAGTCGTCGATTGTAGACAGTCTGGAGCGGACAGTCAGTCGTGCGTGGAACATGTTTGCGTTGCGTGCCTATCTGCATCAGTACACAGGCCGAGGTCTTGAGGAGAACGATTTTGTCGACTGTTTTGCTGCACTCGAGCAGATACTTGCGGACTACAAGCGTCTTGGTCTCTCATGACTGCTGGGTGAATCTGTGGTGTCAGTGGATTGCAAACACTGAGGCTGCAGATTTTAGCAATTAGTGGATCGCTAGTCAGTCGATTCGTTATTTAAACAATTTAACAGACTTTAAATTTGTTTAATCCATTAAAACACCTGCGTCTGAGTACAGAACACTGACATAATAGTTGTGGATGAAATACAATGCCAAATGCAAAAATACAACACACATCACCACGTTTTTATTTAATTAAAAAAAAATAAAAATTAATAAAACTTGACGGTGGTGATGACTTGCACAGCATTTTGTCTGCTGTGCTGTAATGGTTTGATGACTTTGCAAGTGATGTTACGTAACTATGATGTCGTTATGATGTATTCAAGTAATCAAAAGTTAATTGATCAATTAATGATTAATGTGTTTCAATTAATTGATTAAAAATTTTTTACTCAGTAGCAGCCCTAACAAATACATTAGACGTGCTGTGTGAATGTACGATGTCACTTGATAACAAATTCTGTAAACATGTATTCTAGTTCTGCCATTTCCAGGGTCAGTGGAGCACCAGTTTCACCATTTTCCTATTTTCCCAAACTTTGGAAATATTTTTTTTGTTTTTATGTGTCACGTTGTGTATAAAGTGCAAAATGACAACTGTATTTCCTATGGGTTGCCAGCACTTATGCATTGGCAGCCATGGCTGTCATTGTAGCACTTTCAGAATGCTTGCTGCTTCGAGATTGCTTTCGCTATTGACATAAAAATTAAACGTACTGTTACTCTGCCATGGTAGGTTACGGAATATTACTGGCACCTAATTTTGACATAAAGATGAATAAAAAAACAGCTAATATTACTGTAAAAACGAAGTTCATAAAACTTTTATAGTCAATGTGGTTGCACATCTAAATAACCGCAAAAATTCACTACTTGCTTAATAGAATGCTACTGGCATTGTAGTGATGCAGTACATTACAAATCTGATAAAACGGTGAATTTTTGCGGTTTTAGATGTGCCTATAACCGTTTTATAAACTTTGTTTTTTACATGAATTAGTTAATAATAATAAGAGGTTGCAGACGGATTTTGATTGGCATAGAAAGGGCTGCCGTTGATTATTGCAGTATACTTCTGTACTTATTTATTTTCTTACTAAATATCTGTTCTGATATCGCGATATTTGGTTAGCATCATATCTATGTCGTTTCGAAATCGAAAGAGTGATATCGAAGCATCACTAATGGGCTGCACCGACTGAAGTGACTCTATGATTGATTTAAGCTATTCTATGTTCGCCATTTTGAATACACGAAGAACAGAAGGGAAAGGTTACAAAATGATAATTACATTTTACACTATGTCCTATTGTACAAGAGCAAGTAGTTTTCTTGTGCTTTTGTTACGTTGGTTGTGTATGGCAATACGTAAAATAGTTATTATGGTTTATTTCTCGTGTTACCAGCAGGTGCTGTGTACCAGTGTAGTAGTAAAATGCGGATGCGCGTGTAGAATGCGGACAAATATTGCGAGATTATCTGTGTACGCTAGGGTAGGGTTAGGATTATTGTCAGGGCCCTATCAACATTCGCATTTTACGCGTTTAACATCCACAGCCGCATTTTACCCGTAGCAATGCGGTCTCACTAAAGCAGCTGTGAGTAACTGTGAGACTGTGAGTAGTGGTGTTGTGTTCCAGAACTCAGCCAAAATGGCGGTTGCTAGAGTGTATGTTGGTCGTGTGTCAAACTACGTTCGTGAACGTGATGTTGAGAAGTTTTTCAAGGGTTTCGGTCGTATCAGAGACGTCATGGTTAAGAATGGCTACTGCTTTGTGGTGAGTGCTCAGCTTATTGTATACCAGTATTGTATATCTAGCATGGCCATTGTTGCTATCCAGCATGAAAATTTACAAAACTATTTACAAATAGTTTTGACTTTGCCCGGGATGGATCTAGAAATTCTTGGTGGAGGGGTATGGTGGCGGTCAGGGGATGTAGCACCCAGCGGGGTCCAGGGGCAGAGCCCCAGTTCGGAGTTTGGGGGCTGAACAGGTTTGCATATATGATATCTGACAGTCAGTTTCGACTGCAATTTCGCACAAATGTTCTGAATATGCGAAAATCAGTCAGTCGGCTGCACTCACATCTATGCACGCAACATATTAAAAATAAGTGCTGGGAAAGTTACTTTTCCCTGATTATTTTTGACTGTTACTTGCAGCTAAGATAGTACGTGCTCATATGACAGATTACGATCTTTCTTGTCATCATCATCTTCGTGATCATATCACCACGCATTCACAGTAATCAGTGATCAGTCTTAGTCTCCGACATTTGCTATAATAGCTTCTGTGAAATAAGTGCTGTAACTAGACACTATCTGCATGCCGGCTTCTGACATCTCTGGTCGGGCACACCTCCGTTCTGCTCAACGCCGCGACATACTGGTTCCTCGCACCAGAACTGAGCTTGGCCGACGGAGTTTTCCAGTTGCTGCACCGACCATCTGGAACTCTCTTCCGGCACACCTGCTCTCGACACTGATTAGTCGCAGACAGTTTAGAGATGGGTTAAAATCTCATCTCTTTGCAGATGCCTACTACTGATCCTCTGAGAACATACGTTATAAGAGTGTAATGTACTTACTTACTTACTTGCTATCATAGCCTACTCAGTAATGGTCAACCGCAAATGCCGGCTTCCTGCTATAGCAGGCTTGGCTACTGCAGCTGGATTTCCTGATGCCCCCACCCTGTTGTACATGTCATCCTCTCTGTGGTTTGTCCTATCACGGTCTGCTAATGATGCCAGTGCTGCTACTCAAAGAGAGAAAGCGAAACACCCACAATCAGTGAACAAAGCAGACTTTGTACATTGATAATACTTTAAAATGATGCTTATCACTTGTCAGTTAACTGGATTAGTAACCTGTGGCTGTTTCTGCACATCTGCTGACTATGTTTTGCATGTGTCATAGGACTTTGAAGACCATCGTGATGCAGATGATGCGGTGTATGAACTGAATGGACGGGAGCTCTGTGGAGAAAGGTATATTGCCATTATTGTCCTTTGGTGTTGTTAAGAATGGGGGTCAGTCGTTGGGCTTGAACCCCTGAATGCCTCGGCTAGCTATCTCTTATGGTCGGGGTTCGGCACGTGCTAAGCGTCTGAACGGAGAATAGCAGAATAGCAGAATACGACGTAATGTGATCACCATACTATCACTCAGATGCAACAGAAGACAAGCTAGAACACTGACAAAACTAACAATCGTTCACTCGACGAGAGATAACGAAGAAGAGCGCAGAGCAGAGAGTAGTCTATTTTTCCGCTGCAACTTAAGTATAGCGCGGTGCGAAACATAGCGACCGCAAACCGACCAATCACAGAGCAGATGAACGCTACCGACCGCCAGCCAGCCACTCAGAAAGCGAGAACATTTACTGTGGCGCCTGGGAAAAATAAGTAAGAATTTATGTAGGAATCTATTCCTAACAGTGTTTGAGAGTTAATTGTAAAGGAACGTACAACGCTACCAACCGCCAGCCAGCCACTCAGAAAGCGAGAACATTTACTGTGGCGCCTGGGAAAAATAAGTAAGAATTTATGTAGGAATCTATTCCTAACAGTGTTGAGAGTTAATTGTAAAGGAACGTACAACAGCGCTAAGTGGATGCCGACACGCAGACTAAGCCAACTGACTTCAGTTCTGAGCCCATGTACACCCAGTGTCACCATTTAGTGTTACTCCTCTCGAAGGCCGATACTCATTTTACCATACCACGGAGGGTAAAAGGCGGAGTTGACCTAAGCATCGCAGTAAGGATGTGTGGCCTGTGCAAGGCTGTATATTGCAGTGGTTTGGTGACGAACACATACTGTCTGCGGTGGGCTGCGATCCTGGGATCACGTGTACAACTGTCGGGCATGTTACCTCTAGGTTCCCGCGCTTCGGGGAAACTTACGTAATGTTGGGAAGATTTCATTGTGGTGGAAGTTTAAAGGTGAACAGTACCTGACAATTTAGTACCAACCACTGACTGTTAAATTGTGTTTTTTTGCTGATACTAATGTACATAGTGACTTCATGTCTCAGAGTTTGCAACAAATAGGTGTGTGTGTGTGTGTCGTTTCCATTGTGTGAAAAGATGGCTATTCATACTTACGCGGAACTGCGAACTGACCCAAGAAAGCAACAAACTGTTCTGGAGTTTTTTTTAACACAAAATTAATGGTATTTGGTCTCACATTGTCAGAAGGGGAAACTGGGTTGCATTAACTTGCGAGAAGGGAAAACGGCACAAAAAAGTTTAAGAACCACGAACTGGACCACTGCGACCTGCAAATGATCACATTGAATGAAATATTAGTCGGAGAGTTAGCAGTGTGAGTTATTGTTGCACAGAGTGATCGTGGAACATGCACGTGGCACTCCACGTGGAGAGGATCTCCGTCGTGACCTCGACCGTGGTTACTCAATACCGTCTCGTCGTAGTGGTGGCGGCGGCGGCGGCGGCGGCCGTGGTAGTGGCTCTCGCGGCGACAGGTTTGTGCACATGGACTTTGGTTTTCTTTTGTCGGCGGAATGCTTTTCTGTGAAAATGTAGCATACATGAGGACGTAAAATTGTGATTTGGTAAATCTGGCACTTTCATAATACCAGGACAGTGATAGGTCATGCCATATATTTATACAGCTGTTTTGACAGGCTGTGGTTGCAACTCCATCATATCACAGTGCTGAATGCAAGTTGTATTTTTAACTTTGTAGACTGGCAATTGGCATAGGTTTTTTAACCAATTCTGATACGGTGAGATTGGTACCGATCTGATAATCATCTGTTCTGTGCTACACAGTATACCTATTGGTAGCTAGTATTATATTATACATGCAGTTGTTTGGTGTAACTTTTTGCCAGACTTTACAGTTGCACCAGATTGCAGCAGCTTGTGTACAGGAAGCCTGGGAAGATGACGAAAAAAGATGAGTAGATATTGTAAAAGAAGATCTCCATCAGAGAAGTAACATACGACAGACATGGAATATGGAGAGTTCAAAGAAATTTGTCAGTGTAGTTGCGTTGTTGGCAACCTACGGATAAAAACAGGCTGGTCAAATAAGAAGCACCCTGCGTAATGACGTATAATCTGGATTGGAGTTATGTGGTTCTGTGTCGAGACGACTGACAGACATGCATTTGTACTGAGTATGCAACATCACTGGTGCTGTGTTGTGTTCTGTACTGTGTAGATTTGGTCCGCCGCATCGTACGGAGTACCGCATTATTGTTGAAAATCTCTCGTCGCGCTGCAGTTGGCAGGTATTGTCGTTTATCAGCAGTGGTAAAATATTAGCGTATGTACAGATATTGCGTAATATGTATGGGTTGTTGGTTCTGCTATTAATTCATGACATTTTTTCACTTTGCATATCTCGTTACGTGTTTTACCAGTTTTTGTAAAAGATACACTGTTGACTTTTGCACCGTGTGTACGTGTTGTTATTGCTTTAGTGACGAACCAGAGTTGAGTTTTTGCGAGTATTTTGTAGCAGTGTTTGCATTAGATTGGAATGCGTTTTCTAAACACGTCAATTGAACTTGTCTTAAAGATGGGCAGCACACCGGGCAATGGTCAGTTGGTCGGTCAGTCAATGGAAGACACACACAGGGCAGTCTGGTCACTCTGGTCACTGGTTCAGTGGTCAAACTGGTTCATTCAGTTGCGGTCAATGGCGGTCGCAATCTAGCACGGCAATCACGCACGCCGTCATTCAGTCATGGCCGCCCAGCTGGCCAATCACTGAGCAATTGATGCAAAAGTTCCGCCCACCCGGCAAGGTTCTGCCCACGATGCACAGCAGTGGGCGGACAGTGTTCAGTCACACCTGTCAATCAAACAATCACACACGGTCAGAGACATGCACAGGTAATGTTCATTGTGCGGTCGCTCGCTGTATGTGTGTCGTGCCGACCCGACCCGGTCCGCTAGCACTTGGACTAATTGATAGTCGGTACCATAAAACGTATGGGAAAATGCTGTGTACCATGAAGATGAAACTGATCTACTCTGTGAAAAAATGTGGAGTAGTGGTAGTTGACATGCAGAAGGTGTAATTATTAAAACATAATGTAAGATTTTGCAGAACATGGATACAATTGATGAATAAGTGCATATACACACCAGGGTCCAAATTCACAGAGGATCTTAAAATAATCTGGAGACAATTTTTTTCGACTTGCGACAGTCTTATGACAGTGGGCGAATTCACAGAACATTTCTGATTATCTTACGACATAATAACTTTTTCCTTAAGATGATCTTATGACATATCTTAGGATAAATGTTAAGAAATTGTCTGTGAATTTTGGCTTCGATTCTGAATTCATTTGCTGTTAGCCATATCACCTAGCAGCATCAGTGTTGAAACAATGATGCCAGGTTGCTAAACAGCGGTTTAGTTGACAGTTGCATTCAGTGTCATTTCCTAACAATGTGGCTTTGAATGCATATATTGGCAAAGCATAAACGATCTTAAAATTCACAGATGTGGCACTGTTCCAAAGCTGTCAGATTTGTCAGCCATTTCTCCTCAGTATATCTTCCACATCACGAACGCGCCGTTGTGAAATTTGGTAGAAGTCGGTATGTGTAACTGCGTGCTGTGGAAACTATGTGCTAGCTTTCGTGACTTGAGGGTCCTCTTGCCTGCATGCTTAATGTTGTGGCTGTGTAGTTACATGAGTACTCTATCTTAATTGTAAGAAGGTAGTAACTAGGAATTTTTACACCACTTCTGTGATATTTCATTAAGTTAGTTTTATGTGTTGTTCGAAGTATCTTCACAGTAATTGTAGAGGAAGCATTTTTGGGGCCACAAGTGGTTTAATATAAGCTACATGATAATCGAATTTCTGGTTTTGACAACTTGGCTTATAAGTGAACATTGCCGTGGCAGGTGATAGTGCAGTTCCACTTTTAAAGCTTACTGTACTCGCTGTCGAGAATTTGATTTTTGTAGTTACTAGTCTCTTCACTGTGCTGAATTATGAGATTTTTAATAATGCCGTTCTGTCTTGAAAGTAAGTTAATTGGATTGTGATATCATTGATTTATTGTGGCGGCGTGGTAATGTGAACACTGAACATGTATTTGTATGTAATGCCGTGTAATGTAAATGCCAGGATTTGAAAGATTACATGAGACAGGCTGGTGAGGTGACCTATGCCGATGCACACAGGGATACCAAGAATGAAGGGTACTATGCTATGCATCCGTGTGTTAACGTATTTAAACATTTTAAAACACTTCGTTGTGTGAAGCCGATCACAGAGAACATGATACATGGCTTAGTCGGCTGTGGTACAGTTCGGTGATCCCAACATTGCTACAGTTGATGCTTACGGATTAGTGTAATACTATTCCTAATGTTAACCGTAACCCTAATCCTATCCCTAACTGCAGTTATCCCGATGTGTCAACACTAAAACTGTCAGCAAGAGGCCCTCATGCCTCGGATTGTGCCCAGCCCTTTTTTGTTGTGCTGTACACTGAAGCAGATTTCTTGTTTTTCCCACCAACGTGTTTGAGAACTATCGGAGACTGTCTACCCAGCTGATCTTCAACAGTTCTCTCCATGTCCGCGTCTCAAAGCCTTCAGTTTTCTTAATATCTGCATTTGATAATGTCCAGTTTCCTGTAGTGCATATGCTCTGCACCGAACTGTTTTTAGCTCGGCTGGCTGAGCTAATAGTATATCTGGTCAAATGCCGCCTGGCTGTCTCTCTTGTATCCATGGTGGCACAAATCACAGCTGATACATGTAGAGACTTTTAATCCAGCACGCACAGAGCTACTGATGAACTGCGATCACCGATCAAAAACTAGATCAGTGTAACCTAATTTACTGGATTTATCACTTATCAGTCGTCTTGCTTATATAGCTGTGCTGTCAGCTTAGCGTCACTGGCGATGGGCTCCTTGTTCATTGTTTTGTTATTTAGTTCCGTGTTCAGATTACTTGTTAGTCATGTTACTGCATTACACCACATTGTGACACACTGACTGACTTTGGCACTGGCTTCTATTTCGCAAATCGTACGACAACTCACACTAGCGGCAACAGCAGCATTGACACTAGCCTAATACGTGACATTTACTGCGGCCCTGAAGTTTTATTTGAGACTTGTGTAGCCATGAAATTCGTGCACGATGATGATATTTGCTGCTCAGAGTGGTGGAGTTTGCATCCTACAGCGAGATGAGACGAGCTATTGACAAACTGGACAACACGGAGCTCAACGGCAGACGCTTACGTCTCATTGAGGACAAGCCTTCATCGTCATCTAAACGCCGCAACAAGTTGGCACCGTTTGAACTTCATTTATGGTTGCGGTTATCATTTGGGTATTTTCATATCCCCGATCCAAAATTTGATATTTGGAAATCAGGCTGTTGATTAACAAGTCTAGTTGTTGATATGTTTGTTCCTCAAGCACAGTAGGTGCCTGATGCTTATTTCCATACTGTAGGTCTTGAGCATCTACCTTTGTAGCTTGTCTGTATTGGGATTAGGCCTGCTCAGAAAGTTGTGAATAAATTTGGCGCGACATTTCTGGGAGGGGTAAACCTTGGGACAAGGAATGATGACATCAGTTTTTGGCCTGAATCCACATACAAGAAATTTCATTGGCGTTCTTTTTCTTTTCTTAAATTTATGCCTTCATAGGCGATTAGCTGCTGGAGGCTTTCTGTTCTCAGGCTGTCTGTGCACGCATGCATCCATGTGTGATCGTATACTAAAGGTTTGTGGACATGATATCTTACGAACCGCTTTTGGAATTTCACTAAATTTACAACTAAGGCACAGTTGGAGACAAAGGTGAACTGATTAGATATTGAGGTCACTCTAAAGGTCAGAGGTCAAGGTCACATCAAGACCAGATATGGTAAAAAATTACTTATTAAAAATGCATATTTCAGGTGAAGCTATACTGGTCATTGGTTCACCGTCAATGACCATCTAGTTGGCTCTTAATTTTTTTCGTTTTTCTTCAGTGCCATTTACTACCTATAGCAGCAGTGCACTGGCGGCATTCACTAGATGGCGCCACCAACGGTTCATTGTGGAGTAGTCAACTCTTGGAGTGCTTTTGGGTTTTTCAGTCAAATATGTGGCCTGGTGTTGAATTGTGTGGGAATACATGATAACGCTTGTTCACTTGTGTTTCACATATTGTACTGCTGGTGTGTTCGTTGAAGGTCGCGGAGTCGTTCGGCGAGCCGTTCTCGCTCGCGCTCACCGCGCCGCAGTGCCAGCCGTTCTGCTTCTCCTGCAAACAATAACGGCAATGCTGCGTCTGATGCTTCAGACTAACATGATGTCAAATCAGCGGCCGATGCTGGAGACAGTTTGCACACGACTGTGCACAGTTGACTAACTCGAGAGTAGTGCACCGACAGTTCTCTGTGGCACTGTTGTACTCGTTGCTATAAGAAGAGGTCGTAAGAGATAAGGCAGATTTTGAGTTAATGTCAAATAGATGTTCGAACCACTGCAATATTGTTTTAGTTTTGATTACGCAATAAATTCTGAAATAAAACTACCTGTGCTTCTGTATGATAATGATCCAGCAGTTATTTAAGTAAAAAAATTGCTTTCATTTTCATCAGTAATGACCTTTCGCTGCTAGATGACTGTGCAAGGTTGTCAGCGTAACTTTTGTCGAGAAGATTGCGTTGTTACTGTTCTTATATTATCATAAGCGTGACTGACTGATGTTGCAGTTAGGTGTGACAGACTACATATGTTGCTGAACTACGTGAATGTAGACACTGTACGCATGTTATGCCAGTCTGAACTGTCTGTGTGTGCACAACTAGATACAACACCAGTTGTATCCCTTACTACGATGACTGCTGTTTAACACATACTTTGTTCAGTTACTGTGTGGATGAAATCAAAACAAAATTTACCGATGAACATGCAGTTTCGTTAAGAGATGTCCGTGTAATTACGCAATTTTTGACACTACTGGACTGTCCAAATCTTCAGAACATTTGATGAATTCTTCACCATGTATCTTTGGAAATGTTGACCGTCACACTTTTGCTACCAACTGCACTGTTTCACATTTTATGTTAATAGCCTCAATTGTACATTCACCCTGGGACATTAAACCTTACTCAATCAATAGTCTAGTTGTTGACATCTGTATTTCAGCTCTCTGGTCTCACAAGGTGTCCTCTTCCGGTTGATCCTTCCAGCATTTGACTGCACAGTTTCTTGCATGGATCACCGGTTCGAAGTATTGAAAAATGCTGAACCTAAATCAGTCTGTTGTACCACACAGACATTGGAGATATACTGTTAATTTTTATTAAAACCAAACAAAAACAGTAGACAGAGCAAACGCCAAAGCTAACAACGGTGCATTTTAATACTACTTGTAATCACAATATAGACACTTCAAGTAATAATAATAACCAAGTAATGTCTGCATAAATACTGCAGTCCAGATAAATGCAGCTCTACACACTAAATACATAAACAGATAACACCAATACTGGAAAATAATGAGCAGAGTGACTGCATCTACTCATATCACTGTAAAACCAACAACAGATACTGTAAAACCCTTAATTTTGGCATTTGAGTCAATGTAATTATTTTGGACTCCGTAAGTATGGCGTTTTTGCTTCATACTACACTGAAACGCTACTGTATTCAAATTTTCGTGGCCCTTTATATTTTTGCGAACTTGCCAGGCTCACGAAATAAAGGGCACGCGATAAAAAGGGT
>Ga0049105_1000718_pt1 | contig 12597 bp, 7 predicted proteins | sample WorMetvaBAHAMAS1_FD_61260 | JGI IMG/M metagenome (GOLD analysis project Ga0049105, IMG submission 61260) | Worm MetaG Olavius vacuus BAHAMAS.1 | ecosystem: Host-associated > Annelida > Digestive system > Unclassified | place: Germany: Marburg | collected 2013-04-09
TTAAATTTAAAATTCTGTGAAAATCTTAACTTTATCACTTTCGATAAACTTAACATAAACTTAGGAAAAACTTACGCTAAACTTAGGATTTTTCCTAAGATTTTTTGAAAATCGGGCCCCTGGATTGCTGAATATAGCTCAATAGCTTAGACTATAATGTGGGATAATGCAATAGAACAAAACAAGCAAAATACAATGAGTGATACAGTAATAAAATACAATAAAAACATGTTGCAATTCCAGATATGTTACAGCTTGGGTTACAGTGTGGCGTGTGTAAAGTGGTAGGGTTGGTAGGGAATACAAAACGGATCTGGGGTCAGTCATACTGTTATCAACGTTTTACAAAACGTACGAAGAATGATCTCGCTTTCCGTTACAAAAGTGAACAATAAATATTATCTTATCTTTTCAGTTTTGTTGCTGAAAGTGTGATCTGTGATATTACTCAACAAATGCATACATGTATGACTAATACATGTGACTTCTAATGTTGAAATTTATCTTGCGGCTGTTCGGTGTTAATATTGTTAAACTGTTCGATCAATTTCGGTCAATCAGTTTGCAGTGCTTCGCTGCACGAGTGCTCGATTGAACAGTGAAAACAGAGCAAAGAACTAAACCAATGAAAAATACGACCAAAATACAAAAATACAAATTGCAAAAACTACGCTAGTGTTAGTGATCGGAGGCTATAGCTAAGCACTGCGGTATGAAGGATTTACGAAACTTATTTGTGCTCGCTTAGGATGTGTTTAGGTTTAGGATTTCTCGGGCTGAGTATAGTATCATTGCTACGACGATCCGGTAGTAGGCAATGGAGTAGTAAGCTGTTGGCGAGGATCTGGAGGCCAGCGTTCGGATTTGCTCCAATACTTTGCACGTACAATAATATAATCAACTCGCGCGTTGCTGAAATATTACGGAAAAGTTGCATAATAGGAGTCAAGTAGCGCGATCATGCTACTGCTTCGAGAAGTCGGATGAAATCCAACATCTAGTAGATGTGGGATTTTTCTCATTTGACTTTGCTATTATGCCTGTTGACAATAGCTGCCGCCGGTGAAAACAATTAGGACTGTATGGATTGAGAGAATTGCAAAATAAATTAACGTATGAAAGCAGTTAGAACGATATGTCAAACGAGACTTTATTGTGCGTTAGTATTAATGTCATTTTATTTGTGAGAGGAAGAACAGTCTTCATAAGTTTATGTTGCGCTTGCGCCGAAAATGAAAACTCATGCTTCGGCTGGTTTTACGTAACTCGCACAAGGTACGCCGTAGGGTGCGCCAAAAAGTAGTCCTGCGACTTTTCCTTAATATTTCAGCAATGACGAAAGCAACAAAATGAAACTAGGCAAAAAACTCTTCAGAGTATTGCTAATACTATAAAGTGTTCTAGACGACCACTGCAACTTCTACGTTTGCCTTTTCTTCTGCATACATACACCCGCTGGAGTTGGTTGCTGCTTTTCATAACTGAAATATTTCTTCGCAAAATTAAATTCAGCAGTTTTAGAGTTAGGCCTACTTTTTGGCGTGCCCTTTTGATTACTTACGATTTAGAACCGATTGCATGAACGTTACGGTAATGTTAAAAATAACAGTCTAAATCCAGATAATCCGCGCAAAATATTTGCAAAGATTTTCTGTCGTATGAATGAATGAATGGTTTATTGCATTTAGCAGCTCAATGCTGGATTGTACATGATGAAACATTAAAACATTAAAACAAGAACATACAGTACAAAATCACAGTGCAACTGTAAGCATTTAATATACAGTTATTTAGCTGACTGTGTACAGTTTCATAGACTAGTTTCATAGTTTCGTAATCAGCAGACTGAGTGTCCGGCTGTTAAAATACATCTATATAGCACTTGTCTTTGTGTGCGAATATAGACAAACGTGCATTTTTTCAGTGCAATTGTCATGCAACAAATTAATACGATTTAACAGTCATACAGTAAGCGGTACTTATTGAAGTGTCCACCTGAATTAACGTTCATGCAACTGGTTCTTATGCTTTTTAGATGACGACTGAACATACATTTACTACATTGATCGACTGATTAAGCTGCAGTTTTTGTATTCTATCAGTATCTAGTAGCATTAAATTAATTGACTCCAGCAAATTTCTTACAATTGACGTTGACACTTAGGCTGTCAGCATCTAGATTATTGTCCATGGATTGATGTCTTCTGTGAATAATTTGTGTTATTTTTATTTTTAATGGCAATTATTAGTGCAGTTTGAATGTCCGGCCAGTTTCATGCTGTGAGATTTTTATTGTTCATTATTTCGCGTGCCTCAGTGGCAAATTATAAACAGATAAATAAAATAAATATCGTTGTTAAACGGCTTCCCGTTTTTTAAAAAATAATTCTTGACACTTTGAACTGGAAACGGGCTGTTTTTTGTCGCAGTCGGTGATAGATGCGTTCCTCGTTGGGAAAGGTTCGTGGACACGCGTTATTCGAATGGCGAGCTTACGTCGGTGACATCGCTCGTAGCCTGTCAGAAACAGTGTCTGGAGAAAGCGAGCTGCCACGGAGTGACTTGGTATCAGTCTCAATGTCGGCTGCACAACGCATCTGATACCAATACGACAGAGAGTGGCGCCAGCTTTTATCGTCTTGAAAGACCGACACGGCACCGCTGCCGTCCAGGTAAGCTGCTCCGTGAAAATAGCATAGATGTAGACAAACGTTTTTAACGTTTTCTATTCCTGTCACTTTTTACGTTTTTAAACGTCTTTTTTATTTTCCCAACATTTTTAAAATAAAACCTGACATAAACACCGTATAAGTATTATTAAATTTTAACGAGAGTGCCTTTAAACAGTAGCAATAAATACATTACATTTTGCCTTGCTTACATTTACAAGGATTATTTCATTTAAAAGAATAAACTGACCTTATTAATGATGGCTGCACCGCTTGATGTTGTGTTTTCAATCTTTCTTGGGCTTAGGCATATAAGGCATATGCATGTGCATTTAGCGGCATATTATTGGTAACGTTTTTAAAACGCTATTCATGTCACCTTGTACGGCTTATAATAACGTCCTTATTCTTTTGAACGTTTTTTATCTATCGTAAACAGTGCTGTAATATAGCCCAGGCATGATAGACACTGTGCCCATGGTCCATTCCATTCTATTATACGAATCGTACACAAGGTACACAACACAAGATATAAAAAAAACAAAATATTACATTAAAGGCACAATACTCGATAGCTGTTGTTTTTAAATTTATAGTAAAAATATACAAATAAACTTAAATTATTTTTTGTTTAAGTAACAAATTGAAAATGTACAAAAATGTACACAATTACGTATGTTTTTTTGGCTGTATTAATTCATCTTGCTCAGTTGGTTAATAAATTGACTTCACGTAACTTATTCTAGTAGCAATGTGTGTTGTGTTTGTCTGTACAGAGCCACCTCGTGGTCCTGTTCCGGGTACGTATTAAAAACACTAAACTACAGACCTGTACTGCAGCGGTTAGTGCATTCGCCAGACCCGTGACCGGTACCATTCGGGTGACAATGTTTACCATACATTTTTGGAAAGCTGACATTCCGGGTTCATGAAATGTCTGGCTGAACGTGTCAAAGCGGTAGCTCAATAAGGGAAATGCGTTGCCATGACAACCAGGTGTCAAATTTTGGCGAATGCACTTCATCGTCATCATCATCATAATCATCATCATCATCAATATTTTTAAAGTGGCCTGAATAATGAAGTTATTGCTAGGTTAGGTGACAATGAAAACGATATATAGCACTTAACGATATGGTCTATGGATTAGGTAGCAGCAGTAATAGCAGTGCATAGGCACAATATTCTGTCTTTTAATAGTCACATGTATACTATGTGTATTGTGTAGGCCGCCCGACGTATGATGAAGGCCTCCTATACTGCTGCTGCGAATCTCCTAGTTGCATTGGCTGAACGGCCTCTAAAGTATATCAGATGTTCATACTCGGCCGAACTGGTAAAATTAAATCATTGGGCATCAGCTGTCAACGAAATGGGCACTGGGCGGCGACCAATCATCTGTCAGGTCCTGGCTTTGTGCAGTCCACGACCTGACAGCTGATTGGTCACGGCGAGGGTGTGCCGGAAGTGGCCATGCATAAATTAGGCAACTAGCTAATGCATCTACGTATTATTCACTAAGTAACCTACACAACATTACGCGGCCAACTCGGCAACAGCGATTCCTTAATGCCTTTTTCTTAGAGATGAGTGGAGCGACCTATGCTAAATTTGGGAAGAATAGAGGCCAACCATCGTCACTCACAAGGCGTTGAATATTTTCGATGGTGGTCTGGCGTAGCGGTAGCGCGTTGGTCTCGATCATCGAAGTTAACCTACGTCGGGCGCGGTTAGTACTGGGATGGGTGACCGTGTCCGGATTCAATTCTCGGTGCGCGACATTTATCTCGGTATGTGACCAGCCACCCTGATCAACTCAGCCTGGCCATCCCTTCGTGGTAGGCGCAATGAGCACCAGCCAAAGGGTGGTGACGCCTCGCGGCTGGGGATTAAGGCAGGTGGCAGGTAAAACTGCGTGATCCCCTTGTTACACACGGGCCTTATCTGAGCGCTTTAGAGATACAGGTCTTACATATAAAGTGCTATATAACTTCATCTGTTCAACCTACGACCCAACCTCTGATATATTATGCGGCTGGGAGGTTAAACGTCTAAAAAGGGCAGCGGTTAAACATAATACCGCCCGAGTCCCGACTATAAACTCACGTTCTAATAAGCTTAGACGTAATTAAAACGACTGGGCCTAATTGCATATTACAAGTTGAAGTTGAAGTTGAGTAAGGTTTAACGTCCCACCAACAAATTATAGGTCAGATTGATGGGGACGGGTTTTTACGGGTCAAATGACCCAACCCTTGTAGCAGTAGTCAAAGCACTGAAGGCAGATAGAGTCATGGATTAGGCTTAAATCCCACTACCACACCCAATGCAAACCACAGAGTTATTTGTGTTACAATAATGGAAGGTAAAGGTAAGGTAAAGGTAAACGTGGATTTGTATGGCGCTTTGTCGTGAACACACCTCTTTGCCTTCCTTCCCAGCCGAAGCTGGTACTCATTTACAGACCCCGGAGGGATAGAAGGCTGAGTTGGCCTTGGGTGGCTGGTTGGCTACATACCGAAATAATAAGTGTCCGGCACCGGGAATTGAACCTCGACATAGTCGCCCATCTCAGTACTAACCGGGCCCGACGTAGATTAACTTCGTTAATCCAAGCCAACGCGCTAACCACTACGCCAGACCACCAATGGAACTAACCAAGTAGTTAACCATTGGTCTATTACGTAGGAAAGGTCGCTATTTCCTTTCATAACAGTTCAGCAACAGCATTTTGTAAGCCCACCCTGTCATATTTTGAGTAGCCATAGGCCTATTCTTTGTTTCAGGCATTCTGACTGTTTTTTCTTGCTGTTTAATTTCAGATTATCCGCGAGGTTGGGTGTACTTGCCTTCGATTGGCAGATATTACCGCGCCGTGTTCGAGAGCGTCAACTGGACAACTGCCGCCAGTCGCTGTTCTGCACTGGGACCTCGCTCGCGTCTGGTCGACATCAACAGCGCACATGAAAGCCAAGCCGTCCAGACGTTAATTGCATCTTTCGACAGTAATGTCACAGATCATTTGCAAATTTTAAGTGAAATATTTTACAACCTATAGAACTATTAACGACCTTGAAAACATTAAATTTCTCTTTGACACATTTGCGACTGCTGCAAATTTGGGCTGTGTAAGTGATGGCATTATTGTTTTATTATTATATTATATACCACTACACTGTAAGGCAAAAAAACTGCACCATTTTATTTTTGCAATAACGTTTTTAAATATTTCTATATTGGAATAATTATTTGTAGACACATACCCTAATCAATTTGAACAAAATGACATTAAAATCATCATGCAATCTCCTTCGAAGGGTGTCTTTATACTGCCTTGTGAACTGCAGCATACGTACATGTGTTATGAGAAAAAGTCGTTTTTGTCACGTGAGCTTAAACGTCATCATTATCGTCTTGAACGTGTAAATGAAACAACATATAAAGTGTAAAAATATACGAACCAACAACGCTATGCAATAATAAAAATATTATCGAATGTTTCTGTCACTGTCCCTAAGTTATGTTCTCTGCCTAAATCGTCGCTGATCAATCATTTCATCAATGACCGTCTGCTGGTTGCTTGATGTTTGTCAGTCTGATTTCAGACGTCCCCTCCCCAAACTCATCATCATATCACACAGAATTTTAATAAACCCGCTCCTATAGCACAACCGAGATACTGTAATTTTTATTAATTAACTTCAAAATTAGTTGAGTACTAAAGTTTGGAATGTTAAAAAGTCATATGCTGGGCGCTATAATTGAAGGCCGGCGTTTAGCGACAAAGCTGCTCGATGGTATTGCGTTCACAGTGCACTGGCCCGCTGTACTTTTAAAACTTATGCTGGTTCCCCGCTGCTAACTATGTATATGAAGAATATAGAATACATGCGTGATACGAAATTTATCATTGCATAGGTGTGCCAGAAATTGCCTATGGTCGGTGCGATATTGACCCCCAACGAACTCTTTTTTACTTTTCGGGGTTCTTACGTCTGTGCCAATTTTTTTGAAATTCGATCAAGAAATGCGACCGTGAGAGTGCTCGCAGAGGGACACGTTGACAGACAGACACAAACCGATTTTATAACCTGTCCCATGCTATATGGTATAGCTATGGGGCAGATAATAAAATAAATGTCGTGCTGTTGACTAAATATTTTCCGTACCGTGTTGATGCAGGTAGCCTGTCGAGCGCCTGTACGAGCGTCATCAACGGGTACTGGACAAGCGGCCAGCGTCGTAATCTGCAATGTGGCAATGATCCATTTGTCTGGAAGAACTATCCGGGAACCGAGGTGGCACTTACCTATACTAATTGGTTCAGAGCAGAACCCAGCTGCAGTAGCGGGAGCGAGCACTGCATTCAGCTAACGACAACCGGTAGTCATGACGAACGTTGGAATGACGCCAGATGCGGCCAGTCGATGTGTGCCATGTGTGAAATGGATCTTTGAGATATCGCGCGCCTTGTCTTTGAGATAATCGACTGCAGCAGAAACCGTCTTGAACGCTCGGCTGACGCTCGTTCACCGCCTCGCTCGTGAAGACAATGTTCCGCGCAATTAATAGAAAGATGTAATACATATAGATTAGTGTTAGTAGACCAACCGTCGTAGAACTTCGAACAGAAGTGACAAAAGTCAGACCACAAATGCAGACCACGCCGCCAATTTTATCTTTTAGGATAAAAGCCACGGGTGAATACTGTCAGTGACAGTAAGGCATTCACTAGCCTATCTAACCGTGCAATAAATGATTGGTTGTAGACGTCAGAAACGCCGAATTTCAACCAATTTTCTCTCGTAGCGCCTCAGCTGTAGCACTTAGCGAAAAAAGGTTAAATTACGACTAATACGACTAATTACCACTACGCGCTTTCCAATGTGCCTAAGATGAAGAACGTATGTTGCCGCTAAGAGCCCCAAGGGGAATTGGGGGACGGGGATGGGGGCTCAAAAACGCGGTAGCTGTAATCTGCGACTACTTCGAAACTCTTAATTATGTGTACAGCAGCCATTCCATTTCTTCCTCTATCCAACACTGACATAATATTGCTTGTCTTGAGTGACATATCTGGTAAAATATTCGTGCAGACCCCATCGGTAGTTTTTGTGTGAAGTTGCTAACAGTCATAGAACGACGTAAAAACGAACACCGTGTATTACATAACCTCCTTGGCGGAGGTAATTATTAAAGACATTATTGACAAGTATAGATGTGCATTTATTCATGCGTCTATTTCCATTTCATGCATAATGAAAGCATCAAAGTAGACTCAGTGAGAAGTAAACACTTTTTTGTATTGGTATGTGGCAGAATCGCTTATCAGCGCATTAGAGGCTTTGCGTTTATGCGATTGATTGATTGATTGAATCGGTGATTTATTGGCCTCTGTTCCAAGATGTGCAGTGGCGTCACAAGGGGGTGGGGGTGGGGGCAGACCGACCTGGCTGACACCATCCAGGGGTGTCACCCTAATGAAAATGTAAATCATTTTGCGGCTGAATTTACAAGAACAGTGGACAAACGATCACCTCTGGCAGAACGATCACTAAAAAAGGTCGTCATTTTTATTAAGCAAAAAGGTTGTCACCATAGGGGCGTGTAAGTGAAGTGATGATGTAATAAATATTATTTATCCTAGATTTACTTTTATGCGACCATTCTTGTATTTCCGGTGACATCGCACTGAGGATTTAACATGACGTAAGTCGGCGTCATACAAAAACTTCAAAACCCGGTCATCCGCCACGGCGTTTTCTGATTTCCGGGATAACTTCGTTTTCCCTTGGGTATAATTCGCCAATAACAAATTGAAAACGCCATTACGTAATTAACAAATTAACATCTCAAACACACTGCCGTATGAAAACATATGACGATGTCACCGGAAGTAGTTAAAACATAGTGTCGCATAGAGACGTATATCAAATAACTTACACGCCTTTATGACACCACTAAAGATGCGATGATTGATGATGCAGTTTAATTACGTGATGCATTATAATGAAATATTCTGCTTATGAAGCTGTTTTAGGCCTAGTTTGAACTCTTATTACGTTCGCTATTTATGCGTGATAATAAACTTGCAATGACAACAATGCGTTACTGCCGTAAACTTTGTTCTGAAAGACAGTATAACCGTTTTGCAACAGTAGATGCGTTATGTTTGTTAATTTATAATTTTACGTCTAATTATTTATGTAAAAGTGATTAATTATGATTACAATTACAGTGTTACTTCAAAACAGTGTGAGTTACGTATAGTATAAACATGGTGATTACGTACAATGTCAAGTTATCGTGATGTGATCAATCAACGTAAATAGGTGATCGGTTCTATCGAATATGCAACAGACAGGCCTGACTGAGCATGTATGACTCGCCTATAGGCTTTGTCATGTTCTTTAAAACCTCACAGTCATGCAACACTTGCGGCGTGCCAACCAGACATCACTGTATATGTTGGAGGTCTGCACGGGGCCGGGCGGCCCGCAGAACCGGTCCGGTCTGCAAAGGAAATTTTACCCAAAATCCGCATATACAGTACAATAAGTCGTTATGAGAAACGTAATATATGCACTAAGTTCGACTTTTGCCTAATGCCTCAACTATTTCCATAGGCCTACTTAATCACTGTGACCCGTGCATGATATAGCGTTTTCTTCTGTAATGTCATGCATTATACTTGCATTGCTTATTCGGTCATACTTTATGCAAATTGTAAATTATTGTACACTGGAAGTAGAATTAGAATCAAACCAGAAATACGTTCTGTGGAACGTGGTATCTGCCCCACAATGAACGAACTGTTCCTATGATTATGGCCTGATGCATGGCGCATGCACAAAACGGCTATATTTCCACTTCCGGTCTAAAATCTGTGTGTTCCTCGACCCCGATTTCCTTTGTGACGCAGGAATTTCGGCGATTTGGCCATAAATAAGCGTGATATTACGTATTTTTAATCGCGTATGCGCGAAACGGCAGTATTTCTACTTCCGGTCTACAATCTGACGTCACCATATTGTTCCTCTCTTTCGATTTCCCATAACACGCGTAAATTTCGGCGATTCGCGTACATTTAAGGCAGATATAGGACTACTTAACATTTGCATGGGATTTCAGGATCTTTTGGTCTAAAATTGGGGTTTTGGGGGACAAATAGGGGAAGAGATGGTGCGATATTAACCCTAACGAACTCGTTCTTCCTTTTGGGGATTCTGTGCCAATTTTGGTGAAAATCGATCAAGAAATGCGACCGTAAGAGTGCTCGCAGACGAACAGACAGACAGATACACTGACAGACGCAAACCGATTTTATAATCTGTCCCATCCTATATGCTATAGCTATGGGACAGATAATTAAGGGACCGAACTGAAACAGGAGTGTAAGGGAATCTGTGGCGGCGCGAGGATGTTTGCCGCCCGGGGCAAACGTCTTTATTGCCACCCCCATCCCCGCTATCAGATCTCCCAATTGTTATTCTTGTGGTTACAACGATGGAATTAGTGTCGACTGTGACCAGTACGCTAAGTTGGGAGTGCAAAATTTCAGAATTCCATATTTGTGCCCCGCCAAATTCTGCCCCCTGCACAGTGCTGCCCAGGGCGGATGCTCCCCTTCGCCTCCTCTTCCCGCCGCCACTGAAGGGGATGGCGAAGCACGGGGAGATGGGTTTCTCCGCTTTTTCCGGAAACAATATGCACAATGAAGCATTGTGCATCTTCCAGTAGTCTGTAGTTCGCTTAAATGCATTAAAATGACACATAGCCTTTTCTAACTGTTCTGATTCTTGCATTTTACATGCAGGTAGATTTTAACGAGCTTTAGTTTCACACGTTCCCGCACTTTCCTCTGTGACTACACCCTGAAGTGATAAAGTATTCAAAGTAGGCTGAAAACAGACTGGTCCAGTGCTCGACCTGTCGGGCAAGGCCGGACCGGACCCAACTATGACGGAGCTGGGCGGGACGGGCTTGATTTTTCTGGAATGGCAGCCGACGAGGCGGGAAAATGGGCCAGTGCAGACCTCTAATTAGTATTAGAGGCTTGCACGCGGATGGAAATCACACCTATTTTCCGCTGGCCTCGCAGATTTTATTTCCATCATCACCCGTCACCACAGAACTGCATTTTGTCCTTACTATTCTCCGCAAAAGTGTAGCCTATTTCGATCCCCATCTCTCCCGCTAAGTTGCCTGTTTATCGATGTAAATTTCCAGTCTTAACCGAAGCTCATGTGCTAATTTGCACTGCGATGGTAATCAGTCATGCAGCCATGGTTTTCACGTGAAAGAAGTGGACGATAGATCCGCTTGTTGCTGCCGCTGTACCATAGAAGTCAAACACAGCTACAGTCTCGCGGCAATACCGTACAATTTATATACAACTTTATTTATAATCAGACAATGATAACAAATAATGAAAAAAAACAAACAAATGGAAATATTAAAGAACTAGGCTACATTAATTACCACCGTACAAAAAGCGTTACAACACAACCTATAGGCCTATTTTCTAGCAAAAAAAACATCACTTCTTTTTTATGTCTATCCCAGTCGCATGACAATTATGACAAGTTTTATTGAAATCTGTCCACTAAGTAAAGAGATCAGGGTCACGGGAAATCGATGTTAAACGACGGACCACGGACGGAGAGGCAGTCGGACGGGCGACCGAAAAACATAATACGTATATATATAACACATACACAATTCTACTTTTGTCAATAAAAATATGAAAAGTTGATCAAATTACTCTGAACCGAATCATTTCGGTGTTAAGGATAAAAAAGGCTTTCTTACTGTAATAATTATCGTCCTTACATGAAACTAAAATGACTTTTAAGTTCGGCTATTTTTATTGGCCACAGTCTCTTGAGGAGCTGTGCCTATTTCAGCCAGCACAGTCAGTGCTTCGACAGAGTCGTCACCTGTTAGCTCTTTGGTACAGATCAGACCATGTTATTTTTTGGTTATACTAATAATTTTTATTTTTATTTTTGTCATACTATTCTAACTAAATGACAACCCGACCCTACTTGCAACCGGCGCCGGTCAACCCGATCGGATTCCTAACGTGGTCGACAATCGACATCGTCTTCGCACAACTCTTTTTTCCCGCCACAACTCCTTTTCCGCCTTTGACGTCATTGTTCGCTGCGCCTTCTTGCTCGATACTTGTATGTGCGTGTAAAATGCAAACATCGCTTTTGCTGCAGCAAACACTGTTGTAAATAAGTAAATTTTGTCGACCTACATGTACGTTTTTCCAGCATTTCTTTCACATAACATGGAGAGTAGTTTCACAGATAATGTGGATACACTATTCAGGTGAGGTAAAGAATATTATCAATTAATCAATCAATCAATTTATTTGCACAGTACCCAGAATGTAGTTACACAATAAAGCGCATACAAGCCGGACAACGAGGCCACATTAGCGGCACTAACAGGTGCCCTATTTAAGTAATTTAAACGTCGTTACACATTAAAAACTTACTAAAATCAACAGTTCTAATACATTTCTTAAAAACAGCAAGACCAGTAAAACAAACTGTATCAGGTAAACTGTTCCATACTTTACGATAAATTTATTAGCGAGCTACACACCAACTTTACTCAGAATTGATCGAGTTTCGTAAAAGATAAGAAGAAAAAACATTTGGCCACTCTTTATTGGGACATCGTGTAGAAAATATTGTCAACAAGAAATACATTCTATCGAACGTGTATCTGCCCAGTGCTGTTGCATCGCATATACCCAAACAGGTTGCCAAGTTTGGCATTATTCTACAATATAGAATGTCCGACCTCATCTTGAATACTCGTCACCAGCATGGAGTCCCCATTACAGAAAGGACAAGCTTCTTTTAGAAAGAGTCCAGCATCGTTTCACCTTGCTTTTTGATGACTTAAAACC
>Ga0049105_1000719_pt1 | contig 12588 bp, 5 predicted proteins | sample WorMetvaBAHAMAS1_FD_61260 | JGI IMG/M metagenome (GOLD analysis project Ga0049105, IMG submission 61260) | Worm MetaG Olavius vacuus BAHAMAS.1 | ecosystem: Host-associated > Annelida > Digestive system > Unclassified | place: Germany: Marburg | collected 2013-04-09
CACAACATCACAGTGACCACGTTTATTCGCACAAAAATTCAAAAATTGCAGAATAAGGCAATGTAAAAGATAAAACAAAGACAGACGACAGACATTGACTAAAACACAAGTCACATGGGCCCATACAACAAAGAAGATTTAGGCCTGATAACCATTGAAACTACACTAACATGCACAGATCGATTTAATTTTTTCTAAGTCTCAACGTCAGACCTTCATACTGAAAAGATGGGCCATCGACCAAATTTCTCATTGTCAGTATCTTTTCAAAAGATACTGACAATGAGAAATTTGGCTTTTCCCCTTATGTTAGACCCGCCTACTCCCCCCGTTTTTGGAGTCGATTATCGTACCCCTCATTTTTATCACTATTTCGCCATATTTATGCATTATGCATCAGAATGATTTAAAATATACCATTTCCAAACGAAGGAACTCAAAAATTTTCTGGGAGGGGCTTAACGCCCTTCTTCCCCCTCCCAGACCCATTCCCTTAAATATAGCAAACCTCAAAACAACACCGCGCCTGAGAACGAGTAGCTTACGACTACGAGTGGCGTACACTACGTTTATCTGGGAACTTAAATTTGATCTGAGCCCAACATCCGAGTTCGTTTAGTGCGTAACGTAACGGCTCTATGCGACGCTCTAGCTTAGGCCTGTAGCCTACTATCTGTTCCGCGAAGGCATGTGCGCCACCCAGTCGACGTGCAAATGAAGAGATGACGGTCCATGTATCTCGGTAAGCCGATACGCAATCAATCGTCACTGAAGTAGCTGGTCGGCAACGTCGCACGGCTGCGTTGTTAACATCCGTCGATGGATGCGTTACAGCAAACTGCGTTCACGATGATGTTGCTGCTGCAACTGGAGATACGATCAACGTCCATAGCAAACGCAGGTGGATAAATGAATAGCCAATACGCATTATGAGTCACAGTTCAGCGGTCTACTTTACTTACTTATCAGGTCGATATAATGGGCTGTAAGAAAACCGTGGATGTTAACAGACTCAATTCTCGTGGCGAAAACCAGGACAATTAAGACTCAAACTTCGTCCTTAAGGACATAAAAGAACCAAGGACAAGCTCCCTGTCAGTGCCAATGTCAGTTAGCAGCGCGTCCCCTGACATTTCGGAATTGGGAGACGATAAAAATAATTCTGTGCCCCGACCTCTCCCGCAATCTCAGGACCAAGTCTTCGCCAGTGTTGCTACTTGCTAGGCTATAGGTTAGGCCAATTGTCTCACTGACAGAAGCCAGATGCTCAAAAATCTCGTGATAGGTCTAACGGCCAGTTAACATGCAATGCAGTAGACAAACGGAACTAACTAGCTTACTTAATTTATTGGACAACACTTGAGACTGTGAGACTGTAAGTAAGTAAGCCATGACATTGTACACGGTGCCTGAGTCGCAGAAACGCTGCAACGTGGCCGCTTGGTGTTCTTTACTCTCCAAAAAGATACGCCTGTAGCTGTCAAGCCCGTCAACTCGCCACCACCAGCATCATCAACCGCAGCAGCGACAACAAGGAATGCAAAGTACCTGTCGGCAGACGAAGTAGCTTTTTGTGGGTGATAAATTGGTAATCCGTGTGTGTGTGTGTGATGTGTTGTAGGCAAAGAAGATCGTGCCGATGTCGACGTTAACTCATCAACACCGCCAGCAGCAGCATCGGCAGCCGCAGCACGAAGACAGCCTCATCAGCGGAGCAGTTACGATGAAGGTAAGTGAAGATAAGTCACTTTTATCAGTTGTAAACGAGTAATTTTGACATGTTTGGTGTGTAGAGGAGTTACTATAGCGACTCATTTCTCTGACTTTTCCGAACGATCTCTATATCGTGTGCGCAATGCCACGCTTAGCGTTTCTATGGGGGAGGCAACGGCGATTTCTAAAATCGACGTAATTTTTTCTATTTCTTCACCTATCGGCCTGAAATTTTGCACACGCCTAGCGTGCAGACAGCACACAAAAATAGCGAGAGTAGCGCGACAGAGAAGAGACAGCCCGTTGACAAAAGCTGGAATATAGCTTGTCAATGGATCTCTCCCCTCTCTCTCCGTGTGTCTGCGTGTGTGTGTAAAGTCAACAAATCTGTGACAACTCAGCATCATAGGACATCAGCTCGCCAGCAGCAGCAGCAGCCGAAGTAGAGCGAAAACGACGAGCATAGCATTGTCCTTTGTCTGTCTGTCGTCTCAGAGAACAGCGTTTACTACATCTCCCATCTTGGAATCTTGGTTAATCGCAAACAAAGTCTCGTACTATCGCTAGGGCCGGATATAATAGCTCGGTGCAGCAGCACCCTTTATTCCTACTGTCTTTGAGCTGGCGTTCAACTACGTTTAGTAGGTAATACGAGTTTGCGCATGTGGCTTCCGGATTTCGTGAACGGATTCACGGACGCTGTCCAACTTCTGGGCGAGGGTCCTCGCCGACCGACGTCTGTCTGAGATATGTCAGTGCATTTTCGTCATTCCGGACGTTTTCGACTGTCATTTCTGTCGTCTGTGCTTCCGACCGTGATTCTGTGCATGCTGTGTTCCGATCGTGATACATTGCTGCCGCTTGCGCGAGTTGTTTGGTGATCTGGTTGTTTCAGGCCTTTAATTGTATGGTAAAAGCATAAGCTTAGGGTTTAAGATTAGCAGCGCCTGTTGTTGAGACATACTTAGTTGTTAGGTAAAATCGTGGGATTAAAATTGGGGAATTAAAATTATCGCTATTATTATTATCATCTTGTCACTGGGTTGTAGGTCATGAAGGTCACTCAAGGTCATAACTGGGAGGATGTATCGCCTGAGATCCGGGAAGACAGTTTCCTCTGTCCCTTCTCAGAGATCACAGTTAGAAGAGACTCATGATTCTGCCGCTGATGGTCGTGTTATACTCTCCCCTTCCATCCTGTCGCCTCAGGTAACATCTTCAGAAGCCATGCGGATGCTGGCCAGTCAGGAGAATGTGTCCGATACCGAGTTGAAGATATGATGTTAAGTTTGGGTACTGAGGTTCTAGCACCAAACACAGCACCACAGCACATTTCAAACCTCTCCCTTTCATACGCCCTTGACAACAATACTACCCATCACGCATAAAAAACACCATGCACGCTTTATTGCAAATTTTTAAAGCCTGGCGTCTACATACTGCTATGATAATTCACCAATGACTCACTGAAGTTTTTGCTAATTACGACGTGAATAAGTTATCATTCGTCGTCGTCGTTTAAGCCGACTGCAAGCTACGTACAGATGTTGCGGAAAGCCACCCAAGACGCGATATCGGCTATTCAACTGGTCACCGCTTGTAGCTACAATGATTAGTTTCTATTGGAGGTATAATGTTAGGAAAATAGGGGAGCCTGGAAACCAACCATGTGCGCTTTTATTAACTAATCCCGAAGTTAGATAGTAAAAGAAAGGCCAGTCAAATTCACGCGTAGTCGTGACCAGCCGCTATTGGAGTTCAAACTTTACGTTCACCAATATCAACACATCAGCGTGCCGTCATCGTCAGATGCAGTCTCCACTTCGTCATAAGCAGATAGGGATTTCGTCGCATAATACTCGAATATAGGATAATCACAATGCACGTTTTTCCCACAGACATTTCCGCCTGGGCTGCCATTACTTAAACGTTAAAACGTGTTATTACTAACCTTGACCCTGACCCTGACCCTACCATAACCCCAAGTCGGTAGTATTAGCAAGTTTTTTGGCGTTTAAATAGTGGTGGAAAATATCCGAGGGAGGAAAAGTCCATGTGGTGTCCGGATCCTTAATCCTGGGAATCCCTAATCCTGGTGTCCAGAGAAGGGACTAGCGGGAGTAGTACATGGCTGCAGCGGTGATGCCGGCGGCGAGGACGGACGCGGCGGCCATTGTGTAACTGTCACACGGAGGGTTACAACTGGCACACGGGTCCGCGCTGCCACCTTGCTCCTCGAGCTCGTCACGACGGAGGCTACACCGACCGCGACCGACCCTTTTACACGGGTCAGGACAACAGTCGTCGCTTCGACGAGATTCTACACAGCACATGCACTCATGTCTTATGTACGCGAGGTCAAAAGGTCAAGTAATTTAGCAGGAGTATATGATTGTGAAAGAAAAGGAAATATTACAGAAAGATCGCTTGCATACGATGGTCTCGGAAGGCAAGATAGTCGCCTAACATTTAAGGACCATATGCCCATATGACTATATGGACCATAAAGGACCATATGCCCACTAAGTGAGCTTAGGCGGGGTGCTCATCTCCCTTGCATAGGCCTTTGAGCCTGTAGGTGGATAAACCACAAAGTCTGTGACATTGTGCTAACATTGCTTGTACAATATGCCTAAAATTTGAACTATTAAAATTAGTATCTGCTGTCTTTAGAGTTTACGAATAGGCAGGGGCGTAGCTAGGCAGGGTCTTCGGGGCTTTAGCCCTCCCAGACTAAAGGTCGGCCCCAAACAGAGTTCAGCCCGCCATTTAGTATTATGTAACAGGAGAAGCCATCCTGAGCACTTACAATATAAGAAAACCCTTTGACGTATGGGGCTCCGCCCTTTACCCCGCTGGGGCAGCGCTGACCTGCACGCTTCCTAGCCGGTGGAGTATGCGGCTGACCCTCCGCCAAGAATCCCACACCTGCTTTTGGCCCTTCGGGCCTCAGGCGGCCATTCGGGCCTTACTGATCGCGTTGGCTTAAGCCCATCCACAGTAAAAAATCCTGACTGCGTCCCATGCGAATAGGAGTAAATTTTACGTGTTAGACTAAGCTGGCCGTCGGCTTTTTTACTCGCGTTAAATCACTGTACTCTCCTGTCTTTATCTTACGGGCGAATGTTTACTGCAGAAATATCCATGGGTTCAGTCGACCTGCGGGACGGATCGGACCGGGTCGAAAATTCTGTAAATTTATTTTCGTCTGTTGAAAAATTTATGCGCTTTAATAGTGATCCAAACTTTTCCAATGTCCATGTTAACTCATCCTTTCTATGTCCAATTCACGGAGTTTTATTTTGTTGTTCACTATGCGTACTTCTCGTGCACGTCATCTTTACACGACTTTATTATTTCAAATATAAATTTAACAACATGGGGATGTTAATACTTGTATTTTGAAAACTTCTGACGTCATCATGAGTTGGTCGGGTCGAGACCGGGTCGGGTCACTATTTTGCTTGTTATCGACGGGTCGGGTCGGGTCGGGTCACAGAAAATGGACCCGTGGACATCTGTGATTTACTGACCGGCGCGTCGGCCGTGCTCGTTGCAGAAGACTCCCTCAGCGGCGCCCGATGTCGGGTCGACGATATGACCGACAACGCCAGCTGCTTTGCACGGATCATTTCGCCGACACTTACCGCCTACAATCGCAGACTTCTCGCTGCAGCCGTCCATGCTCGAACAGCTGACCTTCTCCGGGCAGACCTTCGGCTTGACCGGTCTAACGACCGGCTTGAAGCACGAGCACTTGCTCCTCTGTAATTGGCCGCACACAGACACGCACGATTCAACTTGGGTGGTCCGGGGACCACAACTTGCGTCCCGATCATGACCAAAGTGTGACGTGACGGCTTTTCGGAGGCAAATAGCCGACAAAGGCATAAGAAAAGAAGCGTACCGTAAAACAACCCAGACTATTCAGTTGCAATAAAATGTTTAAAGAGAAGAACTTATACCAGTCGATAAGATTCTTTGACACAGATGACGTCGCACGTGTCGCGGCCGAGGCGAGGTGACTTCTGGCAAGGATCAGCGTCACGAGAGCTGCAAGGGTTTGATGGTAACCGTAGCCAGTTGAACCAGCCACCACCACCGCACGAGTTGCCCGGGCAGCACGGCTTGCCTCTGTACCATCACACCGTCAGCGACGCAGTTCAGTCCTTGAAGTTTCACTTAAGCAAGGCTAATTTTGGCGTTTTTAATGATAACTAATAACCAAACAGGTAAAAAAAAGTAGCGCAGCATTGCCACTTGAGGCCAGCCGTTCTTGGCTTTAATCGCGAGGCTGATAATGTGCCTGCATACCAGAGTATTAGACTAAGGCAAAGACATGAAGATCACGATATCAGAAAACGGTATCAAAACCATCTGGCGACAGGACACGTGTTACGTCTCGAGACTCGCTGTTCGAGAAACAGAGCGACACTGAAGTACACAAACCTTTTTTTCTTCTCTCTTTTGACCTTGGGCGGATCGCCGCAGTGGTCGCGCTGGGCACATCTGTCCTTCGGTTTCGGGCACCTGTTGTTGTCATCGTCACACGTACTGGCCGACATATTCCAGTTAATGCCGCTACCATGACCTCTTGCTTTTGAACCACAATCCTCACGTCTACACAGCACAGCCACAAGCATGAACAGTGTCTCCAACGCAGCCAGAGTTTCTCTTCTTTAGGAACTCTAATTAGGCTATGTCTGGTGATTCTTGATTTCAAGTTGAAGATCAAGCTCATATAGCCTGAATCTAAAAGCATTGTTGTTAAAATGTTGGAAGTAATATCGATTGAGCGGTGAACAAACTATAATTTGTATATAGAGCGTGGTACCAATGTCTCAATTAAACTTTGTCCAAATTGCCCAAACTCGCTAACTACAAAAATGCCATAATTAGACTTCGATTCAAGACTTTATTTCGCAAGACCATGACCACGACCATGACCATGACTTCATAAGACCGAAGTCACCAAACCCAGACTGAAAGTCGATGACAACAACGAGTTGTCACCAGTGGGAAATCCACTGACAGAGTCTCTCAGCTAGCTGCCCAGCTGTTTCTGCACAATATAAGATATTTTTAATTGGTGGCTGGAAAATTTTTTATCAAGAATAAGACTGAGACCAAGAGTACCGACGTTCAAGAGGACAACCAAGACCACTGTGTAAATTCCAAGCTAAGCAAGGTTATTGCAATTAATTTATTTTGGGTTTGTTTTATCCCCTTCCCTTCCTTCCTTTTCTTTCCTTCCTTCCTCTTTCCCTCCCTCACTCTCTCCCTTTTCCTTCCTCCCTTCACTTTTTCCTCCTGTTTACCGTTGCTGCGAAATCTAGCCAGGGAGTCCAGGGGAGAGCTGAGCCCCGGCCGCAAACGTATTTTTTCTGTATTTTAGAGCCCAGGGTACGCGTCTGTTGGCTGCAAATGTCGTCCTACTTCTGCTGAAGAATATCTGAAAGTTGAAATTCTACGTGATAATTTGTTGGAAAATTCTATTTCGACGTTTCGAGACCGAGACTTAACTCATGAGAACGCACCTGCCAGGTCGTAACCATGCATACAACTGATGCGTAAATAGTGGTTAGGCCTACTTGTTGCGAACTAAACCAGGACGCAGGTGACACGAGTTCGTTTAGACATACCTCGGTGGGTTCAGGCGGTCAATGGGGCTGCGGACGGGCAGATTACTCGGCCGGTCCCAGTGGTCTGAACAAGTCGGTCCAACATCAACGTCGTCGTCGGCGACATCCTTGCACGGATCTGGACACGTCATGTATTTCTTCGAGCCACGGCAAGGCATGCGTGGTGGCTGCACAGACACATAGTCAAGCTGGTCACTGTCATCTTATCTTTCTCTCACCAGTTCACCATCATCATTATCATCGCCACTTTCACTATGCATCACTCCATCTCTGTTCCACTCCAGACTCAAAACTTACCTTTTCCATAAATCCTTCCCACTGTAGTCTGTATAGTCTCCCTCACATTTTTGGACGGATCGGGATCTCGGGGATTTTTATGACCATTTTCGGACTTAATTGCTCATCGTTTTTTCTTTTTCATTTTTTTTTGTTTGATTCGTGTTATAGACTAAGCTGATTTTATCATCTTTTAAACTGCACGTTAAATCCCTGCACTTTCTTGCTTTATCTTCCTTAAGTTCAGTTCAGTGGAGATCTGCGGCTGCCTAGACCAGAGATAGACATGGACTGGGTCCACCCATGGGTTGGGTTGGGTTCGGTCACATTTTGTAGCATGTGTTTGGTTGGATGACAGTGTTTTAATTTTTAAGTTATATCTTTCGTTAGTAATTGCAGATGTGTAGCTTTTAGTATAAATTCTTTATATCTTGTGTCTTCTATATATATTTTCTATGTCTGTTATTGCTAACATTGGCGAAGTAAACGTGTTCAAAGTAGGTGCGAAAATAACGGGAGTGATACAGACTGCTGTGAAGGAGGATTAATAATGAACATGCTGTGATTCGAAGGTTGTGGAGACTATGCATAATAATAGCAGACCAATTTGCTGCAATGCTGGGCGCTGTTTTAACATGTGAATCGTGTTGTGATCGAGTAGGCCCTAACTGTCATATGAAATACAATCTTAATTGTACACTCTACGTAGACCCATGTAACAGGTGGGTTGGATTGGGTCTTTGTGTCGGTGTCGTGGGTTGGGTTAAGCGATTGGCTGAAGAAAAATAGACCCACATCCATTTCTCATTTCTGGCCTAAATCTCCATTGCAGATCATTGCACTGCAGATCTGATAGGTTGTTGAGCTAAATTTAACAGCGAAATAAATACGGCAAACTGCGAAATTTGTTTGGTGACTTTGGTCCTATTTAACGTTACATAAACTATAGAGGATTTGTTGAAAACGGTTTGACGTAGCATCTACGTGTTAAGTAAACAGTGCTAAAACAAAGGACAAAACTGGACAATCTTTCAGTTTGATTCATTTGTACTCACGCCGTTAGTTAGACGACCCCTTGAAGTTGCACTGCAGTGATAGCGTCAGATCTTTCATAACTCAGTATCATATATAACAACGAGAACATAACGGACCGATGTTTGCAGATCTTCGTACATTTCACGAATCACTGACCGGCATTACCAGTGAAAACACGAGAAGGACCGCAGACTCGAATACGAAGAAGAAGCTATGACGCGAAGTCGTCGGCGACAAAGCACCACAAAGACCACGCAATTCGACTGTCTCTGGAACCGATTTGCCGAAGTATTGTTGCATTTTATTATATTTTTTTCACTTACAGAAAGTCTTTTTTTCAACCACCGAGCTAGTTTTTGTTCTGGACGTTACCAGCCGTATCGCAGAACTACGAGTTGGCGTAATGGAGTGGTTATCGCGGAAGCTATGAACGAAGACCATTATACGTGCAATGTATGTAGACAGACGCTATGCGATCGTTCTGGCCACACCGCAATTCTCCAGAGCCAAAGCAGAAAAGATTCATACAAGCGATGTCCAAAGCGTTCTTTCTGCGTCTGTACTCTGTAGCACTCGATGACATATAATCTCGCGGAGCGAAACAGTGGCGTTACTATTTGCGTGACGCTGGGGCAGCCTCCTTCAAGTTTCTAGATTCATTTTTCTTGGAATTTTGCAACTCTTTAAAGCTGTTCCGGAACATGATACTGGTAATGGAAAAGCTTCAAAGGAGAGGGACTCGTGAGGGTTGAGAGTCAACAATGCTCCCTCGCCTCGATTTCAGGCGACGAAATTGGGACAGCTGTTGCTGGTTAGGTGTTAGAATCCGTTCTTTCTGAGCAATAGCCAGGGTCATCTGGAACTGGTGTTGATTGGAATTCCGACAGTATTTCAAATGCTGTTTTAGACGCCGGTAAAGTAGCGACGCGAGAGCTGCAGATAAATGGCAACGATTATGATGAAGATTAGTAACGCGAGAACGCCGCACGTCGCCTTTTCCACGAAAGTCCAACAGTCTTCGTCTGATACTACATCGTCGGAATGAACTGGCAAACCTTGAGGACTAACTGTAGATGCGTCAATCATATCGGGGATCACAGAACTTATTACATCAAAGTTATCGGGGGTGACGATGGACGTGTTGTCTATGTTACTTCCTTTCGTTGGTGACGGTGGATCATCCGGCGCACACAGTACGTCTTTCGAACATCGTTTTGGTTTGCGCGTTTCCGCGTCGTCATCGCACTGAAGTTCCAGAAAATGCGTGTCGCCACATAAGTTTTCCAAGTTTTCTTCGGTTTTCGAACGTCTTCCGATTCTGTCGCAAACGTCGGCGACGGGACGTGAGCTGAGGTTACCAGGTAGACGCTTGGCGCACCTGGGACTGATGTCAGCCGGTTCTTCCAGTGGTCCGTGGACCGAGCAACATGATCCGCAGAGAGCGGACGAGCAGCACTCCGGGCAGTCGGCGCAGTCGGTGTAGAAATGCAGAGAGCGCAATCTGGTGCACGCCGAGTTGCTGTGCATCGTACTCTGGCCTTCCTCGCGATGCCGCGGGGAACACGACCGTCGTCGAGCAGGTGCTCGAGACCACCCTCGTCTGCCTTCAGGCCTCGCCCTGTCTCGGTCAATGAACGTGTGCAGATCCATACTCTGAATGGAACACGCGCCTGGCGGCCCTTCCAGACGTCGGCTTTCATCAACACTTCCGGTATCGCTGCTGCCCAGCTCCGCGCTGTAGGACGAGTAGCAGCCCCTAGCGGCTGGATCTGAAACATCATTGCTGGTGAGATAACCGTCGTCGCTGAGATCGGACCTCGCCGGTAGGCACTCGTCGACGTCGTGCCGAGGCTCGTGCATTATATTGCAGACATCGCAGACGGCGTAGTTAAGACAGCGCGGACATTCTACGCAGTCGGAGTAGAAGTGGAGAGGACGTCGACTAACGGCTGAAGGACCACCGTCCTTGAAGTGCTGTCCGGCTGGAGTACCGGCCGCCACACGACGTCTGGAATCACTGCAAGAAAACCCGACTGAAGGACTTTCGACGAGATCAGTCATGTCAAATGATCCAGCTGGTCTGTCGGTAGAAGGCAGTCGCGAACTCCGACTGCCGCCGACTAAAGGCGAGTCGGGGACGTCAGCGCTGATGAAAGAGCGGGCTAGCTCGTCGGTAGACGACTGATGTGAATCGAAGACGTCGCAGTTCGGTGACAGGTCGGCGACGTCGGCACTGTTGAACACTTTGCGCGGCCTGTTAGTCGTCGAGGTGATCCCGCGTGCCGTCTTGGCCGCCGAGCCTGACTGCGATTGATCCGGCGTCCTCGAATGACGTCGACGTTGACGCAGCGCCGGCGAGTCGGCGAACGTGTTGTTGGACGAGTTCGTCATCAGACCGCACGTGGAAGACTCACCGGCGGGTATTTCACTGCCGCCGGCGGCAGACGTGCACGCGGGAGAATTCTGTTGGACCGAATCTCGACAGCTGCTCTGCGTGAACCTTCTGTTAGATTCAGACGCCTTTTCAAACGAGCAGATAAAGTCACACAACGTACTGTGCCTGTGGTTCTGCGGATGGTACGCTCGCGAATCTGGTTTTTGTGCTTCATCGTTAGTCGACAGCGACCCGATGCTGGAGAGAGATGCGAATCCAAACGGGCACTTTGGTCTGACTCTCTTCTCTCTCAGTCTGCCCGAGACTGCAGAGTCATACGCCTGCTTAGAAACTATCAACCAACTCTTCAGAAACTGTGGATCTACATCGCACATCAGCTTACTGTCTGAGCATTCGAGACAACAACCAGATGTTTGTCGACAAGGATCCGCACTGGACTGACTGGCGTCCATACCGGACCGCCGAGGTGCGCTAGATCTCTCCGTGGTTTTCCGTCTATTCACACCCAACCGTTTACCTTTCTTTAACGAATGCCTGGATCGACCTGAACACTCACTCCAGATTGACCGCGCACTACTGGTCGCCAGTTGTCGACCCGAGCCAGTGATGCGCTTTTCCATATCCACTTCGCCTCCACTTTTCGCTTTACCGGAATTATGTCGCAACTGCCGATTGCGCTTTTTAGTTTTCGTCCTGTCGCCAACAAGTTGCAGATCTTCCCTACAACCGTCCGTTTCACAGGTATCATCACCATCAACGTCGTCATCGCTATCATCTGACATTGAGCTGTATCCATCCTTTCCCTTGTTCTCTTCGTCAACGGCGGACTCTACCTTCCTGCCCTGCAATGCACACCACATCCAATGATTAGCCGCGTCAATCCACCATCTCGTCTTCATTTCTTCTACCATTCTACCACTCCAAGTCTCACTACTTGGTGTCCAGCATCGGCTCATTGACGACTAACTGCACTATCTGTCCGCTGCCTCACTTCCGGATTCCAACCAACCATCTCTGACAATAAAGAAACTATAATAAAGACCGTGTGAACAAAAGGCGCCGGCACAGCAATGCGGATCCGGAAAGCTGAAGCGCATCCTCTGCTGCCAACGAAGACGAATTGAAATAATGACAAAGAGAAGACTTAGCTGTTAGCCCGTAAATTCCTTTCAATATCAGCAATTTATTACGCGAAAAATAAAACACAAATCATACATTGATATGTTGAAATAGCACAATAATAAGCTGCGATATATATTTAACTGAAAGGCGTCTCTTATTTATCAGTATGAATTTTACTCTGTTGATGCCGAGTTCCGCTTTTCTGTACATATATCTTAATGTTCACACAGAATAATCAGTATGTTGAGGGTTTATAACATCCAATATTTTAAATTAGGATCAAAACTCTTCACACAAACAGCCAATTAGCTAGTTGCTTAATTTATGCAAAACCCTTACGCCACCCATTTCGGGCATTCATAGAATATATATGTGGGTGCGTTCTGTTTCAAGATGTTACCGTCC
>Ga0049105_1000720_pt1 | contig 12586 bp, 14 predicted proteins | sample WorMetvaBAHAMAS1_FD_61260 | JGI IMG/M metagenome (GOLD analysis project Ga0049105, IMG submission 61260) | Worm MetaG Olavius vacuus BAHAMAS.1 | ecosystem: Host-associated > Annelida > Digestive system > Unclassified | place: Germany: Marburg | collected 2013-04-09
GTTTATTCTCCACAATACAACAATACAGCTGTGGAAACTATGAGCAACAACACAAAGTGGAGGGCTGCCAGAAAGGCACAAGGCACATCATTGCTGACCATCCATTGAGCTGGCCACCCGTAGAATCGCCAGCGTTGGTAGGTCTCAACGCTACTTTACAATTGATCTGTTAAACTGTCGTGACATAGTATCAGTTTGTGTACCGTATCTGATGGCGTGTCGCTTTCGCCGTCGCCGCACGGTTCGTTTAATGACGACGACAGCAATGCAGACGACGACGAAGACAATGAAACCCGCTGCGAGCAGACCGAGCGTCGTGTCACTCATGCGAATACCGGAACCGCTGTGAATCGGATCTGCACATTACCAATACAAGCTTTTACGGAATCACTGACAATAAGTCAACTGCTCATCAACAGGACGTTTTTATTGGTCTTGGAGGGAGATGGGCCGGGGCGACAGAAGACACTGTTTTGCTGTGCGTACCGGTCGTTTTAAAGGTGACGACTTTGGTTGGCTCGCTGCGGGCACCTGTCGACGAGCCGCTGCGCAGGCGGAAGTTATACGTGGCACCGCGCGACACTGTCTTCCAGGTGAAGTTGTTCTTGTTGGCCGGATGTGGTTCGCCGAGTGGTACCCACTGCCCTACAGTCTTGTACTCGATGAAGTACTGATGAACTGTCGCCGGGGTATACGCTGGAGGCACCCAGGCGATGTGAAGACCGGCATTTGTCTGCCACACGGTCAGATTGCGCGGCGGGTTCGGACGCGGACCTGCAACCAGTATTTAACATAATAATTATCATTAAACAGAGAGCATAAATCTGCGCGCTGCCATCAATTTTAGCTCTCGTGGTTGGATCAAGATCAGATGTCACCAAAATCACTATAGGGATCATCGTAACAGACATTCACACCAAGTAACGTCAAGTTCAGAATCAGTGACGTAGTCGAGTCCACTAAGTCCGACTTCGAGTCCTCAGGGTTTGAGTCCGAGTCCGAATCCTTAAATATGTACTCGAGTCCGAGTCCGGTTGCTAAAAATAATAAACTCGAGTACTGCGTCACTGTATCTGATCGGCAGTTTTTCAGTTGTACACACAGTGAGTGACACACAGACAGACACACGCAGCAGGTAGCAATGACGGAACATAAAGCGTCGTAGGTCGTAGAGTTACTACATAGGCGTCGACAGTGTAACTGTCTGACAACGCGTGTTGTATGATTTGATAAAAATCCGCGGATAAAGAAACTATGAGGCTCAAGTACCAATTGAAACAAATAAGTGGCGTGTGAGAAACACGCAGACAGTCATATGACAGCAACAGATGAGGAAGCGTAATGCACATACGTGCATCTGTAGTATTAATGCGGTGACTGCTACATTGCACGACTGACGCGAAAATTGTTACGAAACGATATTTTGTTTGGGCTGTGCACAGAAATATCACCAGCCGTCGTATTATTGCGTTGGCCAATTGATTCACAAACCCAGCCGAGAGATACATAGAGAACGCATAAACCTACCCTAAAACAATTTCTGACACTAGTTGGGAGACAAAATAAAACGCAATGGAGAGCTGAACGAGCAGGCGTTATAGTTTGCTGATATGAGTGTATGCTTACGATTGTGCACAACCGCAGTATAGCACAGAACAGTTCTCATGTGGCGAATTGGAGGAGACAGCGCATGTGACATAGAAGGCAGTCGTCGATACGACTAGGTGCGGATAGGGAGAGAGGAGTGGATGAGGGGGGGGGGGAATGAGGCGGGAGGGGCTGTACTTCCCACAGGCGTCTCTAAGTGTATAGCAGGCCGACTGACTTTTCCGTATATTCAGAACGTTCATGTGCAAATTACAAGCAAAATAGGCTGTCGATTATGAAGTGTTCAGAGCTTCGGGGGACCTCGATCCTCCCACCATGTCCCTGCACTCCGCTGTGGCTCCGCCTGCAGATCCCAGTCACTCCCACCGACCTCTCCTGAATCCCGCCCCTGGATACGAGCCGAACTGACGCCGCTCTCATGTGAGTGTGACACATACGCTACGCGAAACTCAATATATAGAGACAGATGTCATGGACGTTGTTGAGCGCGACCGCAAGTAGAAAACACAGACCGACCTTGTTGCTGTACGGCGCCGTCGCCGTTGACACGATCGTCGTAATGCCCGTTGTCGTCGTCCCAGTCGTCCAAGTCGTCGTCGTAACCATTGTAGTCGTCGCCTGATCCGTACACGGCGCCTACTGCACAGTTCAGTTTATCACATCAGCATCACTTTTACCATCACTAAGCTAAGCTAGTCAAGCGGCCAGAGTTGGGTCCGCTGAGGTCTGGGTGGGCCCCATTATCACTGACGATCAACGAGGATTTGGCCCCCGTAAAGCGTTTGGCCACAGTGAATAGTAAAAAATAACTACGTTTTGCACTTTTGGCAGAAAATTTTTGCTACAATTTATTTTCATTCTAATGTCAAAGAAGCATGTCTGTAAGTTCAAATAATAATAATAATAATAATAATAATAATACCTATAATAGCCTTAATAATAATAATAATAATGCGTCAACTTCTACAGCGCTGAGATGCGTAACGTAAAATGTAGGAGTTTTATAGCGCTCTTCCTTAGATGCTTTTGGAGAGAGTATCGGATTCGTGGGGAAGATGAGAAGAAGGGCCGCATCACGGTCAATATTCTGTCTACGTGTCTGTATTCAGGATGGAATTTACAAGACCCGAACGAAGGCTGAAGTAAGCTACGACAAAAATGGAAAAATGCGCATCTTCAGTGCAAACTATGATAACATGGATGATGTGTTAGTAGTTGTCTTTCTCTCTCTGTCTCTCTCTAGCTGCCACTGGAACGTTTAGCTGTGTGACGTGTAGTCAGTTAATTGCAACAGCATTTGCACAACACTCAAAGTAACACATTTCATCCGTAGACCAATATATATATAGGCCACACCTGCATCTCGCATAGGCACGCATCCACCACTGCTCTGTACCACGTTATAAGCACAACGACAATGCATGACGCCTTTCATGAGACAAGTTAACGAAACCATTTCACTCTGGAACAAAAGAGGTAGATAGAACGAGCTCATGTAACAGACACTTCACCATTAAGAAGACACCGTGAGCTTGTTACCTTGCTTATGAGGATCTTCTTCATCGGCTGACAGCGCTGCAATCAGTTAACAAGCACCATACAGACGCACAGACAACAATTAAAAGACTTAACATAGACGTAATTCGTGTAAACGTGCTGCTATTACTTTCTCATATTTGGAGTTTTGGACATATTTATACTATTAAAATACGCCGTTCTAGATTTTGTTCATAAATGTAGGCTACTAATATACCGTTTTCAATCACATCTTAATACTCTGCCCCTTTGCCATACAGCTGATGTGCAGATATGCAGCCATTACAGCGGCAACTTACAAAAACGCAACATCATCAACAGCAGCAGCATCAACAATAAAATCAAGGTACCACGAATTTCATCATCATCATCATCATCATCATCATTTAATCTCACAAATGGAAACACGCACATATAGATACTGCCAACCCAACACAATGTTCAGTGTACTTCTCAGACAAATTAAGTTATTTACATTTCGTGCTCAGAAAAAAAAACGTTTCCATTTACGAATATCACTCGACATTACTACAAATTCTATTAATTCCTGAACAGTTGGGCTGTGCACAAGAAGCTGCTGACCTTTGGTGGTAGCAGTGACAGTGGCGCTGAAGAGACCGTCTCCAAGCCGATTACGCGAGAGAACCATGAACTTGTACATAGTGTTCGACTGCAGATTGTGTACACTCATTGAGGTCGCCGTCTCGCCACTCGGTATCACGTGAATTGTCTTCCAGTCGTCGCGACCGTCGTGTCGCTTGTACCTGTCACACACTCGCCATCTCACTCACTCGCTAGAGTTCTCTTCCGGGTAGTGTGACACTTTGCGGGATTCTATTGTTCTCTGGAGTGTTACAGTATGCGGGAAAGCAAACAACCGCCGCGTGGGGTGACGGCGCCACTGAAGCGTGACCGGGATAGAGCAGCCGCTCGTGAGAAGCAGTTGAATGAACAGAAATAGAAGGACTCGCATCAAACAGCAACATCCAACTCAGTCCCATGGTCACTACAGACTGTATTCCCCAAGTAGGTATTTTTCTGACACTTGCGTGTGTGCACATGACTGTCAATAATATAATTGTGACCGTTTAACGCAGCAGTTAGAGCTCAGATGAACGCTTTACGTTAAATCTGACAGTAAAGGCATACTCAGTCGTTTCCTGTAATTTTCAATGTTTGTTTCCCACAAAGTGTCACACAATCTTCTTCGAAACTCATGACCGGTGTGGGCCGTTGAGGCCAGTGATTCGTCTTCACTCTTGTCTTGTTTGCCAGTCGTACCGCCTCTGGGATTGTACATCCCACCAGTCCGCAATATCGTCACACCATCTTCTTGGCAGTCTTCCACGAGGCCGATCTCCTTCAACCATTCCCAGCGTCAGTCTTCACCAGTCTCTGATCTTTCATTCTGCATTATGTAACCGAACACTTTCAGCTTCTTCTGCTTTATCAAGTCTGTTATGATGTGTGGTCTTTCTACCTTGTCTCTGACACTTTTGTTGGTGACTCTATCTTTCCAGCACACTTTCAATATTCTCCTGTAGCAGCGCATCTCAAATGCGATGAGTTTCCTGGAGTCTGCTGCCCTCATAGTCCACGTTTCAGCAGCGTAGAGCAGGCGGGAAAACATGCAAAAGACGAGCATATCTACCTTAGTCTTAAAGTTCAAGTCACTGCTGTTCCACAAAGTCTTCAGCATTCCCAGTCTCTGACTCGCCAGGTTTACTTTTCAACTTATTTCTGCACTGCAATCATTGTATCCTGTTATCAAACTTCCAAGATACACAAATTCATGTACACATTCTACGACACTTGTGCCCACTGTAATAGTCGAAGAACGACCTCGTTAGAGTTACCAGCCGTGAATGTGTCTGTCGTAAACGTTCAGTCGCATCTCTGTGTCTGTCTGTAATGCTCTGACGTTTGAAAGCCTTGACCTAGAAAGTTCATTTTTGATATGCAGGTACAGCTTCAGAGGATACAGGAGCAAAAAGCGTGAAATCTCATCCCGCCACCCCTTATGATGTGACGAACATGGCGCAGTCTCACCGCAACTGCAATGACGGCAAGTCCATTTCAGTAATCAGGGTATGACGCTAACTGCTTGCGGGGAGCGCAGCAGACGGCGTGTGCAGACATCAACTTGCTAGGGTGGCGGACCTAATGGCGGAAAAAAGGAGTGTCTCTGTAATATATCCTATTTGCGGGTGGTCTGCCTTCGAATGAATGGCAAGCTGATTTACCGTTTCGTAGTTCTCATGTTTGTTGTAAAATGCCCGTGCAGCGTTTTCGAGATTGCATGGCTGCAATCATTACGTAATATTGACAGTAACAACACTGACCAGAGAACATAATGTAGCGGGTGGCCTCCGTCGTAACCAGGAAGCCACGAGACGACGGCCGACGAGAACGACGTGCTAACCGTCACGTTGTAAGGAGCGTGCGGCGACGTAGCTGCATTCGACAGACAACAAGTGCGCTACAGTGTCGAATACGATAAAGGTGAAGGTACAAGTTCGTGTAATTGTTAACTACACAATTCGTGGCTAGCAGCACTGTACAATCCCAAAAATAGCAGCTTATTGGCATGAGCTTGTGGCAGCTGTCTGTTGCCCGTGCTAGCACAGACTAAACTCGCGGTGCAGCATGCGGACATAACACCTTCCCAGAAACTGCGCTGAGTCTCAAGCCCACAGCCCACAGATAGTACGCTGATACCCTTTATTCCTTCGCGCTAATTGACTTGGCTTGAGCTGTGTCAGTTTCCTCTGGTTGCTTTCACGTAGTTATAACACGATCGGTGCATTCAATCAACCGACGTTTTATTAACCACCACACGTCAGCTTGTTCTTCAGTTCATGGTCGCATCAAACGAACGTGAAAGTGACACACAAGGGCAGACATACGAGCACAATGTACTGTAGCTACGAGAGTTGGAATGCGTTTGAAGTGTACGCCAACAGCAGCTTACGGTGCTACAGTGGTGTTGCATGGTGTTGCATGAAATCTTAGGATTGCATTACATCGTAGACAGCTTGTGTTTGCCACAAAACCCACTGCGATATGCACCCTATGACAGTGCCTAGGTCGACTCGTCCTTCTAATAGCCGTGGAATGGTATGGTAAATAACTATGAGCTTTCGGGCTGAGTAATACTGAATGACTTTGGTGGGCGTAGACGACAGCGGCCTACTAGTGGACTCATGGCCCAAGTCGGTTGACTTAGTTTGAGGGTCTGTTCTACATTCAATCAATCAATCAATTTATGTGTCCAGAAATGCAATAAATACTAGCCTGACACCAAGGGAGGATGCGACCTCCGCTAGCAGGTGCCCGTAAAAACAATGTTAGTAAGAGCAACAAATGACAATACCAAAGAGAGAAAAAATCTAGTTGACAGAAAAATGTTCAAATCCAAACATTTACCACAAAACTTGACAATCGCCGCTTAAAACTCGAAATACTGGCGGCTAACGCAACACTGTCTGGCAATTTATACCAGAAGTTCATGACTCGATTATGGAACATATTAGCATCACGAATATTCAGTGTATGATTTTTCTTTAGCTCACAACTATTTCCTCATCAACTGGACGGCGAGTAAACTCTCCCAAAGACTATGTAATGGTGACAGCAAGATGAACGTTGTCCCGCGTATTAATGTTAGTATTATCGGGGCATGAAGACAGCAGACGTCTGAGTGAGTGCCAAAGATGGGCGTACATTCGATGATGAGTAGCGACGATGTGATGACATTGGTGACCGGGTTTGACGCGACGCACTCGTAGCTGCCCTGATCGTCCTTCGTCAGATGAGGGATCGTCAAGTTACCTCCGTATTGCAGTGCTTTACTGATCACCGGAAACGCGCCTTCGCCCTGCACCAGCAGCCTAGTCGCTTTACCGAACTACATCTGCCAAAGTGACAGCTTGGCCATCTTCAAATCAAGACTGAAAACCGCACTGTTCACAACTGCCTTTGACTTTTAGGACGTAACGTAACCTCCCCAAGCGCCTCTGTACCCACCCAGCGTAGACATTACGGCGCTCTAGAAATACTCATTGTATTGTATTGTATTGTATTGTATCGCTAGCAACATCAATATCATCAAGAACACTGGAAGGACTGCAGTCAGTACTAGCAAATGCTACTATCGTCTTGAAGGTTTTTGATCTTTCAAACCATAGGAGTAGCCAGGATTTTCGCTAAGGGGGTGCACTCTATTTTTACCTGAAAAGTTTATTCACTTTTTCGTCACCCTCCTCAATATACAGGCTACCCTCCTACATTATCCACTCGCAACCTCCCACGCCCAATAAAAATTTCTTACAAATTTGACTTGTCACTCTCCCGAGGGGGGTGCACTTACAACTTACCCCTCTAAATTAAGCCCATTTTTTCAGTTCTCGCCCTGGGGGGATTGCAAGTGCACCCCCTGGCTACGCCTGACTGGCTCCCTTGGCTAGGTCTATGTTTCAAACAAAGTTATACGATAGCTACCCACAGTATACCTAGTCAAATTATTGTCTCGCATTTAAGCCACAGAAACGTTTACCATATTGTCCAACCGAAAACAAAATAGATCGCAATGGCAGGATCTACACGTCAACGCGTTTTCAGCTTTGTGTAATATGCTCGTTTTAAACGACTGCAGTTCTACGCAGTATTTGTTCTTGTCAATCACCTATCCCCTCTTCAGACAGAAGTATTTCGGACTGGCGTAAAGAACGAACCTTTCGCCAAGCGATTGTTGGCTTCGGATCGCCATCGGCGGCGCAAGGCATCGTCACTGACTGACCGGGGTGTCGTTGGTAGAGCGGTCGCGGTCGTAAGACGAAGTACGGCGGATCTTGTCATAGACACAGACACACAAAAACCGGTCAAGCAGATCACGGTGCCAGTTTCAAAACTTTTGACACACCCAATACCTTTCGTGCTATTGCTATAGGCTTTCACAGTACAACAATGTACTACTAGATGTCGTGTGTTTGAGTAAGCTAGCTTTTGTCATTTTTCAAATGCATGTTAACTCTCTACACATATCTTCACAATGGGTCAGTCGTGAACGGCAGAAAGATGGCAAGTAAGTAAGTAAACAGACGCTCAAACAGCAAGGCGAGAAGGATTAGCACCGTGGAATGCGCAGCTGAAGATCAAAGTAGATTTAGCACAGGTTTCTCTGTCCTAGTCCTTGAAGTTTAAGTCCATGAATACTAGCTTGTAGTATGTCTTTTGCCAAGCAACTGCATGTTCTTGTCATATAAACGAAGTATTGAGTTTCAGGAGATAAAATGCTTTTCGACATTTATTTCTTCTAGGGATGGACGGATAGTGATTTTCTGCCGGATACCGGATCCGGTTAACCGGCGCCTAATATCCGGCCGAAACTGATAAATGGACATTATAAGAAATTTTCTTCTAATGCCCATTTATCAGTTTCATAGGCCATCCATAAAATCCTCAGCAATCTTTTGTAGCACAAGAAATTTAAAGAAATCGACGTTATTCCGTTCTTTTTTATGTATGCAGTCTGATGCAGACTGCAACCTGGATGCAGAGGTCACACAATGCGCGAATTTACTGACGTCGACATGCGACAAACGCAACGTGAACGACACTGTTTCACTGAGTAAGTAAGTAAGTAAGTAAGTAAGTAAGTAAGTAAGTAGAACATTTATAAAGCGCATTACGCAATGCCTCTAATGCGCTGAGACGAGCGACACACGATGGATGGTGGCTGTTATTGACCAGAGCACTAGCTATTATCGCCGGTCGATGCGCCGAGGGCTTACGGACAGAAAAAAACAGCTTTAAACGCCCATTTCCCGACTGGAGAAATGGGATTGTAGCAGTCACGGCCGGAGAGATTTTCCGTGAGCGACGGCCGCCTGCAGTCAGCCATGACGACTGTCACGTTCAACAACCGCGCAGACGACAGACACGACTGTGGGACGAATCGATCGGCGGACGCCGGTCAATCTCCCACGACGCTTGTTGGACAGTCTACCAGCCGCGTGGCTGTCGAACTCGCGACCTGCTGACGTCGAAATGCCAACGGACCGCTGACCTCACACGCACTTCCTCTACGTCGGTTGGGGCGGCTACGTGGCGAAATATTAATACGCGAGTGCCGGTACGTGATAACCGACAGGCCAGAGAGCGGGCGTTTCGACGAGCCTCGACGGACAGGAAGCGGCAGCCAGCTGGTCTTTTGACCACGAGCACTGCGTTCTTCCGTGTCTCATACGTCATTCTCGACCGCTACACGGAAGCTGTCTGCATTGACAATGTGCTCGGTCGGCCTGTGAACAGATGGTGCCAGCACTGTCGTGTGCCTTTGTCCGTTACTCTTACTGCCAAATTCACGCCTCAGCTCCGCGCTGCATCGTTGCGTATTTAATTGGTTGTGTCTGTAACGCCGGATAAATTATTCTCAGCGCGCGTCGTTAGACAGCGCTATTGTTCTGTTTGTACGTCTGTCTGTCCGTCTGTCTGTCACACTCGTGATCCACGACTAAACGGTTCAAGATATCGAAACGCATTTTGCACCGAATGATATAAAGCGATGTTTCTAGCTTCTTGAGGCCAAATTTCGTGGTCGTGAGTTTAGGGATTCGCCCCGAACGAGTGTGTTAAAGCAGGCACCCCATGTCGAAAGCAAAAATTTTCCCAATAATCTGCAATAATTTGGAAACAGTACGAGATAGCATGTAAGTTAGTATTAATCATTAATAAGACGTCGCCTTTCGGCTTTCGATGGTACCAAAATCGGTAATCTTGCATGACCTTGAATGGTGTAATAGTTATTTTGCGTTATTCCACTTCTACATTTTTGATCCCGCATTTTCCGGTCCCGCAGTTTCCGGTCCGGCATTTTCAGTCCCGCATTTTCCAGTACCGCATTTTTGGTCCCTCAAACTTGACGCGATGGGGCCCGCATTTTCGGGTCCTGCATTTTCCGGTCCAACATTTTCAGTGTCCCCTGTTCAAGATAATTCAGTGTAATTCAAGGTCAGTATACGAAATAAGGAAAACGTTTAATAATAAGCATATGAAGACAATATACTTAATTTTAAAAACGGTAAATGAACAACTTTTTGTGACTTTCTATGCGTAACGATATTTCTGCAACAGCCCAGCTTTTTATATGAATACAGTAATGAATTCTCCCGAGAAGAGCCGATGGCCGATGAACCACGGATCAGCATTATAGAAGCCTCGTCACCTGCCAATCATTTCGTCATTCTCTGATATTATCGTGTCAGCAAGAAGATAAAATTCTTGTTGCACGGCGCATCGGGACTCGGGGAGGGGCAGCATCCCACTGCCACGACAAGAAAAGATGAATTATTGTTATTTTTAACGTTATTGAAATGTTACGATTGGAGTGAAGCTATGACGGAGACGATGCAGGAGCACTTTGCACTTCATTGTCTGTTACTCGTCAGTCACTACTAAACGATTCAAGATATCGAAATACACTTCAACCGTACGATAGAGGGATGTTTCTAGTTTCTTGACAACAAATTTCGCAATCTTATATTTAGGAGTTTACCCGCAACGAGTGCGTAAAGAGAAGCACCCCCTGTCGACAGCGAAATTGGATCAATAATCTGCCATACCTCGAAAAAGGTGCAATATAAGAGTTACTATTATTTACACATGGAAGTCGCATAGGGGCTTTCAATTGGTACCGAAATTGCTGACCTTAAATGACCTTGAACGACGTAATGGCCGTTATATCGCGTTATTTTACTGAATTCGGTACCTTTGAGGGTCATTACGACAAAATGACTGAAGTTAGACCCATCGAAACAAAAAATGTATCCAAAAATAGAGTTTGAGGAACTATACGATTTATAATGATATTCTCAGAATGCGTTAAAGAGAAGTATTCCTACTCGAAAGCGAAAATTCGACTTGTGCAACATTGCGTGGCCATCTCAGTAAAAGCTGAGCTCTTGTTGTTGCTGTTTATTGTTATCACTTAGGCCTAGTTCAATTGAAATCACTTACTGCATGTTTCTGTCACCTGTCGTCGCCTATGCTCTAGTTACTGGCAACTGAACGGCTAGCAACCAATCGATAAGGATTCCCAGAAGACGTGGAGGCGGGCAGGCGACACATTGACCTCGCCGGTTGGCCATGCAGACGTGGTCTCGGCCACCAATAATCAATCAATCAATCAATCAATCAATCTGTGCTGAACTGAACCGAGCACACGTGGCGAACTGGCAGCAGCAGGATGATGCGAGCGAGCGCAGACCACACACGTCGACGAACACAAGCGTCATGCGCCACTACCAAGGCTGTAAACTAACCAGCGAGGTGTTTTGAGTGTTACCCCCCGCCCACCCCGCAACAAACTTTTTAAAAATAATCATGTAGAATTTAATAAGCGACTACACGTTGGCATACAGTACATTCAGAAACCACCACATTTGCTTCGAGATTTTTCTGGGCTCTAAATACTCCATAAATGCGTTTGCGTCCGGGACTCGGCCGCAAACGCATTTACGGTGTATTTAGAGTCTAGGGAACATGTCTGGTGGCTGCAAGTGTCGTTCTCCCAGCTGGGAGGGGAGCAAACAGCTCTCACCGTAATCCCTTAGCTAGATTTCAGTGGTCACTTCGAGGCGGGGAAAAGAGAGGGAACTGGAAGAAAGGAAAGGGACGGAAGGGATGGGAGAAAACGCTCCCGAAATAAATTTCTGGTTACGGCCTTGACCACTGCAGCCACTGCGCTGCGCTGCGGTGCGGCCGTGACAATAACGACGATACTGGGAAATCTACGAGCCGCGCCGTCGACAGGACGTGATCGCGCTAGTATGAGTTTATGGACTGTTCAGAACTCAACTCCATTCGTTCAGTGATACCAGATGTATACCGACTGACCGTCCGTGAACGACAAAGTGAATGACAATAACGAAGTCAATTTATACAGCGCATTTTCGTAGAATCTCTCGCGCGCTGTGTGCAGATAATTTAGCAGAGAAATCCACGACGACGGACCATGCAGCCGCGGGACGTTTCGTCTCTGTTAGTGGTGATAACCCGGTCGAACGTGGGTGCAGCTGATAGCTTCGTGGTTAAGTACATGCAGTGATGATGGATGCGGCCGGCGTGGTTTATCTCAAGCGACTGAGTGATCGATTGATAGATGTCTGACGAGAGTAATAATCATGCAAATATCGCCGCATTTTCATGAAAATATACCCATCAACACATAACGAGTAGACAGAGCCACACACACACAGGCGCGCGCGCGTGCGTTAATCGTAGCCAATTATCCATTCCATTCCAATAATACGACGTCGCTACGTGCTTGTTTTCTCGATCTGTTACATTCTGCTGATTTTTACCGCGCTGCATTGAATGCAGGGCGGTCTAGTGAGGAGAAAGCTGTCCGTCTGTCTGTCAAACGCGTGCATTGTGAAAAAAA
>Ga0049105_1000722_pt1 | contig 12581 bp, 5 predicted proteins | sample WorMetvaBAHAMAS1_FD_61260 | JGI IMG/M metagenome (GOLD analysis project Ga0049105, IMG submission 61260) | Worm MetaG Olavius vacuus BAHAMAS.1 | ecosystem: Host-associated > Annelida > Digestive system > Unclassified | place: Germany: Marburg | collected 2013-04-09
AAAAAAATAAACTTATAGCCTACCGAAATTGTGCACCAAAATGCACCGATTTCAACGTTAGGTTCACAAAGTTTCTCAAGCCGATGTTCTTGAACCCCCTCCTCCCCGCCACACACTGAGAAGGGCCACGTAGCATCTCCTAGACCCACACCAACCTTCTACTCTGAAACGCACATGGCCGGTTGCTTTATTGCCGGTACGACTTCTAGTAAGTAAACACAAAGAGTCGGCCGACTCTATCGCTGAATTCCAGCTTGTCAAAGCGAAGAATGCTGCTAATTATCAACAGTACAACACGACCTGGCCGCCGTCTCCTTCGTTTACACTGATACATAAAGGCTGTACAGCGACGGGAACTGTGCGGTGCACCAGGGACCATCATATCCATTCAGTCACATACGAACACGTAATTCATTCGCCATGGAAGGCAGACACATACACAGAATAATAATAATAGAAATGAAAGTACAAAACAAGAAAATAAAAAAAATTATACAATCAAAATGCGATCATGATTACTTGAAAAATCAATAGAGTTTATACTTTATAGTCGTAACACAATGTAGAATACAGGTTAAGTACATGAAGTAGGCTACTGTTATGCAGAAATACAAGAAGCAGAGATAGCGCGCGTCGTAGACCATACGCTTTTCAAGGTCATTCAAGGTCACTAATGTTAATACCAATCGAAAACCCGTATATGTGACTTTATATTAGTAAATGATATTAACTTCATCCTATCTCGGACCGTTTTCCAGTTATCGCACAGGGTTAACGTATAGGCTACAATACATGTAACTTGCTCATGATAACTGAGATTAGCTATACATGTACTGAGAAACAACGTTATAATACTATGCCTACACACCACCCACTCCTTGCTGGCGGCCATCTTAATCAAAAAATGTCGCATGTCGGTTCCATGCATAGCGTTACAGCCCGGATATCAAAAATATTCCCCACAGCGCAGCCGGAAGCCACGAATCTCGTCCCGATATTCTCGACGTCTATAAAACGACAACGGCGGCGCCGGCAGAAATCAATAATTACCGGAAACCGAAGTCGTCTGACCGACATTAACGCGCCCGCTATCTTCGTGGGTGGCCGAAATACGCCGAGTTTAGACTAGATGAAGCAGTGCGGCCAGAGGCGATCCGTCGCAGCGGTACGGGAGCAGCGACGACAACTGAATCTTAGCCGGAACTGATCCCTGTTCACCTCTGAATTTAGCGCGCTGTAGCTCGGACACCTGTTTTCTGAGCCTAGAAGCCTGGACTCAATGTTTCAGCACTTTGTCATAGGTGCCATCTTTATTCACATTTCAGATGTGTTCCAGCACTTCCATGGCGTTTCCAACTTTTACCTCTGTCTGCAAAAAAAATATCTCAACCATCCCGGGAAGTTGAAACCTTCCTTGGAATAGGCCTAACTCTACTCCACTTGCCGACAGTAGTGCATTATGTCTAACACTCGCAGTGTAATTTGAGCGAAGTGGAATTTAAATATAACATTGACTGACAGATTACTGAAACCGACAATTAAAATTAGGTTAAAATGTTCAGCAATACACTGCATTTGTTGGCAATAACATCTAGCACAATGTACGTTACAAAACTAAAAAAAAATCCTTGTTTTTTTCTGGAATTCTGTCAGACTGTTGTGTGCTGTGGGTGCTGCCCAAACGAAAATGTATTTTTCGTTAAAGATTAGGGGCCCAGACATCCCGGAGGCCGCCCTGGACTTCGTCCACCTTCGATGGTTGTGACCACAGATCTGTACTAGTTTACAATTAACATCTAGACTAGATGCTGTACCGCCTATTCGTGTCGTATTTGTATCATGTAACCGCCGATGAGCTTACCTCTCAAAATGGCGGCAAGTATGATAATCTTTTATTCACCAGACTGCAGTGAACATCCAATAGTGTAAGAAACTTAAATAACATAAATAAGAAATATTAAGAAATATTAAGAAATGCCAGCTAAAATAACGTCACATATTATGTCAAACATATAATAGGCCTATACTTCGCAAATAAGTCATACAAGTAAATAAGTAAAATAAGTAAATAAATAAAACAAACTACGTTTAATTGGGTAACGTTCAATATGTTTAATATTATCGAAACTCTTCAGAACTATTTCACACGCGAATTACTACCGGATTATCTCAGCAGTCAAGTGTCACTTCACTTTAACGTAAATTAGTGGGGGCCATTTTTAGTGGCAAGTTGTTCGAAGGAAGCGTTATCGACGGCCAGTGCCGTCCCTGTGGTTGTGAGTGTACTAGTGCACGCAGAAGGGCTGGACGTTCAGAATGTGGCATTTGTTAATCGACTCCGTGATTGAATACGTCGCACAACCCAGCGAGCGACCTGCGGCGGAAAAAGATTTCGTGAGAAAGCAATAGTTAAGTTGGTTTAGTCGCCGGTAACACCACACCGTCTCCTGCGAACCTGATGCTGCTGAGGTTCGTAGACCGTTTCACAACAAATGCGTTTGTGTATAATAAATAACATCCATTTTAGTTAAAGATAGTTTAGTTTATGGCGTCATATTCACAACGGTACATATACACACAGTGAACCATAAAAAACGTGACATTTTGTTTTTGACACATTGGCTAATCTTAACCGATTTTTATAGTTTTTATATCATTTTAATCGTGAAAAATTCTACATGCGACTGTAATAAAATTTATCACATCACCCGATTTATGTGCGCATCTTACCTGCGAAAAATTAAAACCTACATTTTCGCCGTGGTTCATAAAACGTAGCAGCGTACATTTGACTGCAACTCTGCCAACTCTTAACCGATTTCTATACTTTTTGTCCTACTGAAAACGGAAAACAATGTACAAAACAGGGCATGCATTTAGTAATTTATTACTTAAAGAAAGTGTTGCTAATAACGTAATAAATGTGTCATCGTTTGCTTACGGCGAAATTACGTAAAAAAACTTAAAATGTTAACAAAAGAAGACAAGATATTGATAAAATGTCTGGGAAGTGAAGCAAGCGTGGTGTGGACGACTTTCTGAAGCGATTGCGAACAACGGGGTCCATTGAACGAGCACCCGGTAGTGGACGTTGTGAACCACGCCATCGACAAGTGGAGGCGTCGTCTGTCGGCCTGTGTCGACGCTGAAGGCTGACATTTTGAACATTACTTATAATTGCTACTCTCAAAATAACAATGTCAAAATGGCAACACTGTAAATTTTATAACTGGAGATGATTTTCTGTTCTCTTTTGCTGTGAACGTAAATGAACAAAGACTAATAGCGTTTTTAACTGAAAAGTGTTGTTATTTAAATTTACTAAGTAGGCCTAAGATGAGCACACAATTGAGGCGATGTGGTAAATTTTACTACAGTCGCATGTAGAATTTCGTCACGATTAAAATGATATAAAAAAATATAAAAATCGGTTAAAATTAGCCAAAGTTATAGTCAAAAATTAAATGTCACGTTTTTTATGGTTCACTGTGTAGCAGTAGGGTTAGTAGAAAACCTTAGCGTTATGGTTAGTGTCAGGGCTAGCGTTAAATAAGTACCGTTATGAATATGACACCTTAAACTAAAAGATTACCCAAATTTGTATATCAAGGTCATCGGGTCAAGGTCAAGTCACACATGTCGTGTGTATCCTGTTCGCGGGTGGTCTGCCTTCGATTGAAAGGCAAATGTTCCTGTTTTATAAAAGTTAAGTTAAGTTGACTGACTGAAGTGAGCTGTTTCTTCTACAGTAAGCTCAGAAAATCCTCCTATAAGCTACGCTGCGCTAGTAGCCTCTGTTCTGGTTGCCAATGGAAAATCTCAGCTGGTTCACTGTTTCTAATAAATCCCACAAAGCAGCAAATGTAGTAATGAAGACTGGCGATTCCGTGTACCATTGATTACTGACACATGGGCGAGATTTGTTGGACTTATTGTAAAATGTAACAGGCTCCAATTTTCTGACTCACAGGAAACTGGTCTATATTCATCTTTATTCTCCAGCAAGGCAGCAAAACAAACAAGCAATTAATTGCAAATAGAAAAAATACATGCACGCGGGCAAATGCGGAAAACAAGTATACTGTCGAGCAGTGTTACTATGGATGACCCACGATGACATTTTAATGCTATCTCAGATGCTGCAAACCTTCCCAGAGCAATCATCTGGAAGAATGCAACATATCGATTGCCCCTGCATGCGGATTTGAGGATGAAGGGGGTGAATATGTTGTGCAGTAGCAGCAGATCAACGTCAGCAGCAGCAGCTGCAGCAATAACGGCAGTATAGCGCCAGTAGCATTAGCAGTCAGCCGGTCGTCACGATCGGACATGTCTACTAAGTCGTGTGCTGTTTCTGAAGAAAGCTACTGAACTTCAATATTGTGTTGTTGTTCCTTATAATATTAAAGGGGGCAAGTGAGGACAACAGAATACTTTTCGCTGCTGCGGATTTCAGTACCAGAATTATGCCCATCCTGAGATCTCAGGAAAAGTCAACGGCCTATTGTGCTTGTCTGATTGCGTATAATGCCTCGGCATCCGCCCGGATCCCACTGTGAGAATTTACAGCTCTTCCTATATCTATAACTGCGTCCAGTCAGGGCCGAGTTTTAAACCAGTAGACTAAAAACATAGTTCACACGTCTATTCACGGCTCAAGCCGGTTGAAAACATACTGCAGGTTACGGTGCACTGGCTAAAGTACAATACACAGTAGTGCCAGTACAGTACTGTAGTGTACTCTAGTACTGCAGACCAGCTCATCATCACCCGCTAATAACATCTCCACGGTGCACTTCGATCGGTTGCGGCGTTGCCGTGAACCGTGATTACGATTAAAATTACAATTGCAAAGAAGAGAAATATCTGGCGCCGCGCGACGTACGACTGAGTCGCAGCGAGTCGTACGACGGTCGTCTCGTTCGTCAGTCGGTCACTCGGCAATGTGATGATTGATTGAGGTCGTGTTATTACGAGACACGCCAAACAGATGTCCATTCAGATCACACGCTCCGTCCCCGGCAAGCCGATGAATGACGTCATAGGTCACGTGAGCTGTTCTTCTCTGTCACGTGTTGCATTGTGATGATCGCGATGATTTATGGCCAGTGACAGCGTATATTATTGCAACGTGACGCCACACATCATAATAATAATAATTAACAAACAACAGTTTCTCTAGCGACGAGGAGTGACCACTTCAGCTTTTCGTTTTACTTTTAACTTTGCTTTAAACTCTCGGGATCTTTACACCAGAGGGTATAAAAATTTTTTTTAAAAATAAATAAAAATTAACAAATATTATACGCAATTGCTGGCAAATAATTATATAAAGAATCCTACAAGTTCAGTTACCAGTAAATTAAATAATAATATATTAATAGTGTATTATAAGTAGGCCTATTACGTTCAATTCCGATGTTGGTACTATGCTTTATCGTGAGTGCAATTTAACGTTATGTAGGCGTGAACACTGAACACAAGCGCATGTCGCTACACAAGCGTAAAACATATCGTTCGTAGGGCTGTGCCAAATACTCGGCTATTCCAGTAGCGGGAGCTTAAGGTAGAGTACTCGGAAACTTTAAGTAATATGATAATTTTTATGCCTACTTATCTTTGCGCTTTCATCCCGGATGCGAATTTTGCAAGTTACAACCTTGCTTGATTAGGAGTTCTGAAGCATTTCTGGCATTATTTTGACTCATTTCAAAGCGTTGTTGTACTACAAACTTGAATGAAAAACCAGGTATCTGTTTGTTTTGGACCACCCAATAATTAATAGCTACTTCCGATATCAGTCGACAAGAAGCTCGACAGAGTAATCGAGCTGTAAAAAACTCGATTCGTACAGCCCTATCTGTGCGTATTTTATCTGCAAATTGTGAAAATCTTTCTTCACCAATCCATGATAGAAGCGCAACAAGACAGTGATACCAGACACAATCAACCGATCGTTGTAGCGTCTTAACTGCTTGTGATACCGGAAAAGTTGATCGACGATCGTCCCTGATCAGTCGCTGGCTGACTGCTGCACGATTTGGACAGTGGCGAAAGAGACTTCGAGCTTGTTTTGCTCTCTGAAATACTGCTGATAACTGGTTGCTGTGTTGAATAAAATGTGCATGAATATTTTAAAATACGAAAATGAGGATAAAATCACAAGCAAGCAAGCAAATTATCTACATGATCATGGCGATAATTTTCACCAAAATCGACAATTGGAAAATTTTTAGCAGAAATTCAAAGAGTCTCAATTTTCTGTAACACGATTTATGTCGTGCGTAGTTCGTATGTAAGTTGAATGTCGCAGAGAGAGAACGGGAACCAAGAACGAAATTATTAGCAGAATGAGAAGAAGAATTCATTTTTGGCGGATAAAAAACTAGAAAACGTGGCAATTGCCATGCATTCTTAATGCCACCTAACATCGCGCCAGTCGTTCTCTGTTTAACTGCGATGTTCAATTTTTTATACTCATAATGCACAAGAGTAAGCCTCTGAAATTTCACCACAATTTTACGGGGGTGTAAAAGTCCGAAATTTGATCTCAAATTTCGACCGCAGTATATAGCTTTTGTATCGCTCTCGTTTTGAAACGAACCAACAATGTATCCAGGGTTCTCAATAAACGTGAGTTTACAGATTTACAGGACGTCATGACTTCCGAGTTACAGAATTTGGACGTCGGTGCAGAAAAATTTAGAAGTCACTAGAAAACTCAAGCGCATATAATGCGAATAAAATAAAAGATTGTAAAAAGACAACCGCACACTTATAATAAAAATACCTAGCCTACATGCGTCATTTGAGTACGTCTGACATAAGCCTAATTTGTAGAAGCAAGCAAGTAGCCCAGAAAAAAACACTGTTCTTTGTAAGACGAAAGAAACAATTTTAGATTTCATTTCGTTGAAGTTCCATTAGTTTTTGTTTGTAGTGAGATAGCTAAGTTAATTCCAAGGCTCCGCATCACTTCACGACTAGGGGGTCGGACTTTTCAGTCTTTGTACCGGACCGGAAGCCATTCAGGGCCAGGATTGCCCCCGCTCCCTCTGCTAGAAATTTTCGGCAAATTATTTTCATAGTGAATTCTGAAGCACAAAGTATCTTGCAGAAACTGAGACAATTCATGTTTATCAGCACTGGAAAAAAACTTATGCATACCGTTTTTACCAGACGTTCTTGGCTGTTTTCAGTCAAATCTGTATGCGCATGCTCACAAACTGCTATTTCCGAGCTTCCGATCAAAATTCTACCATCGCCATTACATTCAGCGATCCCACTGTCCTAAAAGGGGACAATAATTTGGAGATTAGACTGTGACCTTGACCTCTGCCACTTTACCTTGAACATGTATCATCGCGTGTCACGTGATCAAACTCTGTACCAAATTTGACCGAAGTCGAACAATCCGCGGCGAAGTTATTGATGATTAGCACGTTAAATCACGTTGTGACCTTGACCTTGACCTTTTACCGCTTGACCTTGAACCTTGTTGTAGGTAGGGTGTCATGTGATAAAAGTCTGTACCAAATTTGAGCGAAATCGAACAATTCATGGCTGAGTTATTGATCATTTAGTAAATTTTCGCACTTTTTCACCCTATACTAAAAATTAGGGGAAGTGTAGATAAAATGTCTCCGTCGTGATTTCAAGCTCAGTTTATGATAAAATTTCTTAAATCTTTTCGCGCAGAACCGCTGCACCAACAATTTTTCCGCCCCAAATTTTAGGGGGCGACATTGTAGTTCCAGTTTCTGAAAGATGGGGGAGCGAAGTTCACAGAACTATACCAAATTTTCGGAGGACGTACTGGTGTCTAAAATCCAAACCAAATTTCGCAGTTTTTGATCCGCTGTAAAATTTATGGGAGAGGTGGGCGAAATGTCTAAGTGAATTACACGAGTTTGGCCTACGATCTGGTATACTTTTGGTCGTCTAGAAGATTAGAGCGTCGGTGTAAAAAAAAGAAAGAGGCAAAACATATAAGAAATCAGAAATTGTATTCAGGACGAAAATATCACTGGCATCATAATATTAAAACGTTTATATAATGTTATTACAATATTAAATTTACATATTGTGTAATGTTTTACATATTTGGCGTATTTTGTCTCCACAAATTACGTGCAGTATTGTTGAACAAAGTCTGTGCTCGCAACAGCTGTAGCCGGCGATTTGGCCGGCGAAATATGCAATTACGTCATTAGCTTTATTCTCGGTTTGATATTGGCTTCGTAATGTCTGCGAAGGTGTCGAGGCGACAGCTCGCAAGAAGTCGCGTTGTTGGTCTGCTGGCGATAAAGTGACAGCAGTTAACGAATGAAGATTGATCGGCGGCAGAAAGTGACGTTGTGAATAACGAACTTATGACGCCGCTAACAGTAGAACCATGAGCCGTTTCGCGTGTGGTCAGCGGTCACGTAGCTTCGCTGTCTGCATGCCGGATACTTTTCATTGACCTGTCATAAAGCCCATATAGCGATCCAGCAGGAATTCATATGCTCTATGCTGACAATTTATATTAACTGTCTGCGGTTAGCGAAGAAGTAGTAGAAAGACAGTGACTTAATTTTCTAACGAACAGGACCGACAACAAGCGTTATTCTATTGTGGGAGCAGCGGCCGTTTTAAGGGAGAGATTATGTAGTCTGGCTTTAACCCCTCAAGTGTCTGCGTCTCCACGGGAATCAGGACAGTGAAGTTGTCTTTAAAGGTCCAACAGAATACATGTATGTGTAAATGTTCAGAGCATTCGAGTGATCGTATTATACTGCGCGATTCGTTTGTGTTTTAATATTGTACGTTAGATTAGTCGAAGGTGGTTATTTTGGCATTTGTATTTCTCTTTATATTTGCGTTAATGATTTTTAACCTTCAGGGAATGCTTTTTGTAGCTCCCGTAGTTATCTTTTCCTAAAACGGCTAATGCAAAGCAGAAGTTACAAACTTTTCCACGATACGTGTACACATTTCTACTCCGCCATAAAATCTTAACTGTAGAAGCGGCAGCGGTCACACCGTCCAACCCTCCTGCATGCCCAGGAAATTAATCTCAAAACATGCGCACCGTCAACGTTGATCAAAAATAGTTTAGAAGTTTCTCATGAGAAGAAAATGTGCCTGCGCTGTAGACGGTTTGTTCACCTAACCGTCACCGTCACCGCCAACAATATCGCGCAATCAGTCGCTCGGACTCTGATGGACAATGCGATTTTGTTGCAATAATGGCCGCAATTACGACTAATCGCGTGCGGTCGCGGCCCTCGGCGCCCGGCGGTCGAGATCGCTCCGTGTTCCGTGCTACTGTATACGCCGGATGGGTGGTATGTCCTCGACCACACACGAACAATGCACAGTCGATGACCTAGGCCTAACAACTTCTGAGAGTCACTTCAACGCTAAACGAACAAGAAAACGAAAAGTCTGTCGACATTGACGTTTAGTCGGCGTAAACGGCACAACTGCATTGCTGCTGACGTTACTGTTTGCTGACGACAATGACGAGTGTGACGTAGACGCCAGCGAGAGTTGCGTGCATGCGTTTAGAGGCGTCGGACGAAAATGTCGCCAACAATTTCGTCTTCTTACCGCTCGCTACTTCGCGCACTCTAGCGCTTGTTAGTGTTATGTTATGTGACGGCGGTATCTGCTAACGCATTGAAACATCGCATCCGTTGCTGCTTTACTGTTTACCCGTCGGCAAATGATTTCTTGCTGGGGCTGATGAAATTGAAGAACATAGCAATCATTCCGGAGCTGGAATGCAATGCATTCCAGCATAACATGGGGCGTAACATGGGGCGAATATGAATAACATGGAGCGTATAAAACACCAATAACCACATTGATTATTGTCCCTTGGACTCTTCTGTGGTGCTCGTGTACAACTGTGATTGTTATTAGGCCGCCCGACGATATGCAGATTTTTACCGAGCTGCATGGAATGCAGACGCCGTCTAGCGATGAGAATTCTGTCTGTCTGTCCGTGCGTCCGTCTGTCCGTCAAACGCTTGCATTGGGATAAAACGGAAGAAAGATCTGTCCAGATTTGTACACACCATACGAAAGATCGTTTAGCCTAGTTTTCTGAGAAGAAGAATGGTTGGTGGGAGTGACCCCTTCTACCTAAAATTTTGGGTCAACCGGCCACCGTTGGAGCGAAATCGCCGATTTTGAACCGATATTTACTCGTAGCGCCTCAGCCGTAACACCTAGCGAAAAAAGTTCAATCAACACTAATATAGGAGGTCCACTACGCGCTTTCCAATGACCCTAAGATAATCACAGTACGTTGCTCCTAAGCCCCCCAAAAGGGGCTCAAAAACACAAAACGGCCGTTTTCGGTGTAAAATCGCACTTCGCTTGCAGAAAGTCTGCTACCAAGTGTCTTTATGTGAAAACTGTCAGCAACAAGGTTGTAAGGCCTAACTATCCGTGCAAAAAATCATTGGTGGGGGCGACCCCTTCAACCTAAAACCTGCAGGGTGGGTTAGTTATGGCCATAAGTGGAAGACTGGAACTGAGAAACAATATTTTACTGACATTATAGGTCTATCTTCAACCATTGTGACCTAATTGGCCAGCAAAGCAATCGAATTCGGTGAAAAAACGCAAGTTCGACGACGGACGGGCGATGACATATAGCGAACGCTAAAAAGCTACCACAGGACTTCGTGGACGCACCGTCAATTAACACGTGCAAGGACAGGCTGGATCGACACTGGCACGATATGGGCATTTTAAGCTGACCGGCTACACCGTCCACGTCAAGTACAAGTACAAGACTCTTTTCAGAGCTACCAACAGAATCATGGCGAACACAACGCTAGGAACGCTGAACAACGGGGCTGTCTAGGTTGAAACAGCACAGTTGTGTCATTTTCAGATATATTTTAACCAAACTTGGTGATAAAGTTTATTATTGTTTAACAGTCATGTAATATTTCATGCAAAAATATGCATACAGCTGAAATATCAACAAAAGTCGCAGGCGGGGGGTATTTTTTGTGTTCACTCTGTACATACAGATTGCGATCGAGATTCAGACGTTCATGCTCACACAGCACTGCAATACACCGTAGCAAATTATCCATCGGCTGTTTATTTGTGTGCTCGATAACCTACAAGTTTTACATATGCCACTGCATGGTTCGGTTTGGCTTATGCCATCGGTAACGCGTTGGTCTCGATCAACTGTACGTCTGGCTCGGTTAGTTCTTGTATGGGCAACCTCCTGCGAGCGGAAAACTATCTCGGTATGTATGTAACCAACCACTTACGTCAACTCAGCCTGGCCACCTCTCCGTGGATAGGCACAATGAGTACCAGCTACCAGCTGGGAAGTACATATAAACAGCCTACAGGAACACCATACGATGCACTGCGTATAGGCCTGTCTGTTCATTTCCGTGTCTGTGGTCTCACGTGTGAGGGCTACTGAAACGGAGGGCAGCGCTGCCCTGTGGGCCCATGTAGCTCGAAAAAAGACTTTACTTAACTGTTTTTACTCACTGTACGATAGTGTATGAAACAGACTGAACTCCGACAGTAGTCAATGAAAGTAATACCGCTGATCGAGACTCGACTTTCGTTACTTTGGGAAATTGACTCGGCTAGGTGCCAGACATTCGGCTGGTCGCTGATGGCGCAGGGGCGGACACAGGCGAGTATCGGTCGACCATCATTATCTACATAGATTCTTAACAGGGATGAGTGTTGTACAACCAGAGTTCATCACATGTACTGGCTCTTATAAACACAGTATAAAATATATAAAATGCTATTGTTTGTGTCGTCGACATATGACTATAAATCAGAAAGTAAGTAATCTACGCCCGTGTTTCACGGTTTCTTTACATTGCAAGACACTAAGTAAATACAAAATGTTTGTTTGTGTTTCTGTAAAACGCTAATAAATTTTCCGTGAGCGTCGGATGGTCCCGTACCTCCATAAATTGGACTTCGTACGCCCTTCGGAGTACGAGTGCCGCTGTTAAGAAATCGCGCTCGATTCACTCACCTGTGGTCAGAATCAAATCAATTTTCAGCGTATCAAGGGGGCGATCGCCCTCTGTCCCTGTGATGGTGTCCGTTAGATGTAGACTAGTCGCCGTTGGCCAGGACAGCATCACGCATGTACCTAATGGCTTCATTCACTAATTAGTAGCCTGAGGAAATCGATGTGTCAGTCACACGGTAGTGCAGCCGCAAAGTGCGCATTTTTGCAATTGCATACCGACCACCCACCTGCCCCCAAATAGTGATGCACGGTATACCGTTTTATCGCGATGTTGTAAATAACGGTGTCATATAATGAGCGTTGTTTGTGTATTATGGAACTTACCGACCAGCTCATGCTTTTGTTCACTGTGTCTTTAAAACAACCAAATAAATAAATAATGTACAATAAAAAGCTTAGTATCAGCTATTTCAAACATTTGTTTAACTGCAAAATTGTATTATATATACAACTTCGTGGTGCCGTGAGGACACCCACGACGACCACGAGACCACACACACGCGCGCTGGCAAACCATCCCCGAAATGCTGCAGTACAGAAATCGATAGACAACGTG
>Ga0049105_1000723_pt1 | contig 12577 bp, 12 predicted proteins | sample WorMetvaBAHAMAS1_FD_61260 | JGI IMG/M metagenome (GOLD analysis project Ga0049105, IMG submission 61260) | Worm MetaG Olavius vacuus BAHAMAS.1 | ecosystem: Host-associated > Annelida > Digestive system > Unclassified | place: Germany: Marburg | collected 2013-04-09
CAGCCGCACTGGCAGCAGTGGAAGTGCCCGTAGTGATCGAAGTCCTGTCAGAACTTCTAAACCAAGTCGTAGTCACAGCCGTGGTGGCAGTAGTCGAGGTGTCTGTAGTGTTCGAAGTCCTATCAAAACTTCTAAACCACGTCGGAGACACAGCCATGCTAGCAGTAGTCGAAGTGTCCGTAGTGATCGGAGACACAACCGCACTGGCAGCAGTGGAAGTGCCCGTAGTGATCGAAGTCCTGTCATAACTTCTAAACCAAGTCGGAGACACAGCCGCGCTAGCAGTAGTCGAAGTGTCCGTAGTGATCGGAGACACAGCCGCACTGGCAGCAGTGCAAGTGCCCGTAGTGATCGAAGTCCTGTCAGAACTTCTAAACCAAGTCGTAGTCACAGCCAAACTGGCAGCAGCTGGAGTGTCAGCAGTGGTCGAAGTGCTGTCAGAGATGCTAGACCAACTCGGAGGCACAACCGCACTGCCATCAGCGATGGCAGTGGTCGAAACAAACAAACAAACAAATCTGTTGATGCAGAGATGGGCCAGTATCTGATTAGGAAGCATGTCTTGTCAAGTTGCAGCATTGTTGACAGCAGTGCTAAGATGGCCATAAAATGCAGCACTAAGGGAACAAGTCACCTTATTGGAAGTACTAAAAGACATGCAGAGGTTAAAATATCACACCACTCAAGACATGAGCACACACACCGTGGTGATGATGGGGAAAAAGTGGAGTTCAGACGTATTACAATTGGAGTGGCTAGAAAGATTGATGGAAAACGCATTAGGGACAAGAAACTTTGCTGTTTTGTTTGTCGGCAAAAAGTACTGTGGTTGTCCAGGCATCTTCAGAGACAACATTCCGATAACTACCTGATAGCGCAGGTAATGGCAAAGACAGGGAGTGCTAGACAGCAAGGCCTGAAACGTCTTAAGAACTTGGGGTCATTTCTGCACAACGTTGATGTACTAAGGAAAGCCAGTGGCGAGCTAATAGTTGCTAGGCGATCGAATAGTGAACAGAATCCAGAAAAATACCTTCCGTGCGTACATTGCTACGGATTTTATTACATGTACGATTTATGGCGCCACGTTTGTCCGTGTGTCAGAACATCTGTTGAGGCAAAGTCAGGTGATTTGGTTGACAGTTCACGAAGTCTTCTGGATGGCGCAATTGACGCAGAAGACAGCCATGTTGACAAAAACTTGAAGTATGGTGTGTTGAACAGGATGAGAAGAGACAGAAATCTGGCGACAGTCAAAGCTGATGCACTCATTCTTAGGTTTGGCACAACACAACTGAAAAGAATCGGTCTTAAAGGACGAAGAAGGATAGCTATGCGAATGAGATTGCTTGCCAGACTTTTGGACCAACTGAGACAATCAACAGGCTCAAGGGGAGCATCGCTGTCCGAGTTTTTGGATGGCACGTATTTTGATGCCTTTATCGAAGCTGTGGAAATCTTGTGCGGCCTTCATACAGATGAACATGGCAACAGTTTGTTTGCTACACCATCTTTGGCTCTCATGATTGGTAACATTGTACCGAAGTGTTGTCAGGTAAAGAAAGGCATGGCTATTCGACAAGGTGATGAATTCAAAGAGAAACAGGTTGAAAGATTCATGGACTTGTTCCGGTCTGAATATGGAAATGTTGCTTCGTGTCCTGCTTTGCTCATGCTGAAGTCAAAACGCTACAACAAACCAGATGAACTGCCGTCTACGGAAGATCTTCTTAAGTTGAAGGCATTCACAGAGCAACAGCTTGAAACGCTTTGTTCTCAGCTGAAGGCGGAACCTGAGTACAGCACATGGAGAAGCTTGTCAGAGATAGTTTTGACAAAACTGCTAGTATTCAACAAGAGGAGAGCAAGTGAGCCAGTAAAGCTGGAACTCTCTCAGTATCTGAACAGACCAAAGTGGCAGAATGCCAGCAATCGTGAGATTGTCAGTAACTTGAATGCAGTTGAGAAGAAACTTATGCAGCGGATGGACATGGTCCAGGTGCCCGGAAAACGAAATCGCAGAGTGCCAATTTTGATCACCCCAGAAGTTGGAATAGCAATGAATGTTCTAGCTGACACCAGGAGACAGTGTGGAATTTCGCAACACAACAGATATTTCTTTGCAACTGATTCCAGCGATGGGCACTTGAATACCTGGTTGGTTCTACACAACACTGCTGTTGCTGCTGGGGTAGAGAAACCACGGTTGATTACATCCAGTCGGCTAAGGAAATATGTTGCAACTTTGAGTCAGGTATATCAAGCTGTTGCATTTTCAATATTTTTATTGATCACTTTTTGTTATTCTGTGATTAATTTTCCAATTTTCGTATTTTATTTTAGCCTATCTTCATATTAAGTTATTATTAGTTAGTGAAAGCTAGTAATGTTTTCAGTTGTGTATGTGTGGCTACTGGTATGTTGAGACATATTGTTTAATACTGACAGCAAGTTGTCGTTGACATTAATGGTACTTATTAGTACTTGTAGGTGTGTACATCCATCTGCTGGTCTATTTGTCATCATTGTAACTAGTTGACAGCACTGGTCACTAAAGACCGACCGAAACCACTTTTTCTAGTTACGGCCGTAACCGAAACTGCCGCCGAAACTGCATTTTCGATTTCGGCCGAAACCGAAACCACGCCGAAACTGTGATTACAGTTTCGACCGAAACTGAAGCTATATGCCTGTCTTGAACTTTATTTAACACATCAATAAGCACCGAACGGGTGCAGTTACAAGTAACGTGATTGCACAAGTCAGCACTCAGTAAGCGTTCAAACATATCAGAAGCAAACGTTTTGTGAAAGCTACAACATCAGTCAGTACTTGAAATCAAATAAGCGGATGTTGTACGCAAGAAACAACAGTTTTTCTGCGTTTTCTCCGCGCAAATTGTTATGTCGATCCGCGTAAATTTGTCCTGCGGAGCTAAACAACTGTTCACTCGCCACGCTTGTTGGCGGCGCGGATAGATACTTCATCGCAGCTCTTTCCAATAGTGGAAACTGGCTAGACTGCCAGATGTCCATGGGGAGTATCAGCATCTACGTCAACCATCTGCTTGGTTAAAGACATTTTAATGATTCACACTGTAGGCATTAGGACAGATCTGAGTTAATTTTCGCTCGTCCATCATCCCCAGCTCAGCCATCTGTAGACGCTCACCTCGTCACACAGCTCTGATTTAGCTATCTTTCTGCCTTTCGAATTGCAGACTGCATACATTAGCATTAGCAGCATAGCCGTGGTGGAGCTAGCGAATTGCTAACAGGGACAGTTTCGGTTCACGCCGAAACCTTGTCGTACTTTCGGCCGTAACCGAAAGTAGGCCGAAACCGTGCTGCACGATTACGGCCGTAACCGAAACTAAAAATATGGGCAGTTTCGTCACCGAAACCGAATTTCGGTCGGTCTTTACTGGTCACTTTAAACTGCGATTTAAACTGTCCTAGTAGAAACGGGGTTTTGCCAGTTTCTATCAGAAATGAATTAAATGTAACAATGCAACATACAACTATGTATGTGATACTAAAATAGTTAGCTAACTTACTTCTGGCTGCTATTGCCTACTTAATTAAATGAATTCTAATGCAAAAAGGATATCGCTAACGACATTATGTAGGGCTGCATGGACTTAAATGTATGTGTACATTTAATCCTTGAACAAAGTAGCTTTTATGTTTGACAATGTCGAGATAATGACTTTGTAATCTTATGTTACTTATATAGTCACAGATGTTTGAACTGATGAACATTTTGATTGATAACAGATGATTTGATTGAGAATGCATAGGTGTATTACAATACAATACAATAAAAAATGTATAGCGACATGATGCGATAGTATTTTTCTTATCAGAGGAGGTATCACTGTAGCTATTTAAACTCATGAGATTCAAATACAATTATGGTTTCGCATCTTGACATGTTTGCAGCTAGTGGACATGAAAGATGGTGAAAGAGAGTGGCTTGCTGAACACCTTGGTCACACGATGGACGTGCATAAGTCTCACTACCGTTTGCAGGAACCTGTTGTTGAGATGGCAAAGCTTAGTAAGCTTCTGATGGCAATTGATGCTGGAAAATCTTCCCAGTTTATTGGGAAGAAACTGTCTGATATTTCTGTAACAGGTACAAGTGATCCACTTATTTTTGCACAAGATCTTATTTTTATTATTAATGCTACTTGTATAGCGCAAGATCGCATAAATGCACTATGTGTCAGTTATGATGACATTAGAAGACAGTTACTGAGAATAAAAAATGTTTTCAACAATCAAAATGTCTGTTGATCTGAATCATTTTGACATTTTGACGAGCGTGGTCGACTTCCTATTCGCGATAAGTGAATTTTTTTCGCTAGCTCTAACGGTTGAGACGTTATAAGCAGATATTGGTCGAAGTCGGCGTTTTTTGAAAGGGGGTGGTTCACTTTAAGCGGAAATATTAGGTGGAAGGGGGTATCGCCTTCGCCTACCGACCCCTCTTGGTGTAAGCAAAGTAGAATGATTACCCTGTCATGTGGTATAAAAATATCGACCGTATATTCTTTCGTTTCATCACAAAGCACGCGTGTGACAGACGGACAGACAGAATTTTGATTCCCAAGACCGCGCCAGCGTAGCTGCGTCGCGTGGTAAAAACACAGTAAGCATAAAACAGTTTGAGTCAGTAACAATGTTTATACAGCATTCATACAATAAAGTTAGAATCGAACAATTTGCTTGTTTTTTTTGGAAGAAGCTGCCTGTTATGACGCTTATGTCTAAGGTAGTAATGTTGATCATTTTTGTCTGGGAGAAGTGGTCCAGTACACAGGTGTTGTCAGATAAGATCAGGTGAAATAGCCATTCACCAATAAAACTTGCGTTGTTGATGTATATGCTAGATAGTTTAATAAGTTTACGTATCATTTCTGTGACTGATATTTGTACAGATAGATTTATGGAAGTTACTGATGCTGAATCGAGCATTTGCTTGCAGGCGTTAGCTTTTGACAAGTATATATCACTTTTATTTTCAGACATCGCTGACTGCTGGGCTAGTGGCAGTGACGATGAAGTTGACAAAGAAATTACAAGGTCAGTTGTTTTCAAATTCCACAGTGGATATTGTTGATTTTTATTTCCTGCCTACCTGTCATGCAGCTGATGTCTTAGGAGGCTGAAGATTTGCTCATGTAAATTCTATTTCACAGTTGTCATATATTTGAAGAATCTCAGTTCAGGTAATGATATGCGTCAGTTTTATCCAGGCTGTTCCTAGTCATCTTTGTACCACTTATTTGATTTTTAGACGACCGTTGCAATGCAATGTTCGGCTGTTGTCATAGTGTGTTGTCAACTGGTCGTCTATGACACAAGTGGATTGTGACAGAATGACCACAGTTTTTGTTGCAAAATTACAAATGTGCTATGGCCCCTAGCCATTTTCTTCAATTAGCCTGCATGCATCATTGTGGTTTGTGTGCACTGATGTATCGATGCATAAACAACGAACAGAACAATGTCTGCCGGTGCACAGTAGCTGGGCCGGTGTCGTGCTAACATTTATCCACCATGAGGATATATCCCCGGATAGATAATAATGGCATTATAGTATATCCCTCTATGAGGTTAGATAAAAACTCTTCTACAGAATGTAAGCACAAACTAATTTGATAGGGTTGCAACGGTCGGCTTTTGTCATTTTTCTGACCTTGTCATATCTCTTAACAATTATTGATGTTACTGTGTTTGCTTTTAACAGACAAAAGAATGTTGGTGACAGTGGTAATGCTGATGTTGACTTTGATAAAGCTATAGAGAGGTTATTTCTTATCATGTTTTACGTTTGTCGTAGACGGTATCTAAGGCAGACAGTCATGTATAGTGAACTCTTAAATGATGATGCAAAAACGTTTTAGGGTGGTATATTCTCAATGTTGTGATTATCTTTCTAGTACTCGAAGTCTGATACACAATACTACATTATCATAATCATTTTTACCGCGCGAAGCATCTATGCTAGCGCAGTCTTGGGATTGAAATTCTGTCCGTCCGTCTGTCTGTCTGTCTGTCACACGTGTGCTTTGTGACGAAATGATAGAACATACTGCCGATATTTTGATACCATATGAAAGAGTAATCATTTTGCTTTTCTGACACCAAAACAGATTGGTGGGCGATGTCCCCTTCCACCTGAAATTTGAGCTGAAAGTGACCCACCCCCCTTGAAAACCGCCGACTTCGACCAATATCTGCTTATAACGTCTCAACCGTAAGAGCTAGCGAAAAATGTTCAATTAACGCGAATAGGAAGTCGACTATGCGCTTTCCAACGAGCTATAGATGAAGTCCATACGTTACCCCTGACTCCCAAAAGGGTGGCTCAAAAAGTGAATTTGACGTGTTTTTGAACAAATTTCAACTTCAATCGAATAAAGTCTGCTACAAAGTTTCTTTGTGTGAAAACTTCCAGCAGCAAAGTTGTAGTAGAACCATTCCGCTATCTAACGGTGTATACCTAACCTTTCGACCTGATTTTTAACCCCAAAGTGAACCACCCCCTTCAACAAAGGCCAATTTCTTCGTTCATAGTGCGTGAGCCATAGGACATAGCGAAAAATGTTCAGTTATGACCTATAGGAAGTCGACAACGTGATTTCCAACGAGCTAAGGATGAATCGCATACGTTACCCCTAAGTCCCCCAAAGGGTGGCTCAGAAACGCTACTTCGCTGTTTTACGAATAAAACTGACATTCTATCGATAAAACTTTGCTACAAAGTTTCTTTGCGGTAAAACTTTCACATAAAGCGCTTATATTGCCCCTTATGCCCCTATAGCGTGGCTCAAAAATGCAATTTTGTGATTTAGCAAATAAAGTTGCAGTGAACTGTTGGATGTTGGTAAGGGCTCTTGATTCTTGAAGGGATTGTTCTGTTGGTTGTTGCATGCTATTTGCTAAAAATGTAGCGGTGTTTATTAGCTGTCAGAACAGTGAAGTTTGCTGATGACTGGTATTTGTCATAGATGTTGCATGCACATGTTTGGTTATAGGCATGTACATGTTTCGTTATGTGGCTAGATATGTTGTTCATGCATCTGTTACATTGCTTACATTTTTTTTACAGAAACTGTGGTCTGTAGAATTTATGCTTATTAGTTTGATGGTTCCAAGAATTTGTAATTTTAAATATATCTGTTTGTCTTTGTCAGAGAACTTGGATTTCCAGTAAATACTGCGGGCATGGTCCCAGTGGTGGTGGAACCTTCTGCCGAAAAACAAAGAAGTATGTGCCTCAATAATTCATGTTGCGTTTATTGCCACATTATACTGCTGAATGCGAAATTTTGAAAGTACTATTGTGCACCTTATCCATGACCTCAAATGTTCAGTGACTTTGTCTTCAGCTGTCAGTTGCTCAGTCTTCAACAAGAAGGGCTTGATGCAAAAAATAGCAAATGAACGAACCATTTGGAGATATGTTAAATACACTTACTAATTATTAGTAATTTTTTGCATGCTACTCAGAAATGCTTCCAGTTTTTGGGGTCCGATGGAAAATACATGCTCCATAAAAACAGTTTCTATGATCTTATGTACTGTTGTTGCTATGTTTTCAGGCATTTCTGATACGTTTGCCAGTGACAGTGCCAACTCTGACGAAGCAGTTGAAAGGTCAGTTGTTTTGACAGACCACAGTGAATACAGTTAGTGTTAATTGTCAGCCCCTTCTTGTTTAATATTTGTTGGCAGATTTAATGATTATCTGTAATTTGTATATTGACACATTCCATGTCTTAGATTGCAACTGGCTTATGACTAAATATTTTTGTTTCTGTTTCTCAAATGTCATCTGTGTAAATATGTGTTGCTACATGCAATTTAACCCCTCTGCTCATTACTTACTTAATTACCTGTACTTATACTTGAGCTTGATGGGCGGTAGCGCCAGTCAGCTGACAATGCCCATATCTTTCCAGTGTCTGTCACGCCTGTTCTTTAATGCGTTGGTCGATGGTGCTTCTACGACATCCAACTTGTTCCATTCATTGACGACACGTGAACTAAAGAAATTCTGTCTGATTGTTGTACAGCATCTCGTTTGAACAGTTTCAGTGAATGTCCTCTAAGTCTGCTGGTGACATCTAACAGTTGGGAAAATGTACTGGAATTCACATGTTCTTTGTCGATAATAATCTTGAACGTTTCAATCAAGTCGCTGCGTAATCTTCGTCTGTCCAGGGAATAAATATTCAATTTCTTCGACTTGGTCTCATATGAAAGTTTGTTGAATCCTTTAACCATCGCCCGTTGTTGTACTTTATACAAGCACATTTTGTCCTTTGCAGCTGCATTGACCACGCCTGTACATAGTACTCAAGGTGTGGTCTGACGTAGGTCTTGTATATTATTCCAAAGTCCTCTTTATCGATTACCTTGAAGTGTCTATCATTCCTAACACCAACTGGGCCTTCTTGGTAGCTTGAATACATTGTTCCGTTGGTTTCAGGTCTTTGTTTATCCAGACGCCAAGATCCTTCTCAACTGTAACCGTTTCTAGCTGTTGTGTATTACTCCCATCTGACATTGTATACTGTTGTCGTGTCCAATGTGCATGACCTTGCACTTATCCATGTTAAAAGAAAGTAACCATTTCTTTGACTATTCAGTTAACACATTTAGATCCTGTTGCAGTAGGTGACCATCTCCAATTTCTTTTATTTTAGTCCAGATCTTTATGTCATCGGCAAACATCAATACGCTGCATTTGACTCAATCTAACAGAGAACTGTTTGATCCACGTCGTTAGTGTATCTCCCAGCTTCAGCGCATTTAGTTTCTGCATCAGTTTCTGGTGAGGTACTATATCGAACGCTTTCTTGAAATCTAAATAAATAACATCTAAACCTGAGCCTTCTTTCAGTATGCCAGTCCAACATTCAAGAGTTACCAGCATATTGGTTAATGTAGATCTGCCCTTCATGAATCCATGCTGACAGTCTGCATAGAAATTTTCCTGTTCCAGATGAGTTACAATGGCGTCTCGTATTATCGACTGCCATGATTTTGCATTCGAATGATGTCAGGGAGACTGGTCTGTAGTTACTAGCTTCATGCTTATTTCCATTTTTACTGCGCGGCCGCATTGCTTGCAATGCAGAGCGCAGTATAGCTATCGCCGTCTGTCTGTCTGTCCGTCACACGCTGGTATTGTTCTCAGACGAATGAAGATAGGATTACGCGGTATTCACTATGAGGTAGCAAAAGACTCTAGTTTTCTGACACCAACAATTGTTGGGGGCGACGTCCCCTTCCACCTAAAATTTGCGCTCAAAGTGACCCACCCCCTCTGAAAAGCGCCGACTTTGACCAATATCTGCTTATAACGTCTTAACTGTAAGAGCTAGCGAAAAAAGTTCAGTTATTGCAAATAGGAAGTTGGCCACGCGCTTTCCAACGAGCTATAGGGGAAGTCCGTACATTACCCCCTAAGTTCCCCAAAGGGTGGCTCAAAAAGTAAATTTGACATTTTTGGGAATAACAATCAATTTAAGTCGAATAAACTCTGCTACAAAGTTTGTCTGTGTGAAAACTTCCATCAGCAAAGTTGTATCAGAGCCATTCCCCTATCTAACGGTGTATAAATGTGTTGGGGGCGACGTCCGCTTCCACTTAAAATTTGCGCTCAAAGTGACCCACCCCCTCTGAAAAGCGCCGACTTCGACCAATATCTGCTTATAACGTCTCAACCGTAAGAGCTAGCGAAAAAAGTTCACTTATCGCGAATAGGAAGTCGACTACGCGCTTTCCAACGAGCCATAGATGAAGTCCGTACGTTACCCCTAACTCCCACAAAGGGTGGCTCAAAAAGCGAATTTGTCGTTTAAAAACAAATTCCCTTATAATTCCATTATAAATTAAGCCAGCGACTTCAAATTTAGCATGCAGCTGCGGTTTGCCAAGGCCCATCATAAAATCACACGCAGAGGAAAAAGTAGGGGTGGCCTTGGGCTAGTCGCGCTCCATAAAATTTTGGGTTCCCCTATAATATTTCTGCAATGGCTGGGGTTAGCGACTTCAAATTTGGTGCGCAGCTGGGGTTTGCGAAGGCCCGTCATAAAATCACATGCAGAAAAAAGGGTGGGCATGGCCGTGGGTTAGGGCAGCTCCCATAAATTTGGGGGTTCCCCTTCAATATTTACACAATGGCTGAAGCTAGCGACTTCAAATTTGGTACACAGCTTGGGTTTGCCAAGATCCACCATAAAGTCACACCCAGAGGAAAAAGTGGCTGTGGCTTTGGGCTAGGGAAGCTCCCAAATATTTGGGTTGCCCTTTACTATTTCTGCAACGGCCGCGTAGTCCTCTTAGCGTTAGCGGAGCTTCTTGTTGAAGATTGGTATGACAACAGCCTGTTTCCAGTCTTTCAGAAGAGTGCCTTTCTTCTAGTGATTTCTGGTATATTACCGTCAGCAGCAAGGCAAGCGCTTGACACTGCTGGATGGGTCATCTGACCTTTAAAATCCCAAAATGACCTATAATGTGTTGAGTGGGACGTTAAACTCTACTATACCATACCGTACCTGCAAGCAGTTTAACACATCTGTCAGTGTTAAACCAAGGTGGACATGAATGTACAGGGTTCCAGCTCGCAGAAAGAGGGATACCCAGCACAGGAAAAGAACATGCGTTTTTGACAGTGATGAAATGGAAACGGAAACAGGTATCATGTTTGCTAAGATACCAATGAATGCAAAGAATTGTGGTTGCTATAGCCAAAGTAGTCTACTGTTACCATACATTGAAGTTTAATTATTTCTTGTTTTATTCCTGTGAGTATTATTAACACATAATTGTATTTGTTCTGTTAGCATAACTAAAACAATAAAATGTTGTTTGTTAAAAATACAGAGTACATTTTCAAACTTTGCTCTGCCAGATCCAAGTAGCCTATCTGAACCATTAGGACAAGGAGCAGTGTATGCAGGTGCAAATGGAATATCAGGCACAAAAAAACACTGAAGACATTGACAAGAAAATGATATATATGCCACTTATCTTATCATGCATGTTTACAACGGCCTGAGAATTGTATAATAAAATTTTACTGTTTCTATAAATTCAGTATTCAACATACACTGTGTTAAAAAAAATGAGCAGGGTTTAGCTAGAAGTCTGTAGGTGCTCTTACAATGCGTTTCATGTTATAGCTTTAACTCAGCAAAATCTTAACCGATTTTCACAATTCTTTCACTGTTGAAGAAAAAAAAACAAAATTCTAAACATAAGTACAGGCTTTTTTACTTCCAGAAAATGTGACTGGCTCTGAAGAGCCAGTTCTGTGGTAGAGTTGGGTGTCTCTGTCCACTGTGCCCGTGAACTTCTTGAGCAAACTGTTTATTCTAATTGTCCATCCTTTGTGCGGAAAATTTGCTCTTAACAGTCTCGCATTATATCCCTTCAGCTTATGTAATGTTTTTTAGAATCTTATCTTTGTCACTGTATAACATGTTTACAAACAAGGCAGTAACTTTATAACGTCTGGTATGACATATTTTCAACGCAATCAAGTCGCTGAAAAATAGGTAAGTAAAATTGTGGTCATGGAAATATTTGTGTTAAATTAGCAGGTAAAACCGCCGCTGTTTTAAACATCTAAAACATTAAAATTAGTGGACAATAGGACTGTTGAGAACTTGAGACAACAAATTTGGACTACTGTAATAATTATCCGAGCTAGCGCAGCAAATTACTTAAGTGTGGTGACAATGTTATTTGGCTTTCGTGCAAATTTCATACTCTTTCTAGCAGAAAAAAATGAAGATCGGTTACGTTTTAGCCAACTTATTAACAGCAAGCTAAACCTTGCACGTTTTGGGTCACAGTGTATTTTTTGTCTTCGTGTATTAGTTTTTCAGCATTTTACTATTTACAGCATAATTCAAAATACAAATTATTATTATTATTATTATTATTACAGACGAATATGATTAAGGTTGTGCTGTCGTTTTGCTGCTGCAAGACCATCTTAAAATTTTAGTAATCTACATATGTGTAGATAGGTAAGTCTGTTGCCTCCAGTTTTTACCACTCTGTAGTTTGGTACATTACAGTACGTATGACCCTTGCTTTTGAGTAAACGACATTAAACTGATAACGTTTATGTTTGTTAACTCTGATTATGCAGATGTCAACTGTATGCCTGCAGCAGCACAACTCGAAAGTCGCAGACGACATGTGCAAGTTGCTGTAGTCAATGACAGTCATACGAGAACTGCTAAGAGGGCTAAAACTTTAGGTATATTATGAACACATTTATTCACTAGTGGCAGAATGCACACATAGACAATGTGTACCAAAAGGGGATATGCATACTAAGAACAAAATTTAAGTATCAGCATTGCATATAATTGCATATTTATTGGTTGTTCTTTATAGAAAATCTGTATCCAATAAGCTGTAACTGTGAACTGTAAAATTGAACCTATCAGACAGTATAATGCAAACTGTTTGAAGAGAGAAGTAGATTTCTGTAAATCTGTACTTTTTTGCATAGTTAAATACTTACTGTTCCAAGCCAAAAA